>Ga0209173_100020_pt1 | contig 298462 bp, 269 predicted proteins | sample SynthPrep_16_END_FD_187206 | JGI IMG/M metagenome (GOLD analysis project Ga0209173, IMG submission 187206) | Synthetic microbial communities from Ohio, USA - SynthPrep_16_END_DS12_MetaG (SPAdes) (version 2) | ecosystem: Engineered > Bioreactor > Aerobic > Activated sludge | place: USA: Ohio... | reverse complement strand
GGCTGGGGCAGGCGCTGCAGGCTTGGCTGCTTCGACAGGTTTGGCCGGGGCGGCCGGCTCAACGGCAGCAGCCGGCTCAGTGGCCGGCTGTTCGGTTGCGGCGGCGCTGTCCTCGACAGGCGCAGCCGGTTCCTCGGAATAGTTGTAGTCAGGCGCCGCCTCCTCAGGCGGCGTAGTCGGCGGCGTTGCCGCTTCCGCAGCGGGCGGCGCGGCTTCAGGCGCCGCTGCCGGAGTTTCCGCAGGCGGTTCTTCCGTTGTAGCAGGAGCTGCGGGCGCTGCCGACAGGTCAGCCTGCAACTTGGCCAACTGGCTGTCCTTCAGCTCCACCAGACGCTGCAGCTTGTCCAGCTGGCTTTGCAGGTCACCTACACGGCTCTGCAGCTCGGCGTTTTCGCGACGAGTCGAATCCAGGCTTTCCTGAGTCACTGCCAGCTTGTCGGCCAGCGCCTTGCTGCCAGCCGCACCGGTATCGCTACCGCGAGTGGACTGACCTGCTTCAGCAGCGACCAGCTTCAGGCTATCACCCGCCTCTGCAGTCGCCGGCGCAGCGCCCGCGGTGGTGCGGCGAGTGGCATCCAGCTGACGCGAAGCGACAGCACGGCCTTCACGCCAGGCGGCATTCTGCTCGGCAACCTGAGCGATCGCCTCGGCATTGCTGCGGCTGCGAATCTGCTGTTCGTCCGGCAGGCGAAGCACCTGACCGCTCTTCATACGGTTGATATTGCCACCGATGAAGGCATCCGGATTCAGATCCTGAATGGCCAGCATGGCCTGATTGACCGAGCCACCGCCGACACGCTGGGCGATTTCCCAGAGCGTATCGTTGGCAGTGGTTCTGTATTCGTTACCGGCAATGGCGCGCGACGCCGGTGCCGGTGCGGCAGGACGCGGGGCCGGAGCGGGTGCTGCACTGCGCGGCGCAGAAGCGGAAGCAGGCGCCGCAGATGGATGCGGTGCAGGCGCGGCGATAGGCAGTTGCGGCGCAGCGGCTACGGTAGTTTGCGGAGAGTAAAGCGGCGGATCGAGCAGCAGGGTGTATTCACGCAGCAAGCGCCCGTTCGGCCAGAGCACTTCAACCAGGAAGTTGAGGTAAGGCTCACGCACGGTCTTGCTCGAGGTGATGCGGATAACGCTCTTGCCGTTGGGCTTCAATACCGGGGTGAACTTGAGATCGGTCAAAAAGTACTGACGATCGACGCCAGCTTTGATGAACTCCTCAGGGGACGCGAGGCTGGGAATCACCTCATTGGAAGCAAGATCGCGCACCTCCAGCAATTCGATTTCCGCTACCAACGGCTGATTCAGCGACGATTGCAGGGTAACTTCACCCAGCCCCAGCGCATGTGCCATACCGGAAGACAGCGCGGAAGCGGCTGCGATTGCCAGCACCAGTTTGCGAACCCGAACCATAGCGTTATCCCTTGTTTTATCTTTTTCTCGGCATGCGAGAGGGTCTTGAGAATTGCTGCCTGCCTCCGCTCCACGAGCGGCTCCCCATTCAGCAATCAACTCAGCCAGTATTGCCAAGCTAGAAAGATTCTTCAAATTTCTAGGTAAGTATCTTTTACAGATAGTGTTTTATCAATAACTCAGCTATCTGCACAGCATTCAGGGCGGCGCCTTTTCTTACATTATCAGACGCAATCCACAAATTGAGTTGCCTTGGATCGCTCACGCCGCGCCGGACACGCCCCACATAGACCTGATCCTGCCCCACCGCATCGCCCACTGCAGTCGGGTAATCGCCGGCCTCTACCAACTCGATGCCCGGCGCGACCTCGAGCAACTGCAGCACTGCACTGATATCGATATCTGAATCAGCATACACGCCCAGTGCGAGACTATCGCCAAAGAACACCGGCACCAAGGCGCAGGTGGCTGCTACCGGAAGCTCGGGCAGACTCAATAACTGTTGAATCTCGGCCGCCAGACGCTTCTCCAATCGAGCATGCCCGTGGTCATCCACCTCGCCGACCTGCGCCAGCAGATTGAACGCGATCTGTCGATCCACCGTATTCAGTTCCAGCGGGCGCCCGTTGAGCAGCTCGGCGGTCTGCCGCGCCAACTCCTGCACACCGCTACGCCCCAGAGTGGAGATCGACAGCATGGCAGTCACCTGCAGCTGTTGGGGTCGCAGTACAGGCCTCAGCGTCGCCAGCACCAGCGCACAAGCAACCGCCGAAGGCGTCGGCGCACTGACGCACCACGGCTTGGTCAATGCCGGCAAACCCGCGTCGCCAAGCTCGGGCAATACGCATGGTGCTTGTTCCAGCGAAAAAGCAGCGCTCAGATCGATAACGGAGCAACCGGCTGCGACCACGCGCTCATGATGGCCGCGCGTCACGTCAGAGCCCGCGGCAAAGAACGCCAGTTGCACCTGAGTGAAATCGAAGGCATCGAGCGATCTGACCCGCACCTGCCGACCACGGAAAGAAAGACTCTGTCCAGCCGACTCGCTGCTGGCCAGCAGATGCAGATCCTTCACCGGAAACTCACGCTCTTCGAGCAATTCGACCAGCGCTTCGCCGACGTTGCTGGTGGCGCCGATCACGGCGATATTGATGGACTGACTCATGAGCTGACCTACGACACAGAGGGAGCGGCACTGTAACTGCGCCCCATCGCCCAGGCAATCGGCTCCCCCAGAAAACACAAAGCCCCTCTGCCAAGACAGAAGGGCTTTGTTTGATACTGGATGCCGGCTTCGCGCTTAGCGCTCCAGCAGAATCCGCAGCATGCGACGCAGCGGTTCGGCAGCGCCCCACAGCAGTTGGTCACCGACGGTGAACGCCCCCAGGTACTGCGAGCCCATGTTGAGCTTGCGTAGACGGCCGACCGGAACGCTCAGGGTGCCGGTCACGGCAGTCGGGCCGAGATCGCGGATGGAATCTTCGCGGTGGTTCGGCACCAGTTTGACCCAGGGGTTGTGCTGGCTGATCAGGCCTTCGATGTCGGCCATCGGCACATCCTTGTTCAGCTTGATGGTCAGCGCCTGGCTGTGGCAACGCATGGCACCGATGCGCACGCAGATGCCATCGACCGGGATCGGGTTCTTGAAACGACCGAGAATCTTGTTGGTTTCGGCCTGGGCCTTCCACTCTTCACGGCTCTGCCCGTTCGGCAGCTCCTTGTCGATGTAGGGGATCAGGCTGCCAGCCAGCGGCACACCGAAGTTGTCGACCGGGAAGCCTTCGCCACGCATGGCCTCGGCCACCTTGCGGTCGATGTCGAGGATGGCGCTGGCCGGGTCGGCCAGTTCATCGGCGACAGCGCCGTTGATTGCGCCCATCTGCTTGATCAGCTCACGCATGTTCTGCGCGCCAGCACCGGAAGCTGCCTGGTAGGTCATGGCACTCATCCACTCCACCAGACCGGCTTCATACAGACCGCCGAGCGCCATCAGCATCAGGCTGACGGTGCAGTTGCCGCCGATGTAGTTCTTGGTGCCGGCGTCCAGCGCCTGGTCGATCACCTTGCGGTTAACCGGATCGAGCACGATCACCGAGTCGTCATCCATGCGCAGGCTGGAGGCCGCGTCGATCCAGTAGCCCTGCCAGCCGGCTTCACGCAGCTTGGGGAATACTTCATTGGTGTAGTCGCCGCCCTGGCAGGTCAGGATCACGTCCAGGCCCTTGAGGTCGTCAATGCTGTAGGCATCTTTCAGCGCTGCGATGTCCTTGCCAATGGCAGGGCCTTGGCCACCGACATTGGAAGTGGTGAAGAACACCGGCTCGATCAGGTCGAAGTCCCGCTCTTCCAGCATGCGCTGCATGAGCACGGAACCGACCATGCCACGCCAACCGATCAGACCTACACGTTTCATAACGACTACACCTATATAAACAGCCCGCCGGAACCACCCCGGCGGGGCTGGGAAGATTACAGACTACGCAGCGCTTCGACTACTGCATCACCCATGGCAGTGGTACCGACCTTGGTCTTGCCCTCGGACCAGATGTCACCGGTGCGCAGGCCCTGATCCAGCACCAGGCTCACCGCTTGCTCGATGGCATCGGCGGCAGCGACCTGGCCGAAGCTGTAACGCAGCATCATCGAGACCGAGAGAATGGTGGCCAGCGGGTTGGCGATGCCCTTGCCGGCGATGTCCGGCGCGGAGCCATGGCACGGCTCGTACATGCCCTTGTTGTTGGCGTCCAAGGATGCCGACGGCAGCATGCCGATGGAACCGGTCAGCATCGAAGCTTCGTCAGACAAAATGTCACCAAACATGTTGTCGGTGACCATCACGTCGAATTGCTTGGGTGCACGCACCAGTTGCATGGCGGCGTTGTCGACGTACATGTGGCTCAGCTCGACGTCCGGGTAGTCCTTGGCCACTTCCTCGACTACGGCGCGCCACAGCTGGCTGGACGCCAGGACGTTGGCCTTGTCCACCGAACACAGCTTCTTGCCACGCACGCGCGCCATGTCGAAGCCGACCTTGGCGATACGACGGATTTCGCTTTCGCTGTACGGCAGCGTGTCGTAAGCCATGCGCTCGCCGTTTTCCAGCACCTTGCTCTCGCGCGGCTGGCCGAAGTAGATGCCACCGGTCAGCTCACGCACGATGAGAATATCCAGGCCAGCCACCACTTCCGGCTTGAGGCTGGAAGCCTCGGCCAGTTGCGGGTAGAGGATGGCCGGGCGCAGGTTGCCGAACAGGCCCAGTTGCGAACGGATCTTCAGCAGGCCGCGCTCCGGACGGATGGCCGGATCGATGGTATCCCACTTCGGCCCGCCTACGGCGCCGAGCAGCACGGCATCGGCGGCTCGGGCGCGCGCCAGAGTCTCGTCGGCCAGCGGCACGCCGTAGCGGTCGATAGCGGCGCCGCCCAGGTCATCGAAGCTCAGTTCGAAACCCAGGGCGTACTTGTCGTTGGCCAGGTTCAGTACCTTGACCGCCTCGGCCATGATTTCCGGGCCGATACCGTCGCCAGGGAGAACCAGAATCTGCTTGCTCATCACATCCTCATCCGAACCGTAGGGTGCGCCCTGCGCACCGCTTGAATAATGATTGATCCGGTGCGCACAGCCTAAGCGGCCCAACACACCCTATCGAATGCGTTACTTGATTGCGCCGAACAGCCAGGGGCTGCTCTGCTGATAACCGACCTCGAACGCCTTGATCGCGTCCTGATCCTGCAGGGTCAGACCGATGTCGTCCAGGCCGTTGAGCAGGCAGTGCTTGCGGAAGGCATCGACCTCGAAGCTGTACTGCACGCCATCAGGGCGAGTCACGGTCTGCGCCTCGAGGTCGACGGTCAGCTGATAACCCTCGGTGGCCTCGGCCTGCTCGAACAGCGCATCGACCTCTTCGACCTTGAGGACGATCGGCAGCAGGCCGTTCTTGAAGCTGTTGTTGAAGAAGATGTCGGCGAAGCTCGGCGCGATCACCGTGCGGAAACCGTACTCGTCCAGCGCCCACGGCGCGTGCTCGCGCGAAGAGCCGCAGCCGAAGTTCTCGCGGGCCAGCAGTACGCTGGCGCCCTGGTAGCGCGGGAAGTTGAGCACGAAGTCCTTGTTGATCGGGCGCTTAGAGTTGTCCTGGTTCGGCTGGCCAACATCCAGGTAGCGCCACTCGTCAAACAGGTTCGGGCCGAAGCCGGTGCGTTTGATCGACTTCAGAAACTGCTTGGGAATGATCTGGTCGGTGTCGACGTTGGCACGGTCGAGCGGGCAGACCAGGCCGGTGTGTTGGGTAAAGGCTTTCATCATCTAGCTCCTCAGGCCTGGATCAATTCGCGAACGTCGATGAAACGACCGGTCACTGCCGCAGCGGCAGCCATGGCCGGGCTCACCAGGTGGGTACGGCCACCGGCGCCCTGACGGCCTTCGAAGTTGCGGTTGGAGGTCGAGGCGCAATGCTCGCCGCTGCCCAGCTTGTCCGGGTTCATCGCCAGGCACATGGAGCAGCCCGGCTCACGCCATTCGAAACCAGCCTCGATGAAGATCTTGTCCAGCCCCTCGGCCTCGGCCTGCTGTTTCACCAGGCCAGAACCCGGCACCACCATGGCTTGCTTGATGGTACTGGCGACCTTGCGCCCCTTGGCCACCTCGGCGGCAGCGCGCAGGTCTTCGATGCGCGAGTTGGTGCAGGAACCGATGAACACGCGATCAAGCTGGATATCGGTGATCGGCTGGTTGGCGCTCAGGCCCATGTACTTCAACGCACGGGTGATCGAGTCCTTCTTCACCGGGTCGGCTTCAACGGCCGGGTCCGGCACGTTCTGGTCGACGGCCAGGACCATCTCCGGCGAAGTACCCCAGCTGACCTGCGGCTTGATGTCTTCGGCGCGCAGCTCGACCACTGTGTCGAACACCGCATCGGCGTCGGACACCAGGTTCTGCCACTGCGCCACGGCCTTGTCCCAGTCGCTGCCCTTGGGCGCGAACGGACGACCCTTGACGTAGGCGATGGTTTTCTCGTCCACCGCCACCAGGCCCACACGGGCGCCAGCTTCGATGGACATGTTGCAGATGGTCATGCGCCCTTCCAGGGAAAGGTCGCGAATCGCACTGCCGGCGAATTCCAGGGCATGGCCGTTGCCGCCGGCGGTACCGATCTTGCCAATCACGGCCAGCACGATGTCCTTGGCGGTGACGCCGAACGGCAGCTTGCCTTCGACGCGCACCTGCATGTTCTTCATCTTCTTGGCCACCAGGCACTGGGTGGCGAGCACGTGCTCGACCTCGGAGGTGCCGATGCCATGGGCCAGCGCGCCGAAAGCGCCATGGGTGGAGGTGTGCGAGTCGCCGCAGACCACAGTCATACCCGGCAAGGTAGCGCCCTGCTCCGGCCCGACCACGTGGACGATGCCCTGGCGCACGTCGTTCATCTTGAACTCGAGGATGCCGAAGTCATCGCAGTTCTCGTCCAGGGTCTGCACCTGGATGCGCGAGACTTCGTCGGCGATGGCTTCGAGGCCACCCTGACGCTCGGCCTTGGTGGTCGGCACGTTGTGATCCGGGGTGGCGATGTTGGCATCGATGCGCCACGGCTTGCGCCCGGCCAGACGCAGGCCTTCGAAAGCCTGCGGTGAGGTCACCTCATGGAGGATGTGACGATCGATGTAGATCAGCGAGGAACCGTCGTCGCGACGTTTCACTTCGTGCATTTCCCAGAGCTTGTCGTAGAGCGTCTTGCCAGTCATCAGCCTTACCTCATCAGCGCCTTTTGAGCACATCCGGAAACTGCCTGCGTTATCACCGCCCGGCGTCAGAAGTGCACCTTTCTATGCCTGGGCGAAAATGGCCCTTCGGCTTATGGGGGGAATGCTATTGCCAGGCACGAAATAACTCAAATTCATATTTTTTATTCAAAGGATTCCGAAGAGGAATGTATGCTCAGCGCATCATTACTTACCGGAGCGTTCCATGGATCTGGCCAACCTCAACGCCTTCATCGCCATTGCCGAAACCGGCAGCTTTTCCGAAGCCGGCGAGCGCCTGCACCTGACCCAGCCTGCCGTAAGCAAGCGCATCGCCGGCCTGGAACAGCAACTGGGCGTGCGCCTGTTCGACCGCCTCGGCCGCGAGATTGGCCTGACCCAGGCCGGCCGCGCCCTGTTACCACGCGCCTACCAGATCCTCAACGTACTGGACGACACCCGCCGCGCACTGACCAATCTGTCCGGTGAAGTCAGCGGCCGCCTGACCCTGGCGACCAGCCACCACATCGGCCTGCACCGCCTGCCCGCCCTGCTGCGCGCCTTTACCCGCGCGCACCCGCAGGTGGCACTGGATATCCAGTTCCTCGACTCGGAGGTCGCGTACGAAGAAGTGCTGCATGGTCGCGCCGAGCTGGCGGTGATTACCCTTGCCCCGGAAACTCGTGAGCCGATCCGCGCCGTCGCCGTGTGGGACGACCCGCTGGATTTCGTCGCCGCACCGGAACACCCGCTGGCGCGCAGCCAGGTGATCAGCCTGGCCGACGTGGCGCAGCATCCTGCGGTCTTCCCCGGCGGCAACACTTTCACCCATCACATCGTGCAGCGCCTGTTCGAGGCCCAGGGCCTGACGCCCAACATCGCCATGAGCACCAACTACCTGGAAACCATCAAGATGATGGTGTCCATAGGCCTGGCCTGGAGCGTGCTGCCGCGCACCATGCTCGACGATCAGGTCGCTCGCCTGCCGATACCGGGCATCCAGCTGACCCGCCAGTTGGGCTACATCCTGCATACCGAGCGCACCCTGTCGAATGCCGCACGGGCATTCATGGATCTGCTCGACAGCCAGCGCGATGATCTTGCATAGGTATCCGAACTGAGACTAACGTGGCGACATAACGACAAAAACATATCTACATGCCTCTAACGCCCGCCCCGCGCATCGCGCACTCCGGAGGAAGGTACGGCCATGGCCAGATCGACTGACCAGACCCCGCCCCTGCCACATATACCGGCGATGGATCCCGCCGAATTCGAGCAAACCTGGCAAGACGCGCCGCGTTTGCTGGCCGCGCTGAACGGCGCCCATCTCGGTACCTGGTATTGGGACATTCGCAGTGGTCAGGTGAACTGGTCGCGCGGCGCCCAGGCCCTGTTCGGCCTCGACCCCAATCGCCCGGTCACGCGAGAACTGCACTACATCGAGCTGATTCCCGAAGAGGAACGTGCCGAGGTCCTGGCTAAATTCGACGCCATCCTCAAGGGCGAACAGATTGGCAACGCCCTGCGCCACCGTATCCGCTGGCCGGACGGCAGCCTGCACTGGCTGGAGATCACCGGCAGCCTGCAACGCGAGGCCGATGGTCGGCCGCGCATGTTCGGCGTGATCCGCGACATCAGTGCCCAGCAGGAGCGTGCCGAGGCTCTGCGCGCCTCCGAGGAACGCTTCGCCAGCCTGTTCCGCCTGAGCCCCGACATCATGATGTTGGTGCGCTACGACAACAGCGAGATTGTCGAGGTGAACCAGCACTTCACCCACGCCTTCGACTGGAACGCCAGCGACATTCTTGGCCGCCCCACCCATGAGCTGAATCTCTGGGTTCACGCCAGCCAGCGCGATCAGTTGCGCCAGCAAGCGCCACTGAGCCGCGAGCCGGTGATTCAGGAAGTACAACTGCGCACCCGTGGTGGCGATATTCTCGATGGCGTACTGTCGAGCCAGTACATCGAGCTGCAGGGCGAGCGCCTGATGCTCTGCACCTTCCTCGATACCAGCGAACGCAAGCGCGCAGAAAATGCCCTGCGCGCCAGTGAGGAAAAGTTCGCCAAGGCCTTCATGCATACGCCCGACGCAGTGGCCATCACTGACCGGGCGACCGGCCGCTTCATCGAGGTCAACCCGAGTTTCGAGCAGCAATTTGGCTGGAGCAGCGCCGAAGCCGTGGGCCGCACCTCACTGGAGCTGGGCATCTGGGCTGACCCCAGCGACCGCCAGCGTATGCTCGACGCCGCGCAGACCGGGCGCCTGAACAACCTCGAGGTACGACTGTTCAGCCGCGACGGCAGTGTCACTAGCAACTTGCTGTTCGGTGGCGAAATCGAGTTGAACGGCACCTCCTGCCTGGTCCTCACCGTGCGCAACATCACCGAGCAGCGCGTGCAGGAGCAGGCACTCAACGAAAGCAGGCAGCGCCTACGCCTGGCCCTGGAGTCGGCCGATCTGGGCACCTGGGACTGGCACATTCCCAGTAGTCGGCTGTTTGCCAGCGCCCGTGCCTCCCAGTTGCAAGGCCTGGAGCCGTTACCGTTCGAAGGCGCCTTCCTCGACTTCTTCCGTCAGGTACCGATGGAGGATCGACACAGCCTGCGCCAGAGCTACCAGAGTCTGGTCGCAGAACACCGCAGCCACTATCAGGTCACCTATCGTGTACAGCTGGAAAATGGCGGCCTGCGCTTTCTCGAAAGCACCGCCAAACTGCAGCTCGACGATACCGGCCAACCGCAGCGCATGGTCGGCACGCTGGTCGATATCAGCGAGCGACTGCTGCGCGAGCAGCGCCTGCAAGCCTCGGAAGAGAAGTTTGCCAAGGCCTTCCACTCCAGCCCGGACGCCATCACCATCACCGAACGTGACAGCGGGCGCTATATCGAGGTCAACGAAGGCTTCACCCGCATCACCGGCTATCTGCCGGACGAAGTAGTCGGTCGCACGGCCTTCGAGCTGGACATCTGGGCCTACCCCGAAGAGCGCGTGCGCATGATCGAGCACCTGACCCAGCAGGGCCAGGTGCTGCACATGGAAATGCATGGCCGGCATCGTGACGGCGAGGTGCGTCTGGTCGACGTTTCCGTGCAACCCATCGAACTCAATGGCGTACCCTGCCTGCTGCTCACCGCGCGCGATATCAGCGAACTGAAGCAGGCGCAGGCGCAGGTACAGCACCTGGCCTACCACGATGCGTTGACCAACCTGCCCAACCGCGCCCTGCTGATGGACCGCCTGACGCAGCAGATCGCCCTGCTCAAGCGCCATGATCTGCGCGGCGCCCTGCTGTTCCTCGACCTCGACCACTTCAAGCACATCAACGACTCGCTCGGCCATCCTGTCGGCGACTCCGTGCTGCGCCTGGTCACTGCGCGCCTGGAGGCCAGCGTGCGTCTGGAGGACACCGTGGCCCGCCTCGGCGGCGACGAATTCGTGGTGCTGCTCTCCGGCCTGGAGGGCAAGCGCTCGGAGGTCACCCGCCACGTTCGCCAGGTCGCCGACAAGCTGCGCCAGCTACTGGCCGAACCGATGCTGCTGGACGGCCACCGCCTGCAGGTGACCCCGAGCATCGGCGTTGCGCTGATTCCCGATCACGGCAATACCCCGGCGGATCTGCTCAAGCGCGCCGATATCGCCCTATACCGCGCCAAGGACTCCGGGCGCAATGCCATCCAGCTGTTTCGCACCACCATGCAGGACGCCGCCAGCGCCCGTCTGCGCCTGGAGAACGATCTGCGCCTGGCCCTGGCGCGCGGCGAGTTCGAACTGCACTTCCAGCCCCAGGTCGATGCCCGTGATGGCAAGGTGGTCGGCGCCGAGGCACTGCTGCGCTGGCAGCATCCGCAGTTGGGCCCACAGTCGCCCGCGCAGTTCATTCAGGTGCTGGAAGAGAGCGGGCTGATCGTCGAAGTCGGTGGCTGGGTGTTGGCCGAGGCCTGCCATTTCTGCGCCCAACTGCTGGCTGACAGCCTGGTCGACAGCGAGCGTTTCAGCCTGTGCGTCAACATCAGCCCGCGGCAGTTCCGCCAGCACGACTTCGTCGAACGAGTCGCCAGTAGCCTGCGTGACAGCCAGTTGCCCAACGCCATGCTCAAGCTGGAGATCACCGAAGGCATCGTCATTCAGAATATCGATGATACCGTCGGCAAGATGTTGCGCCTGAAAAAGCACGGCGTCAGCTTCGCCATGGACGACTTCGGCACAGGTTACAGCTCGCTGACCTATCTCAAGCGCCTGCCGGTGGACATGCTGAAGATCGATCAGTCCTTCGTGCGTGACGCCACCCACGATCCCAACGATGCCGAGATCATCCGTGCCATCGTCGCCATGGCGCGCAGCCTGGGCCTGGCGCTGATCGCCGAGGGGGTCGAGCAGCAGGACCAACTGGACTTTCTGCAGTCACAGGACTGCCATCTCTACCAGGGCTATCTGTTCAGTAAACCGCTGCCGCAGGATGCCTTTCGTGAACTACTGGAAAGGCAGCGAGCGTAACCTGTCAGCCCCCTCGGTGCGCACCGCGTCCCCTGCCGAGGCAGACTGTCCCTTGAAACGAAGAAGGCGCCCCGTGGGGCGCCTTCTTGGTTCATGCATCAGCGGCTCAGTTTTCCAGCGCAGGACGCTGGCTACCGATAGGAATGCGCTTGGCCTTGGCCTCTTCCGGCACAATGCGCTCCAGCTCGACATGCAGCAGACCATTGACCAGATTGGCCCCCTTGACCTCGATATGGTCGGCCAGGCGGAAGGACAGCTTGAACGCGCGCTGGGCGATGCCCTGATGCAGGTAGCTGATGCTTTCGGCGCTGCGATCACGCTTGTTGCCGACCACGGTCAGCACGTCACGCTCGACCTGCAACTCCAGGTCGTCTTCCTCGAAGCCGGCAGCCGCGACCACGATGCGGTAGTGGTCCTCGCCGTGCTTCTCGACGTTGTAGGGCGGGTAGGAACTGCCAGCGTCATTGCTGCGCAGGGCAGATTCGAAAAGATCGTTGAAACGGTCGAAACCGACAGACTGGCGAAACAGTGGGGCCAGGGACAGTACGTTGCTCATGAGTATTCTCCTGAAAATTTCAGCAAGGTTCATATCGCGGAACCCGACTTCGGCATCCCGCAGTCACTTATCTGAGGTCAGGTGGAGAATTTTCAAGCATCTGAAAAAATCGTTTACACAACACGGCATTGCACATCCATTGCGCAATGCCTCCTGGTAGACGGCACCGTTCATGTAGGAGCCGCGCCCCGCGGCGAAACGACAGAGCCCCTTCAAAGCAAGAGCTTCGCCCCGAGACGGGGCTCCTACGGAGATGGCGCCAGCAGCTGGTCGATACGCTCGCAATCCTGCTCGCGGCGCACCTCGGCAAACAGCGCCACCGCCTCCGGGTAGGTACGCGTGAGCATCGCCAGCCACTGCTTCAGGCGCCCTGGTGCGTAGCGCGGCGCCAGCTTGCGCCGCGCCTGCTGCCAGAAATCGAGCAACAACGGCTGCAGCTCGGCCCAGCTCATGTCCTCGGGCTCTTCGCCAGCTCTGACCGCCGCGATCTGCCGCGCCAACCCCGGACGGGACACCAGGCCACGGCCCAGCATGATGTCATCCACACCGCTGATCTCGCGGCAACGGCGCCAATCGTCCAGCGTCCACACCTCGCCATTGGCGAACACCGGTACGCCGACCACCTCCTGCACCCGCGCCACCCACTCCCAATGCGCCGGCGGCTTGTAACCCTCGACCTTGGTCCGCGCATGCACGACGATCTGGCTAGCCCCGCCCTCGGCCAGTGCGCGCGCACAATCCAGCGCGCCCTCCTTGCCCTCGAAGCCCAGGCGCATCTTCGCGGTCACCGGAATCTCGGCCGGCACCGTGCGCCTTACCTCACGGACAATGGCGTGCAGCAGCTCCGGCTCCTTGAGCAGCACCGCGCCGCCGCGCGACTTGTTCACCGTCTTGGCCGGGCAACCGAAATTGAGATCGATCACTGGCGCACCGAGCGTGCAGGCGAAGGCGGCGTTGTCAGCCAGGCACTGCGGATCGGAGCCGAGAAACTGCACACGCATCGGCGTACCGGCCCGGGTGCGTGAGCCGTTGAACAGCTCGGGGGCCAGCTTGTGGTAGGTGGCCGCGGGCAATAGCCGCTCGCTGACGCGAATGAACTCAGTGACACACCAGTCGATACCGCCGATGCGAGTTAGTACGTCGCGCAGAATATCGTCGACCAGCCCCTCCATGGGCGCCAGGGCGATTTGCATGAGGTTGTCCAGAAAATGGGGCGCATAGTTTAAGGGGTCGCACGCGCCGCGCAAGATGGGCGACACTGCCGCTGACGCCAAACGGAGGCTTTACCATGCGCCTGATCGCACCCGCCTTGCTCGGCCTGTTCTGCATGGCCGCCCAAGCCAGCGATACCCCGCCCACTGCTACCGAGCCGGCCCCCACGGCCCCTGTGGCTGATGCACCGGCCCGGCTCATTTTCAGTCGCGATAACAACGCGCCGAATGCCTGCGATGTGGAGCTCTACGTCAACCAGCAGGTAATGGCGAAACTCGGCCCCGGTGAGCAAACCAGCCTGGATCTGCCCAACGGCGAACTGAGCGTCGCCGTGGCCATGTCGCCGGACGGCTATTGCGGCGGCCGTGGACCGGATGTGGCGCAGTCCGTCATCCTGCGCCCCGGTGAAACCCGCAAGTTCGCCGTCATGGTCGAGCCGGAGCAGGTATTTCTCGCGCCGGTGATCGACTGAGCGACCTTACAGCTCCAGCGGATAGGGCTGCATCAGCGCCTTGCCATAGCCTTCGACGAATTCCGCCGGCATGCGCTTCGGGCGCCCGCTGGACAGTTCGATGCAGACAAAGGTGGTCTTGGCGCGCAACAAGGTGGCGCCATCTTCCGGGCGCACCAGCTGGAAGCGCCGATCCATCTTCAGACGCTGGTCGGACTCGACGATCCAAGTCGCCATCTGCAGATGCTGCCCTTCGTAGGCGCTGGCCAGATAGTCGATCTCGTGACGCACCACCGCCATGGCCCGATCCAGACGGCGATACTCGACCAGGTCCAGCCCCAGGAACTGCGAATGCCGCCAGGCGCAGCGCTCCAGCCAACTGACATACACCGCGTTGTTGGCATGGCCGAGGCCGTCGATGTCCTCTGCGCTCACTTCGATATCGATGACGAAGGGGCTGGGCAACTCCCAGTTCATGACTGTACCTCCAGGTATGCAGCCTGCATACGGCAAGCTGGGTGATCCGATTCAAGAACATGGCCGCCTGCATCCTCGGCGACCGTTCGGCCAGGTGCCGCATGATACGCCGCACAGCCCGTCCATGCAGTGCCGAGCTTTCATCGCGCCATCACCGCGCGCCATAATGCAGCGCACTCGCCTGAGAGCCCGAGAACGAGCAATTGACTGCCATCCTGCGCCTATTGATGCTTCTACTGCTGCCAGCGCTGAGCTGGGCAGAAAGCCTGCCGCTGCCGATCGGTCAGACGCAGACACTGCCCGGTCCCTATATGCACGTCTGGGAGGACCCGGATGGCCAGGCCGACTTCATCGATGTCCGCGCACTACCCGACTCCGCCTGGCAGGCCGTCGCCCGGCGCGATGCCAGCTTCGGCTACAGCGGCAGCACCTATTGGCTGCGCCTGGATGTACACAATCCGCATAATCGCTCGCTTGGCTGGGTTCTACTGATCGGCAATCCCCTGCTGGATCAACTCGACGCCTACGGCCTGGACGGCAAACGCATCTACCGCGCGGGCGACCAGCGTCCCTTTGACTGGCGCTGGGTCGAGCACCGGCAACTGGTACTCCCCCTCGACCTGGAGTCCGGCGAGCAGCAGCGCATCTGGCTGCGCATGCAAACCGATGGCTCGGCGAACCTCAGCGCCAGCCTGATGACCCGCGATGCCTTCGACCACCAGGAACAGCGCAGCCTGTTGCTACAGGGCCTGTTCTTCGGCGCCCTGATCGCGATGCTGATCTACAACCTGAGCATTTTCTGCATCACTCGCGACCGCAACTATCTCTGGTACAGCCTGTTCGTCGCCAGCTTCAGCCTCTACCAGTTCATCCAGCTCGGCTTCGCCCTGCAATGGCTGTGGCCAAACGCCCTGACCTGGCAACAACTGAGTTTCCCGCTCAGCTCGGCACTGGCGACGCTGTTCGGCATTCACTTCACCTACGGTGTGCTGGAACTGGACAAGGCCGCGAAGCCTTACCGCTGGGTCGCCAACACACTCAAGGTCTGCGCCTGGCTGGTGCTGGGGATGGCGTTGTTTGGCCCCTACGCACCGGCCCTGATCGGCAGCTTCGTGCTGGTGGTCGCCTGCGCCATAGCCGCCTTCATCATCACCTTGCTGCGCTGGCGGGGCGGCTATGCCGCAGCGCGCCTGTTCGCCCTGGGCTGGTTCGTGCTGGTTGCTGCCAGCCTTGCCAGCATCCTCACTGGCACTGGTCTGCTGCCCTACTCGCTGCTGACTCTGCATGCCCAGCAGATCGGCGGCCTGATCGAGATGACGGTGTTCTCCATCGCCCTGGCCTCACGCATCCGCCACGTGCAGGAAGCCGAACGCCTGGCCCAGGCCAAACTGATCGATCAGGAGCGCCGCCTGCGTACCGAGCAGACCAAGCACCTGGAACTGCAGACGCAGATCAGTGAAAACCTGGAACACCGTGTACAGGAGCGTACCGCGACCCTGCAAGACACTCTTAAGCAACTGTCCAACGCCAACATGCGCCTGGCGGAATTGAATCGCCGTGACGGACTCACCGGCCTGTTCAATCGCCAGACACTCAGCGAAGAACTGGCGCGCGCCTGCGCCCGCGCCGAGCGCAGCCGGCAGTCGCTGGCGGTATTGATGCTGGATCTGGATCACTTCAAGCAGGTCAATGATCGCTACGGCCACCTGGCAGGCGATGCCTGCCTGCGTCATGCGGCCCAGCGCATTCAACAACGCCTGCGCAGCAGCGATCTGCTGGCACGCTTCGGCGGCGAAGAGTTCGCCGCCCTGCTCGACAACACGGATCTGACCGGCGCACTCGACCTGGCCGAGCAATTGCGCGAAGACCTCGCGCAGAACCCCTGCCTCTACCAACAGCAGTCGATAGCGCTGAGCCTGAGTATCGGCCTGCACGCCGGCGTACCGAGTGACCCCGGCTGCGGTGAGCAATGGCTGGAACTGGCAGACCGTGCCCTGTATCGCGCCAAGGCAAGCGGTCGTAACCGCGTGGTCAGTTACGAAGCCAGCGCCTTCAACGACGCCTGAGGCACTTGCTCCAGCAGCTCGAGTACGGCCTGCAGAAGCAACGGATCGCTCAGCAAACGCTGATGCCCACCCGCTGACAGACGCAGCAGTTGGCTATCGAACCAGGCCTTGTGGATCAGATCGGCTTCGCTCACCGGCACCACCGGATCATCCTCGGCATGCACGATCAGCCCCGGCAGTTCCAGCTGATAACGCTGCACATCGAGATGCGCAGCCGGGATACCGGCAGTCTTTTCCACCTGCCGCACGAAATGCGCACGCGCTTCGGCAGGCAACCCCATGAACCGGGCAAAGCCACGCAACAGACCGAGAATCCGGCTGGGCGCAGCGATGGTCACCAGGGTCTCGCTGCGCAAGCCCATTTGCGTGGCCAGCAGCGCGCTGGCGCCGCCCATCGAGTGACCGATCACGGCGCGTAGCGGCGGCAGTTCACTGGCCGCCTCGAGCAACGCACGTGCGAACAGCACCACATTGGCCTCACGCCCCGGCGATCGACCATGGGCGGGCGCATCCAGTGCGACGACACCATAACCCGCATCGACCAGACCGCGAATCAGCAGCGCGAACTGGGTCGGGCGCCCCTCCCAGCCATGCATCAGCAGCACTGTAGGGCCGCTGCCCCAGCGCAGCGCAGAGAGACCGAAACGCAGGGTAATGCGCTCTGAACTTGCCAGCAGCGGCAACTCCCAATCCCGCGGCGACGAAGTGCGCGGCGTCATGAAACGTTCGCGCAAACGACTGGCGATCAGTTGCGGCGCCACTCTACCCAGCGTTGCATTGACACCACGGACCCAGGTCATCTGATTCATCACCCTCTCCTTCACGCTTGATTTCACACAACTGCCGACTTGGCAGCACGCAACACCCGGTCGGACAACTCGCCTGGCCCCAAGGCCCGCGCCAGTGTCAGGCCACCGATCATCAGCGCCAGATCAGCCAGCGCCACATCGCCCTCTTCCGGCGTCCCGCTCATCTGCGCCGCGATCAGCTCAATGTGTTCAGCCAAGGTCTGGCGAAAGCCATCCGGTAACCGCGCAATTTCCGCCAGCGAACTCGGCAGCGGGCAGCGTTCGTCAGCATCGTCACGGTGCCTGCGCGAAAGGTAGAAAGCGGCCAAGAGCACTCGGCGCTCTCTGCCTGTCAGGCTCTGGTCGACCTGCGCAAGGCGATCACGCCGCACCCGCAGCAACTGACGAAATGCCTCGAGCATCAGCGCATCCTTGCTGGCGAAGTGTGCGTAGAAGCCGCCGACCGTCAGCCCCGCTTCAGCCATGACCTCAGCCACCGCCGGGTCACCCGGCCCGCGCTCTGCGAGTACACGCCCTGCCGCAGCGAGAATGCGCTTACGGGTTTCACTTTTGCGTCCGCTCATGACCGCGCCCTTAATATGATGAACACAATATTACGATCATCATATTATTTTGCAAGTCACCGGATCGACCGCTGGTCAGCAGTGCAAGACGGGCGAACCAGCATCAGAAAAAGAAGGGGGCGAAAACAAAAAGGGGCCACTTCCGAAGAAGTGGCCCCTGGGTTCCGCAAATGCGGCAAGAAAAATGGCGTCCCCTAGGGGACTCGAACCCCTGTTACCGCCGTGAAAGGGCGGTGTCCTAGGCCACTAGACGAAGGGGACGAAACCTTCGAACGACAAGGCCAGCACTAGGCTGGCCTTGAGTGTGATTGGTGGAGCTAAACGGGATCGAACCGTTGACCTCTTGCATGCCATGCAAGCGCTCTCCCAGCTGAGCTATAGCCCCGAAACCTTGCGGTCGGTTCGCAACACTTGCGCGCTGCGACTGGAATATGGCGTCCCCTAGGGGACTCGAACCCCTGTTACCGCCGTGAAAGGGCGGTGTCCTAGGCCACTAGACGAAGGGGACAAAACCTTCGAAGAACAAGGCCAGCACTAAGCTGGCCTTGTCAGTGTTTGGTGGAGCTAAACGGGATCGAACCGTTGACCTCTTGCATGCCATGCAAGCGCTCTCCCAGCTGAGCTATAGCCCCGAAACCTTTCGGTCTGGCTGCAGCGCCTGAGCGCTACGGCTGGAATAAATGGCGTCCCCTAGGGGACTCGAACCCCTGTTACCGCCGTGAAAGGGCGGTGTCCTAGGCCACTAGACGAAGGGGACGCAAGACCCTGATCGTGAATCGACTCACATCGATTCTGGCACTCCCGAAGGAGCCGAGATTGGTGGAGCTAAACGGGATCGAACCGTTGACCTCTTGCATGCCATGCAAGCGCTCTCCCAGCTGAGCTATAGCCCCATCTCGAGGACGGGGCGCATGTTAAGAGCGCCCCGATTGGCTGTCAACAACATTTTTCCTGCCGGCCAAAAGTTTTTGCCACTAGAACAATTACTTAGGGCCATTTCCTGCGGGGCGGAGCTGACACTCGCGAAACGCAGCATCGCCCCACTAGGAGCCGTGCCCTGCGGCAAATCGAAAGAACACTGAAAGCTAAAAGCTTCGCCCCCGGGCGGGACTCCTACACAAGACCTCAGCACACCGGCCCCTGTAGGAGCCGCGCCTCGCGGCGGATCGTTCGAGCGAACACCCCAAAACCAAGAGCTTCGCCCCCGGGGTGGGGCTCCAGGAGCCTACCGTCAGGCGATGCTCGCCAGCAGCTTCTCCCACTCCTTGGCCTCTTTCTTCGAGGTGCCGCCGAGCAGCTCCAGCGCCTGGCGCAGGCGGAAGCGGGTCAGATCCGGGCCGAGGATTTCCATGGCATCGAGCACCGACACCGAGCTGGCCTGGCCGGTGATGGCGGCGAACATCAGCGGCATGGCGTCACGCAGCTTCAGCTCCAGGTGCTCGACCACCGCCTGGATGCAGCCGGTGATGCGATCCTTTTCCCACTGACGCAGCGACTCGAGCTTCCACAGGATCAGCTGCATCAGCTGACGCACCTGGTCGGGCGAGAGTTTCTTGTGCTCGAACAGCTTGGCGTCCAGGTTCAGGCCACCAGAAAAGAAGAAGCCGGCCAGCGGTGCGATCTGGCTGAAGGTCTCCACCCTGCCCTGCACGTGCGGCGCGATCTTCATCAGGTACTCGGGGTTGAGCGCCCACTTCTGCACTTCAGCGGCAAAGGTCTCCACCGGCAACTCACGCAACCATTGGCCGTTGAGCCAGGACAGCTTCTCCAGATCGAAGATAGGTCCACCCAGCGACACCCGGTTGATGTCGAAGTGCTCGATCATCTCGGCCAGGGAGAACTTCTCGCGCTCGTCCGGCATCGACCAGCCCATGCGCCCCAGGTAGTTGAGCATGGCCTGCGGCAGGTAGCCCATGCGCTCGTAGAAGGTGATGCTGGTGGGATTCTTGCGCTTGGACAGCTTGCTCTTGTCCGGATTGCGCAGCAGCGGCATGTAGCACAGCGCCGGCTGTTCCCAGCCGAAGTACTCGTAGAGCTTGATCAGCTTGGGCGCCGACGGCAGCCATTCCTCGCCACGCAGCACGTGAGTGATGCCCATCAGGTGGTCATCGACCACATTGGCCAGGAAATAGGTGGGTAGGCCGTCGGCCTTCATCAGCACCTGCATGTCCATGCGATCCCACGGGATCTCGACGTTGCCACGCAGCATGTCCGGCACCACGCAAACACCTTCACTCGGTACCTTCATGCGCACCACATGCGACTCACCCGCGGCGATGCGGCGCTGCGCCTCGGCCGGCTCCAGATGCATGCAGTGGCCGTCGTAACGCGGCGTTTCCTTGTTGGCCATCTGCTGCGCACGCACTTCGTCGAGGCGCTCGGCGGAACAGAAACACGGGAAGGCCTGGCCTTTGCCGACCAGCTCGTCCGAATACTGCTTGTAGATTTCGCCACGCTCGCTCTGCCGGTACGGGCCGTGCGGGCCGCCGACATCCGGACCTTCGTCCCACTCGATGCCCAGCCAGCGCAGGGCATCGAAAATCTGCTGTTCGGACTCACGAGTCGAGCGAACCTGGTCGGTGTCTTCGATGCGCAGGATGAACTGGCCACCGTGCTGACGAGCGAAGCACAGGTTGAACAGCGCGATATAGGCGGTGCCGACATGGGGGTCGCCAGTTGGCGATGGCGCGATACGGGTACGGACGGTGGTCATGAATGCTCTCGGAAGGAAGACACGAGGTTTGAATCAAGCGGGCGATGTTAGCAGGCCGACGGCACCTGGCTCCAGCAACCCGCCGCGGGTGATGGGCAAGCTGGCGATGAGAAAGTCGAGGAAGGTCTTGACCTTCATCGCCTGAAAGCGCCGCGACGGGTAGATGGCATACACCTCCCCCACCGGCAGGCGCGCCTCGGGCAGCAGCTCGATCAGACGCCCGCTGCGCACCGCCTCCTCGCTGATCATCACCGGCAACCCGCAAATCCCGGCGCCTGCCAGCGTCGCCTCACGGGCGAAGGTGATGTTGTTGCAGGTCATCACCCGCTGGCACGGCAGATGCTCGCCCAACAGCGGCCAGTAACGCGGCGCGTCGTGCTGCAACAGTATCGCCCGATGCCCCTCCAGCCCGGCAACGCTGCGCGGCGTGCCGTGCGCCGCCAGGTAAGCAGGGCTGGCGCACAGACGCCGGCCACTTTCGAACAACTTGCGCGCGATCAGCGTGGAATCCTGCGGCTGGCCGACCTGGATGGCGATGTCCACGCCCTCCTCCAGCGGGTCCACGGATCGCGAGGTCAGCTCTACCTCGGCGTCGATCTGCGGGTACTGACGCATGAACTCGCCCAGCACGCGCCCGAGAAACAACTGGCCGAATTCGATCGGCGAAGTGATGCGTAACAGTCCGGACGGCTCGCGCTGCAGCTGCATCACTGCCTGCTCGGCCTCGGCGAAGTCGAGCATGATCTGCCGGCAACGCTCGTAGTAAGCCTGCCCCACCTCGGTCAGACGCAACTTGCGCGTGGTGCGATTGAGCAGACGTACACCCAAGCGCTCTTCGAGCAGCGCGATGCGCCGGCTCACCGTCGATTTCTGCATACCCAGGCTGGTCGCAGCCTGGGTGAAGCTGTGGCATTCCACCACTCGGGTAAAGATCAGTGCGTCATCCAGCCCCATGATTGTTCCTCATACGCAACAAAGCATGCCAGGCCGAGAGTCTACTAGCGAAAAGGGAACGCTGTTAAATTTACTTACATTTCTTTGACGCACCCCCGAGCCTCAAGCATGCCCGCCAAACTGCAACGTCGCCTTCTCGTATTCGTGATCCTGCTGGTATTGATCGCCGGCGCCCTGCTCGCCCAGTGGCTGCTGATCGGTCGCTACCACGAGAGCACCGACAATGCTTACGTGCAGGGCGAGATCACTCGCGTCTCCAGCCAGTTGAATGCACGCATCGAAAAGGTCCTGGTGCGCGACAACCAACACGTGGAGGCCGGCCAACTCCTGGCCGTGCTGGAAGACGCCGATTTCCGCCTGGCTCGCCAGCGCGCCCTCGCCGCCCTGGAAACTCACCAGGCCGAGCGCGCCCAGGCGCAGAGCAAACTCGACCAGCAGGCCAGCCTGATTGCCGCCAGCCAGGCCGACGTCGCCGCCAGCCAGGCGACCCTCGATCGCTCCAAGCTCGATCTCGGCCGCGCACAGACCCTGCGCAAGCCGGGTTACGTCTCCGAAGAACGCGTCACCACCCTGGCCGCCGACAACCGCGTGGCCCGCTCGCAAGTGGCCAAGGCCCAGGCCGATCTGCAGGCTCAGCGTCAGCAGGTCGCCAGCCTGGAAGCCGAGCTCAAACGCCTGGACGCGCTGATTCTCTCGGCGCAGGCCGACCTGGAACAGGCCGACCTCAATCTCTCGCGTACGCAAATTCACGCGCCGATCAGCGGCATGGTCGGCCAGCGCTCGGCCCGCGAAGGCCAGGTGGTGCAAAGCGGCGCCTACCTGCTGTCGCTGGTACCGGATCAGGACATCTGGATCCAGGCCAACTTCAAGGAAACCCAGATCGGCCACATGCGCCCGGGGCAGAAAGCCGAACTGCTGTTCGACAGCTATCCGGACACGCCTATCGAAGGCCGCATCGACAGCCTGTTCGCCGCCTCCGGCGCGCAATTCAGCCTGCTGCCGCCAGACAACGCCACCGGCAACTTCACCAAGGTGGTGCAGCGCATCCCGGTCAAACTGACCTTCGCCGCCGACAACCCGCTGCATGGACTGATCCGCCCCGGCATGTCGGTGGAGGTCACGGTCGATCTGCGCAGCGACGAAAGCCATGGCGGGTGATGCGCTGATCCGCCCCACGGCGGAGCCCAGCCGCCGCGACTGGATTGCGGTGATGAGTGCCATGCTCGGCGCTTTCATGGCGGTGCTGGATATTCAGATCACCAACTCATCGCTCAAGGACATCCAGGGTGCGCTGTCCGCCACCCTGGAGGAAGGTTCGTGGATTTCCACGTCCTACCTGGTGGCCGAGATCATCATGATCCCGCTGACCGCCTGGCTGGTGCAGTTGCTCTCGGCTCGGCGTCTGGCGGTATGGGTGTCGGTGGGCTTTCTGATCGCCTCGCTGCTGTGCTCCCTGGCCTGGAGCCTGGAGAGCATGATCGTGTTCCGCGCCCTGCAGGGCTTCACCGGCGGCGCGCTGATCCCGCTGGCGTTCACCATGACGCTGATCAAGCTACCCGAGCATCACCGCGCCAAGGGCATGGCCCTGTTCGCCATCACCGCCACCTTCGCCCCCTCCATCGGCCCGACCCTCGGCGGCTGGCTCACTGAGAACTGGGGCTGGGAATACATCTTCTACATCAACGTGCCGCCCGGCCTGATCATGATCGCCGGGCTGCTCTATGGCCTGGAGAAGAAGGCGCCGCACTGGGAGCTGCTGAAGACCACCGACTACGCCGGCATCGTCACCCTCGGCCTGGGGCTGGGCTGCCTGCAGGTATTTCTCGAGGAAGGCCATCGCAAGGACTGGCTGGAGTCGCAACTGATCGTCGGCCTCGGCAGCGTGGCGCTGGTCAGCCTGATCCTGTTCGTCATCCTGCAGATCTCCCGCCCCAACCCGCTGATCAACCTGGGCGTACTGCGCGAGCGCAACTTCGGCCTGGCCAGTATTTCCAGCCTGGGGCTCGGTGTCGGACTGTATGGTTCGATCTACGTACTGCCGCTGTATCTGGCGCAAATCCAGGGCTACAACGCCATGCAGATCGGTGAGGTGATCATGTGGATGGGCGTGCCGCAGTTGTTCCTGATTCCGCTGGTGCCCAAGCTGATGAAGATCATTTCGCCGAAATGGCTGTGCGCCCTGGGCTTTGCCCTGTTCGGCGCGGCGAGCTTCTTCTCCGGCGTGCTCAACCTGGACTTCGCCGGAGAGCAGTTCCAGCACATCCAGATCATCCGCGCGCTGGGCCAGCCGCTGGTGATGGTCACCGTGTCGCTGATCGCCACCGCCTACATTCTGCCGCAGGATGCCGGCTCGGCCTCCAGCCTGTTCAACATCCTGCGCAACCTCGGCGGCGCCATCGGCATCGCCCTGCTCGCCACCCTGCTGGATGCCCGCGCCAAGGTCTATTTCGACTACCTGCGCGAATCCATCGTGCCGACCAACCCACAGGTGGAGGAGCGCCTGCATCTGCTGACGCAAACCCTGGGTAGCGAACAGGCGGCACTGGCCAAGCTCAGCCAGATCGTCCATGAACAGGCGATCATCATGGCCTACAACGATGCCTTCCATTTCATCGGCATCGCCCTGGGTGTGAGCATGCTGGCGATCCTGTTGACACGGAAATTGCCACAGAACATGGCAGGCGGTGGCGCCGCGCATTAACGCCAACACCGCCCGATCCGCAGGAGCGGCGCCCCGCGGCGAATCGTTCGCCAAAGCACCGCAAAGCCAACAGCTTCGCCCCGAGACGGGACTCCTACACAAACCCCGCAGGCACCGCACCACCCTGTAGGAGCCGCGTCTCGCGGCGAATCGCAAGCACACCGCAAAACCAAAAGCTTCGCCCCGGGGCGGGGCTCCTACACAGGCAACCCCACGCCACACGGCAACATCACACCAGCAACAAGCGATCGCGCAGCTTCTGAATCTCGTCACGCATCTGCGCTGCGGCCTCGAACTCCAGGTCGCGCGCCAGGGCGTACATCTTCTCTTCCAGCTGACGAATACGCTTGGTGATCTCGCTCGGCGAACGTAGCTCGTTCTCGTAACGCGCACTCTCCTCCGCCGCCTTGGCCATGCCCTTGCGCTTGTTGCTGCGCGCACCAGGCACCACAGCGCCTTCGAGGATGTCCTTGACGTCCTTCTGCACGCCCTTGGGCACGATGCCGTTGGCTTCGTTGAAGGCGATCTGCTTGGCGCGGCGCCGCTCGGTCTCGCCAATGGCGCGCTGCATCGAGCCGGTCATGTTGTCGGCGTACAGAATCGCTCGGCCGTTGAGGTTACGTGCGGCGCGACCGATGGTCTGGATCAGCGAGCGCTCGCTACGCAGGAAGCCTTCCTTGTCCGCATCGAGAATCGCCACCAGCGACACCTCTGGCATATCCAACCCCTCGCGCAGCAGGTTGATCCCCACCAGCACATCGAAGGCGCCCAGGCGCAGATCGCGAATGATCTCCACCCGCTCGACGGTATCGATGTCCGAATGCAGGTAGCGCACCTTGACGTCATGGTCACCCAGGTAATCGGTCAAGTCCTCGGCCATACGCTTGGTCAGGGTCGTGACCAATACGCGATCCCCCGCCGCCACGCGCAAACGAATCTCCGACAGCAGATCATCGACCTGAGTCCGCGCCGGACGCACCTCGATCTGCGGGTCGACCAGGCCTGTCGGTCGCACCACCTGCTCCACCACGCGCCCGGCATGCTCGCCCTCGTATGGCCCCGGCGTAGCAGAGACGAAAATGGTCTGCGGGCTGGCCACCTCCCATTCCTCGAAACGCATCGGTCGGTTATCCAGCGCAGAAGGCAGGCGGAAACCGTATTCCACCAGCGTCTCCTTGCGCGAGCGGTCGCCCTTGTACATCGCGCCGACCTGCGGCACCGAGACGTGGGACTCGTCGATCACCAGCAGCGCTTCGTCCGGCAGGTAGTCATACAGCGTGGGTGGCGGCGCGCCGGACGGGCGGCCCGATAGGTAGCGCGAGTAGTTCTCGATGCCGTTGCAGTAGCCCAGCTCGAGGATCATCTCCAGGTCGAAGCGCGTGCGCTGCTCCAGGCGCTGCGCCTCCACCAGCTTGTTCGCCCCGCGCAGGTACTCCAGGCGCTGCTGCAGCTCGACCTTGATCTGCTCCACCGCCTCCAGCAAGGTTTCACGCGGAGTGACGTAGTGGCTCTTGGGGTAGAAGGTAAAGCGCGGCAGCTTCTGGATCACCTCGCCGGTCAGCGGATCGAAGGCGCTGATGCTCTCCACCTCGTCGTCGAACAGCTCGACGCGAATGGCCTCCAGATCCGACTCCGCCGGGAAGATATCGATCACGTCGCCGCGCACGCGGAAAGTGGCGCGGGCGAAATCCATGTCGTTGCGCGTGTACTGCAGCTCGGCCAGGCGGCGCAGCAGCGCGCGCTGGTCCATCTTGTCGCCACGGTCGAGGTGCAACACCATTTTCAGGTACTCCTCGGGGCTGCCCAAGCCGTAGATCGACGACACGGTGCAGACCACGATCACGTCCTTGCGCTCGATCAGCGCCTTGGTCGCTGACAGGCGCATCTGCTCGATATGGTCGTTGATCGAGGCATCCTTCTCGATGAAGGTGTCCGACGACGGCACATAGGCTTCCGGCTGGTAGTAGTCGTAGTAAGAGACGAAGTACTCCACCGCGTTGTTCGGGAAGAAAGCCTTGAACTCACCATAGAGCTGCGCCGCCAGGGTCTTGTTCGGCGCCAGGACCAAGGTCGGGCGCTGCACCTGAGCGATCACATTGGCGATGGAGAAGGTCTTGCCCGAGCCGGTCACACCCAGCAGGGTCTGGTGCGAAAGACCGGCTTCCAGCCCCTCGACCATCTGCCGGATTGCCTCGGGCTGATCGCCGGCAGGTTTGAAGCGGGTCACCAACTGAAACTCGGACATGCAGTACCTCGACAAATGGCTGTGACGCATCCTGTCGGACCGCGTCAAACGCCATGAATTGCGGGGCGATTCGGCGATAGGTCCAGGTAGAGTCGAATTACCTGGCAAAAGGCCTTAATTCAGGGCTTTGCGCTGTCGCCCCCTGGATTCAGGGTCGTTATACTAACGCCCCGTTTACGCGCCCCCTAGCGCTTTTGTCGGGGACGCCTGGCCACCCACCCCTCACTCGAGTTGCCGCACCCATCATGAGTCTCTTCTCTGCCGTCGAAATGGCTCCGCGCGATCCCATCCTGGGCCTCAACGAAGCATTCAACGCCGACACCCGCACCACCAAGGTCAACCTTGGCGTGGGCGTCTACTACAACGAGGAGGGGCGAATTCCGCTGCTGCGCGCCGTCGCAGAAGCCGAAAAGGCACGTATCGAGGCCCACGCACCGCGTGGCTACCTGCCGATCGAAGGCATCGCCGCCTATGACAAGGCCGTACAGGAACTGCTGTTCGGCAAGGGCGCAGCCCTGATCGAAGCCGGCCGCGTGATCACCACCCAGGCACTTGGCGGTACCGGCGCACTGAAGATCGGTGCCGACTTCCTCAAGCGTCTGCTGCCGGACGCCACCGTGGCCATCAGCGATCCTAGCTGGGAAAACCACCGCGCCCTGTTCGAATCCGCCGGCTTCCCGGTGCACAACTACCGTTACTACGATCCGTTCAGCAACGGCGTGAACCGCGGTGGCATGCTCGAAGACCTGCGCAACCTGCCGGCCCGCTCCATCATCGTGCTGCACGCCTGCTGCCACAACCCGACAGGCGTCGACCTGCAGCTGGAAGACTGGAAAGCCGTGCTGGACGTGCTGCGCGAGCGTGAGCACGTGCCCTTCCTCGACATCGCCTACCAGGGCTTCGGTGACGGCATCGAGCAAGACGCCGAAGCCGTGCGCCTGTTCGCCGAATCGGGCCTGGAATTCTTCGTCTCCAGTTCCTTCTCCAAGTCGTTCTCCCTTTATGGCGAGCGTGTTGGTGCCCTGTCGCTGGTCACCAGCAGCCGTGAGGAGTCGACTCGCGTGCTGTCGCAACTCAAGCGCGTGATCCGCACCAACTACTCCAACCCGCCGACCCACGGCGCCACCGTGGTCGCCAGCGTGCTCAACAGCCCCGAACTGCGCGCCATGTGGGAAGCCGAACTGGGCGAAATGCGCGACCGCATCCGCAGCATGCGCCTGGCCATGGTCGAGCAACTGGCCGCACTAGGCGCCAAGCGTGACTTCGGCTTCGTCGCTGAGCAACGCGGCATGTTCTCCTACTCCGGCCTCACCGTGGAGCAAGTGGAACGCCTCAAGGAAGAGTTCGGCATCTACGCCGTCGGTACTGGCCGAATCTGCGTCGCCGCGCTGAACAAAGGCAACCTGGACAGCGTCACCCGTGCGATCAACGCCGTGCTATAAGCCCTAGTGATAAACAAAAACGCCGGCCCATAAGCCGGCGTTTTTGTATGCATCAAATGACTGTAGGAGCGGCGCCCCGCCGCGAATCGTTCGGTAGAGCACCGCAAAAGCAAAAACTTCGCCCCGGGGCGGGACTCCTACACAGCCCCCGCAGGCACCGCACCACCCTGTAGGAGCGGCGCCCCGCCGCGATCCGTGCAGGAATGGCAGCCATCGCGGCCAAAGCCCCTCCCACGACACCCTCGCTGAACACCCGAATTCTAACCACCTAGATATCGCGGCAAAGTGTTGACTTCTCTTTTTTAATCAGTAACATACGCGCCGTTGTTCCGCGATAGCTCAGTCGGTAGAGCAAATGACTGTTAATCATTGGGTCCCTGGTTCGAGTCCAGGTCGCGGAGCCAAATTCAAGAACCCAGCCTAGCGCTGGGTTTTTTATTGCCTGCGGACTCTCACCAGGGACTACGTCCCAGGTTATTCGCTTCGCTCACCCCTTCGGGGTCGCGCTAAAGCGCGTTCAGCTGTGCTGTCGAGTCCAGGTCGCGGAGCCAAATTCGAGAACCCAGCCTAGCGCTGGTTTTTTTATTGCCTGCTGACTCTCACCAGGGACTACGTCCCAGGTTATTCGCTTCGCTCACCCCTTCGGGGCCGCGCTAAAGCGCGTTCAGCTGTGCTGTCGAATCCAGGTCGTGGAGCCAATTTCAAGAACCCAGCCTAGTGCGGGGTTTTTTATTGCCTGCGAACTCTCACCAGGGATCATGTCCCAGGTTATTCATCTCCCTAAAGGAGACCACCGCACCTGTAGGAGCCGCGCCCCGCGGCGAATAGCGACCATTCCCCGATAACCAATCCCCTCACACAAAACCACCACCCTGCAAAAACGAAAAGGCCGGTCAAAAGACCGGCCCAGACAACAACGCCGCCAGGCGTCAGTTAATACTCAGCTTGTCGCGATTCTTCTCCAGCGTCGCCTCGCCGATACCTTTCACCTCCAACAACTCGTCGACCGCGGCGAAATTACCGTGCTCCTCCCGGTAAGCCACAATCGCCTGCGCCTTGGTCGCACCAATCCCGGCCAGCTCACGCTGCAGTGTTGCAGCATCGGCGGTATTCAGATTGACCACGGCAACCTGCGCCACCTGCACGGCAGCCGGTTTGGCGCTTTCGGTTTTTGGGGTTTCAGCTGCGGCGGCAGCCAGAGAGAATGAAGCGAGAACAGCGAACAGAAGGGAAGATAGACGGAGTTTTTGCATGATGTGCATTCCTTGTCGTAAGTAGATCCAAATGAGGTTTCAAACCCCACTAGAGTCAACCTAGACGCTATCTTCCAGCTGTCAAACCACAGCCTCAACGCTCCCGGTTTCGGAGATGAATCCAGTCAACGATCTCACCTTCCGGCACATAACCATGCACCGTTTCGCGCAGCAGCACGCGTACGCGAGCGTAATCATCCTCACCGACCGCAGCCAACAGCGCCTGCAAGCGCACCTTGAGCTCGTCCCAGGGCAACATGTCCTCTTCCGCGCGCATGATCATCGGATGCTCCGTAGGCTTCACATCCTCGCCGATCAGCAGCTCCTCATAGAGTTTCTCACCCGGGCGCAACCCGGTGAACTCAATACCGATATCGCCATGCGGAGTGCGCTCATCGCGCACAGTCAGGCCGGACAAACGAATCATCTTTTCGGCAAGATCGGCGATCTTCACTGGCTCACCCATATCCAGCACGAACACATCACCGCCCTGCCCCAACGAACCGGCCTGAATGACGAGCTGCGCCGCCTCAGGGATCGTCATGAAATAGCGGGTGATGTTCGGATGCGTCACCGTCACCGGCCCACCCTGCTTGATCTGTTCCCTGAACAATGGAATCACCGACCCGGAAGACCCCAGCACATTGCCAAAACGCACCATGGTGAAACGGGTCTTGTTGACGTGATGAACACCTGAGTCATCACCGAACAGCAACGGCGCAGACTCACGACTCAGCGCCTGCAGCACCATCTCAGCCAAGCGCTTGGTGCTGCCCATGACATTGGTGGGTCGCACCGCCTTGTCGGTTGAGATCAGCACAAAATTGGCAACACCCGCCTTGATCGACGCCTGCGCGGCATTGAGCGTACCAACCAGGTTATTGAGCACACCTTCAGCGACGTTATGCTCGACCATCGGCACATGCTTGTACGCAGCGGCGTGATAGACAGTGCTGACCCGCCAGGTATGCAGAATATCGAACAACCGCTCGAAGTTACGGATAGACCCGAGAATCGGCACCAGCTTGATCGGCAACGACTCCCGCTCGATTCGCTGCTGCAATTCGCCATGGATACTGTAGAGATTGAACTCGCTGTGCTCGAAAAGCAGCAAGGTCCGCGCGCCGCTAGCGAGAATCTGCCGGCATAACTCCGAACCGATAGAGCCACCAGCGCCGGTCACCAGAACCACCTGACTCTTGATACAGCGCTCAAATAAGTCTTGCCGAGGTGGCACCGCATCACGCCCGAGAAGATCGGCGATATCCACTTCCTGGATGTCCTCGACCTTCACCCTTCCACTGGCCAGGTCGGTGAACCCTGGCACGCTGCGAACATGCAATGCATAAGGCTCTAACGCATCGAGGATCTCGCGACGTCGCGCTCGAGAAATAGACGGCATCGCAAGAAGGATCTCGTCAGCCCCCGTCTCGTCGATCATCTGCTGAATATGCTTGGGTGTATAAACTCGCAATCCGGCAATAACACGATTGGCGACTCCAGCATCGTCGTCCACGAATGCTACCGCCCGCATCGCACGCCCCAAACGCAAAGCGGCGACCAACTGATTACCAGCCGTTCCCGCGCCATAAATAGCAACCCGGGATGTGCCTGCTACAGCGTCACGTTGTCGGGCAACAGGCTCGAGCCAATCACCGATGAAGAATTGGCGCATCCCAAGACGCAGACCGCCCAATAGCAGCAGACTGAGCCACCAGTAGTTGAAAACCATAGAGCGCGGCACAACCGCCGTGGGGCCCCTGTACCAATAAACGGCAAGCGCCAACACCAGCGCCGAGAGAGATACGGCCTTTGCGATGGTAATGAGCGCATCACTACCCACATAACGCATCACTGCCCGATACATGCCCAGCCTGATGAAAATAGGCAGAGCAATCATCGGGGCGACAATGAACAACCAGCCATGCCCAGAAAAGGGCTTGGCCGCATCGATTTCCCCCAAACGAACGGCAAACGACAGCCAAAGCGCAACCCAGACGAGGATGGTATCGGCCAATAACTGCAACAAACGCTTCTGGCGCCTGGGCAAACTCACCAGAAACTGGCGCAAACCGTTCATCTTCATCCCTCTGGCTGCCTCGTTACCATTCAAATAGAGCTGCCTGCTTCAGACACGCCAAACATCACCGCTACTGCCGCAACAAACACGCTAGGTTCAATGCACCACTCGGTCGCCAGCACCTTTTCCCAAGGCTGTTTGCAGAATCAGGCTGAAATAGAGAGAGATCGACATCGAACGGATCATCTTCTGGTCAGTCTCGGCAAGCAAAGCCGGCGTAGACATATCGATCCCCTGTACTTGGGCCAGCCCCGTAATGCCAGGGCGAACATCATACACAGCGCGTAATTCGCGCTCGGCAATCAGCTCTTCCTGATTGAACAGATTAGGCCGAGGCCCAACTAGACTCATTTCCCCCCTGAGCACATTCCAGAGCTGCGGTAGCTCGTCCAGCTTGGTCTTGCGCAGAAAAGCGCCCAAGCGCGTGATCGACGCGCTGGAGGCCAAGTGGCTTGCCACAGAAGCCGTATCAACCGCCATCGTTCGAAACTTGACTAACGTAAACGGCCGCTTACCACGCCCCACACGTGTCTGACGAAACAGGGGCGCACCTGTATCTAACAAGCCAAAAACATAGATCAAGATCAATACTGGAAAGCCGAAGAGCAACCCCAGCAAGGACAGAACAACATCAAAAACACGTATCACAGACCCAACCTCTGAAAGCCAGTCAATCCGAAGACAGGAAACAACGCTTTAACCCCTCTTCAACCGTGAAAGGTGGCTGCCAATCCAGTGTCTCGCATGTCTGCGAGATATCTACCTGCAAAGACCCCAGCAAGCGCTGCGCCATAGCCTTCCGCCCCAACAATGCCGCGCTAAGCTTCAGAACGCCAGCAGGCACAGGAATCAACCGTGCAGGCCGCCCCATTGCATCTCCCACTAAACGCAACAGCTCTGTAGTCGATAGATCGCGACCATCACCCGCAAGAAAGACTTGGTTGGCAGCAGCAGGATGATCGATGCAGCGAGCGATCAAATCGACAAGATTGTCGATGCCAACCAGCGAACGGCGATTGTGGATAGCCCCGAGCGGTAGTGGAATCCCTTTACCAACCCAGCGAACCAGACTCCCAAAGTTACCCGGAGCCCCGGGGCCATATACCAAGGGAGGACGAATGATCACCAGCTCCATCCCTGTCTCCTGCTGGATGCGCCAAAGCCCCTGCTCAGCTTCCCATTTGGACTGGGCATAGGGCTCCATGGGGTGCGGGATATCAAGGGCAGTAAACGGGCGAACATTGACATTCCCGTTAACGCCGATAGAACTGATGAAAACGAAACGTTTCACCCCGGCTATCGCGGCTTGCCGGGCAAGATTCAACGTACCCTCCACGTTGACACCCCGATACTCAGTCAGCGGGTTACTACTTACCTCCTGAGGAATATGGGCTCGAGCAGCGGTATGTACTACTACGGTAATACCCTCTAGAGCGGAGCCCCACTGCGTGTCTGCACTTATATCTCCCACCTCAAATACATGCTCAGAAAACCTCCTGGGTCCGCTTGAGCGCACAGCGGCCACCACACACGCACCTGCAGTATATAGATAACGCAACAAAGCACCACCAACGAAACCGGTAGCCCCAGTCAGCAAAACTTGCATAATTAAAGAAGTGCCTCTTCATAAACCGCGATGGTTTTATTCAGCATTAGAGAAAACGTAAAATCGGCTTCATATCGAAGCCGTCCTGCCTCGCCCATGCGCCGCCTCATCTCAGCGTCCGCAAGCAGTAGACCAAGGCGTTCTACTAGTAAGCCTGTAGCGTCACGCTTGATCAGATAGCCCGTCTCACCGTCCTGTACAGCTTCGGCGACGCCTCCTACATCGGATGCGATAACTGGCAGGCCAGCACGCATTGCCTCAAGAATAGTCAGCGGCAATCCTTCCCAGCGGGAGATCAAGATAAATACATCTGATGCTGCAAGCCGTGAAGAAACATCGATGCAAGCACCCGAAAAAATGACGTTATCAGCCAAGCCAAGGCTTGTCGCAAGATCGATCGCAGCTTGCATCTGCGGCCCATCACCAATCAGCTCAAGGCACCAACGCTCTGAGGGAAGCGCGGCGAAGGCGCGCAACAATGACAACTGATTTTTAGGCGCCTCAAAACGAGCGACCATGACAAAGCGTACGATATCTCCCACTGCGGCCCGCTGAGCCCGCATCTTGGCAGGAATATCTGGCATGCCGTTATGCACCACGGCGAGCTGGCCTGGTGGCGCAACCCGCTCCGCCAAGGCGAGACTCCTGTCATAGTCGGAGACAGTAATGATCCGTTTTGCCAACGGGGCAATGAGCCGTTCGATAAATCGATATAGGAAGCGGCGCCTTGGAGATACGCCTTCGGTAAATGCCCAGCCATGGGCCGTGAATATGCAAGGAGCAGTCAGCCCTATAGCGCTGATACGTCCAATAATTCCGGCCTTAGAAGAATGCAAGTGAATCAGATCTGGCTTCAAGCGCTTCAGCACGCCGCGCAGCTCGAATATCGCTTTAATGTCAATAATTAGGTCGATCTCTCTGATCAAATACTTCAGAGAAATACAACTTAATGATCGATCCCGCGCATGCTGCAGAAAAACGCCATGCCCACCGACCAAAATAGTTATGTCATAACCACAAGACTGAAGGCCCGCAGCAAGGTCAAGAAGGTGGACACTGGCCCCCCCCATCACGTCAGAACGGGTTATGACAAAAACCAATTTCATAGAAAAGCCAAAAAATCCATTAAAAACACCATCACTCACGCACACTGGAGATAAAACTTAAAAAACCTGATCGCTCGAGTATGCTATCCCACATAAATTCAGATGCATCGAAAAAACAATCATCGCCGATACAACTAGAGGAAATATCGATATAACGCTGCAATTCATCAAGCCATAAAAAACGCACACCGTAATCGCTAGAAAACCTCGAAGCCCAATGATATCTATTACTAAAAACAACCAACCCACTCGCCAAGTACTCTAGCGTTTTCGTACTAGTCTGGACATTAAATGGATATAAATCTGGCGTATAATTCAACCCAGCCCACGCTCGGCTGTATAGCCTAGGCAGGTCGTCACGAGAAACCCTCCCCGCAAACTCGACTTTTGTATTTTCACGAAACAAATCACGTACTGAAGCAGCGACTTCGCCGACAATAAGAAGCTTATATCCAAGCGCCAACAAACGCTGAAACTCTTCAAGCAACCCATTACGCCCAGCAATAGAACCTGAATAGACTATATCGAAGTCTGGACAAGCATTTGGCTTCTGAAAAAGTGCAGCATCCACGCCCATATCTCGCAATATATAGGGAACACCTGATGCAAACCCCATACTCTCTCGAACTACTTCATTCAAGAAAATGCGCCCATTAGGCCGGCCGTTGACAATTTTTTTTACTGCGTCCTTAAATGCCGGGCATGGAGCTACGGAAAGGCTCTGATACTCATGTACCTCAGCGGCACCAGAAGCCTTTCGCCGCCAAAAAGGGCGCAAGCCCATAAAGTAAATATTTACATCATTATCAGAGCAGAGGTCTTCCTCCGGCGCCAGCTGAACCTCGACATTGGATTGCTCGAGAAATTTCTTGTACGCATAAGCCTCAGGAGTATAAGCATGCTTTTTTAACCCAACACCAACCTTCATCAAACACTTTCTCCTGGCGGCGCGAACAACTATCTAGCGACCGATCGGCCTCGAGCACGAAGCAACTTTAGCGAATACCACCCCAAACGAGCACAGCACAAAATTGTTTGACCTATAACATCATGTCCAACCTGGACCTGAACTCGGTAAAGCTCCGTAATAGACCCAAGCAGATCATAAGAACTTAATCCGCCGGTACCAAAGTAGCCTACCACCTTGCGGCTGACAGTGATTGTCGCCCCACCTTTTACAGCGGCCAGCAAAAACAATTGATCTGCCGCTATAGGATAGCGCCTGGAATAGAATCCAAATTTATCATGCAGCGCTCTATTAATAAGCACACCGACGGCATGACTGGAAAAATACGCAAACTGCCCTACGCGCCATGCGCTGCCACGTCCCGCCACCTTCACATGGCCATCAAAGCTAACAGAAGCGGTTACGAAATCGGTATTCTCTGTCAAAGACTCTCTGTAGATGCTTATTGCTTCCGGGTACAGCCCATCATCGGCCCCCACGACCAGATAATAATCACCGGAACTTGCTTTAATACCACGATTCAATGCATCGTAAATACCAAAATCTTCTTGAGAAACAATTTTAAGATTCAAGTCTTTAATCGAATGAAGCAGCTCCAAGGTTCTATCGGTCGATGCCCCATCCGCAACTACCCACTCAAAATCCTGGTCTGTCTGCGCACGCAAAGAGGCTACAAGCTCAGGCAAAATATCGGCAGCATTGTAGGTGGCGGTGATTATACTAATCGTAGCTCGTTCATTCATAAGCGTGAGACTTCAAAAAATCGTTGTAGGCTTTGCCAAGCCCCTCCTCTAACTGAACCAGCGGCTGCCAAGCAAGCGACAACAGCTTAGCGCTACTCATCAGTTTGCGCGGAGCGCCATCAGGCCTGGAGATATCGAAGTGGAGGGTTCCGGAGTAGCCAACTACCGCAGCAACCAACTCAGCTACTTCGCGAATACTATGATCGTGCCCAGATCCCACATTAATGTGGGAGCACATAGGCGTTACGCACTGCTGCCACCTATCAACCGATAGATTCATGACATGCACACTCGCAGCAGCCATATCGTCGACATACAAAAACTCGCGACGTGGCTCACCAGTACCCCAAACAACCACTTGGTCATCGCCACGCAGCTTAGCCTCGTGAAAACGACGGATAAGCGAGGGAACTACGTGGCTGTTTTCAGAATGATAGTTATCACCAGGACCATAAAGATTGGTGGGCATTACACTGCGGTAATCACGACCATACTGTCGATTGTAGCTTTCGCAAAGTTTTATTCCTGCAATTTTTGCGATTGCGTAGGGCTCATTCGTTGGTTCAAGTAACCCAGTAAGCAACGCATCCTCGGACATTGGCTGAGGAGCAAATTTTGGATAAATGCAGGACGACCCCAAGAAAAGCAACTTATTCACATCTGCCAAATGCGCACTATGAATAACGTTGGCTTCGATTATCAAATTTTCATAGATAAACTCGGCAGGATAGGTATTATTAGCATGAATACCGCCTACTTTAGCAGCAGCTAAATAGACATGTTCTATGCGGTTAGCATGGAAGTAACGCTGCACGGCGGCTTGATCAAGCAGGTTTAATTCATCACGAGTAGCGGTCAGGATATTCTCGTAACCCAGCGTTTTGAGGTGTCTGACAATCGCCGAACCCACCATTCCCCGATGGCCGGCAACGAAAATCGTCTGGTTCAGATCATGCGCCACGTTCAATTCTCCACCGACACCGGCACATCGTGGCCATGGGTCTTAAGCAAAGAATGGCGTTGCGCGACCTTAAGATCTTCACTGACCATCTCAGCGCACATTTCCTGCACCGTAATTTCCGGAACCCAGCCGAGCGTCTGCTTGGCTTTGGTAGGATCGCCCAACAACGTTTCTACCTCGGCAGGACGGAAATAGCGAGGGTCAATACGTACCACGACATCGCCCACACCGAGAGCTGGGGCCTTATCGCCCTCAACAGTCTCGACGATTGCAATCTCCTCCACACCCTGTCCCTCAAAGCGAAGCGTAATGCCGAGTTCCGCTGCAGACCACTCAATGAACTGACGCACCGAATATTGAACGCCGGTCGCAATAACAAAATCTTCCGGCTGATCCTGCTGCAGCATCATCCACTGCATCCGCACGTAGTCCTTAGCATGCCCCCAGTCACGTAGAGCGTCCATATTGCCCATGTATAGGCAGGACTCAAGCCCCTGGGCGATATTGGCCATGCCTCGGGTAATTTTGCGAGTTACAAACGTCTCGCCCCGGCGCGGCGACTCATGGTTGAACAGAATGCCGTTGCACGCGTACATGCCGTACGCTTCCCGGTAATTCACCGTTATCCAGTATGCGTAAAGTTTGGCGACTGCATACGGAGAGCGAGGATAAAAAGGGGTGGTTTCTTTCTGCGGGGTTTCTTGTACCAGGCCATACAACTCAGAAGTCGAAGCTTGATAAAAACGGGTCTTTTTTTCCAAGCCAAGCAAACGAATGGCTTCAAGAATACGCAATGTCCCCATGGCATCCACATCGGCCGTGTATTCGGGGGCCTCGAAGCTAACCGCAACATGGGATTGGGCACCCAGATTATAAACCTCGTCAGGTTGAATTTCTTGAATAATACGGGTGAGGTTAGAGGAGTCTGTCAGGTCACCGTAGTGCAAAACAAAATTACGGTTATCCACGTGAGGATCTTGATAGATATGGTCGACGCGCTGAGTATTGAACGATGAGGCACGGCGCTTTATACCGTGCACCTCATAACCTTTTTCCAACAACAGCTCCGCGAGGTAAGAGCCGTCTTGGCCAGTTATACCGGTGATAAGTGCTTTTTTAATAGCCATGATTAAAATCCAAATTAAAAATTACTGTCATCGATCATGAACCGGACAACATCCTTCATCTTGGACGATGCCTTCCAGCCAAGTACACGTTCTGCTTTTGAAGCATCCGCGCGACTAACCAATAAATCAGTAGGACGAAAAAACTCTTCCGATTGCTGAACATAATTGCGCCAATCCAGGCCCAAGTAACTAAACACCTCGGAAACAAAAGCTTCAAGGCTGTGAGTTTCGCCCGTGGCGATCACAAAATCCTGGGGTTGATCGCACTGCAACATCCGCCACATGGCCTCAACATACTCAGGTGCTAAGCCCCAGTCTCGAGATATATCCAGACGCCCAAGAATCAGTTTCTCATTGGAACCTGAAGCAATGCGTTTCGCGGTAGCAATTATTTTTTGCGTTACAAAACGAGCGGGCCGCAACGCCGACTCATGATTGAACAAAATACCGGTACAGGCATACAGGTTGTATGCCTCCCGATAATTATTCACCAACCAAAATGCAGAGGACTTCGCGACCGCGTATGGGCTGCGAGGATTGAAAGGGGTTGTCTCGGTTGCAGGCTCACCTGATGTATCGCCAAAGCACTCACTGGAGCCAGCCTGGTAAAATCGGATCGGCGTATCGCTCATGCGACAGGCCTCAAGCATATTCAAGGTACCGATGGTAATGCTTTGAATAGTTTCCGCAGGCTGCTCAAACGACAACCCTACGGATGACTGACCCGCAAGAAAATACACTTCATCGGGCTGGCTGTTCTTCAGTGCCATAAAGACGCTGCGAAAATCCTCCGGGATCATTGATAAAAAACGAACCCGTCGATGAATACCTAAGCGACGCAGGTTCGCGAACGAAGAACCTTGAGCATCGCGAGAGGTGCCCCAGACCTCATATCCCTTGTCCAACAGCAGCTTTGCCAGGTAGGTACCGTCCTGACCACTGACACCGCAAATTAGTGCTCTCCTGGAGGACATATCCAAAACCACTACCTCTGTAATGACTCATAAATGGACAGTGTTTGTGCCGCGCAACGCTGCCAGGAGAACTGTTCAAGGCGCTCATGCCCCAGAGCTCGCAAGCGCGAAACGGCGCCGCTATCGTAAACCACCCGTTCAATAGCTGCTGCCATATCTTCCACAAATAGGGGATCAAAGAACGCGCCGGCATTACCGATGACCTCAGGCATAGAGCTGGTATTGCTACTGATGACAGGGCAAGAGTGAGCCATTGCCTCCAAGGGCGGGAGACCAAAGCCTTCATAAAGGGATGGGTAAACGAACGCACGAGCGTCTTTATACAAGGCGCCCAGCATCGAGTCCCCCCCCCCCACATGGCGTACCTGGCTGTCTTTGAACCCACACGTTTTTATCAGGGCCAACTCGGCAGCAGAAAATGGCCCACCACCAAAGGCCACAATATCGAAATCCGCCAGCAACCGCTCAGAACTGCTAACGGCCTTGAGCAACCCTACAAAATTCTTGTATCCAGCGCGACCACCTACGTACAGAAGGAATGGTCGGACGCCTGTAACGGCGTCCTCAATTACAGAAGACGCCGATGAAAACCGTTCAAAACCGAGGTGCACCACCGAAATCTTGTTATCAGGCACCGAGTATAAACGCACCAGATCGTTGCGCGTACTATCCGATATACAAATCACATGATCTGCGCGGCCAATTGCGGCGCGCTTAAACTCAGCTGTCCGATCTCTTGCAGAAAATGACTCAGGGTACAACTCATGAATCATGTCATAGACAGTTATGACAGAAGCACTCCCACAAGGCCCTGATGAATGCCTAGAATAATAGGTTTCATGAACGACATCCGGCCGCCAGCGCTTCATTGCGTACTTACCAGAAATTCGATTATACGCCTGCATTATCCTTAGGCTTTTTGGCAGATACGAGTCCACCCGCTGCCCTGTTACTGCCGCAACTGGAATGTTCTCAAGATAGAAATTTCGATGAATACCTGGAAACAAATGAACATCGGAACCACCAGCCAACAACTGCTCCGCAACGCGACTGAAATAGCGTGAAATACCACCATAAGACTGCGCGGTGAAGATCTGGTAATCAAACGCGATCTTCATGACTTCTTCCTTTTCTTTAACTCATACTGAAGCTGGAGCCTTACAGCAACCATATTAATCTTTAACAAGAACAAAAAAATCTTGAATTTAATTTTGTAGCTACCAACCCCTATCAACTTAAACGTATGAAAAAACAACTCGTAGAATGGAAAAAACCAATGCAGTGCAGTTCCCCGGTAACGAGAAAAAATACTGTAACTGTTACTGATACCTTTCCGCCCAAGCAGCACAAAGCCCTCATCTAAGCGCTTTAGCTTACCTTTTTTCAGTAACGTCAAAACAAAAAACCAATCAGAAGCCAAGAACCGCAACTCTGAGGCGCTCCATTTTTTTATTGCATCGTGACGGAACAGGGAATAAAAACGCGCATTCGCATGCCAGCACCCAAAAAAATTCCCAATACGCTGCATCGGATCGTCCTCATCACGTGTTTCATCTCCCATGGAGAGTGAATCGAACAGACCATCTTCGAAGCGCGTCGGTGACGTAGACCCCAAATACTCGGGGTTATGGTCAAGAAACTCTACGTTCACCTTTAGGAAATCATGGGATCGAACATCATCGGCGGCAGCCCAGAGAAAATACTCTGCACTTATATTATGAAGCACATAATCAAAGTTTTTTTCAGCACCGATATTTTTTTCCTGGCGAAAATAAACGACACGAGCGTCTTTTCGGGCAAATTCACGGCAGACTTCTTCTGTATCATCAGTAGACGCATTATCGGAAATAAACAATACAAAATCATCATATGTCTGCGCAAGCAGAGAACTTATAACAGGAACTATCGTTAAAGCCCCGTTATACACCGGCATCCCAATAGCTACCCGCGCATTGTGCTTAATCATCTAAACCTGCCGCGAACGGCCTCTCCAAATTAATAAATAAAACACCATCCCCATAGAAGCAAACAAATTCACGGCGATAACGGCGACTGTAGGCTCCTCTATTCCACTTATAGTCAACAATGCATCGACACCCACAACCAAGGTAGTGGATGCAAAAATAGGCAAAATCACACCTCGCAAGTACCACGTCTTTTTTGCCGAAAAAAGAAAATATCTATGCATGATCGGCACCGATATCAAAATATAACTTAAATTCAACAAAAACCATGGTAACGCCGCGCCAGACAAACTATACAGTTTCGCCAATAAAAATGTCGCAGGAATTACAAAAAGCACGGCCAACAAGTTCTGCCAGAGCGCTAACTTTGTCCATCCTCGGGCAAGTTGCAGAGCATATGGCATTGTCACAAGAGCATTGAGCATTGTGCCGGCGACTATCAGCTTCAACGCCACTGAGGCTGAACTTGCAAGATCCGCATCCTGCGTCCACAAGAACAGCAGTGGATCACTATAAAAAATCAACCATATCGAAACCGGCGCAATCAACGCCCCCATTACCTGGCTTGCTTTCAGGTACGTAAGCTGCAACTCCTCAGATTTACCAGAATTTACCAATTCTATCAGACGAGGGTAGTAAGTATTAAATACAGGCCCAACCAAACGCGAGCACAAAGTGCCTAGCGCCCAGGCCAGCATGTAATACCCAAACATATGAATTGGTAAAATTTTTGACAAAATTATCTTATCTATTTGAGTGAGTAAAAACGACAGCACATTAACTCCACCCACTCCAAGAGAAAAATTTTTAACTCCCGCGACTGAGGAAATATCAAAAAAACATGTACCAGGTAAAAATCGCAGCTCTTGCCTCAGCGAGGCCCTCAAACTTAACACCGTCAGCGCACCAACAATGCATTGCCAAGTAAAAAAGGCCTCAAGAGTAGGTGCAACTAACCACAGAACAATAACTGCCCCGCCCCCTCTGATTGTCGCACTTAATGAACCAATCAAATTAACAGCTAATTGTCTTTGCTGCCCAATCAAACATCCATTATAAAATGTCATGGGAAACTGAAGAATTAGAGCGCACCCCATGAGCCGTAAACCATTTATAGTCGATTCAACCTTGCTCGGCTCAACTCTGAGCCAATACTCCGCCATTAACGGAGCGGCCAATACAACTAAAAAACCAACAGCAAACGCAATAGCCCACAGAATAACCTCAATGCTACGAAGCAGTAAGGCCACCTGCACTCGCTCTGCCGCGCTTGCGTCGCGGATTTTTGCAACCTCACGTACAGCCGCAGCACTTAACCCCACATCCAGAATAGAAAGGCTTGTAGAAAGAACAGTAAAAAAACCAACTAAACCATAGCCCTCTGCGCCAATAAACTTTAGATAAAACGGAACAAAAACTAACCCCATCAGGGCGATCCATCCTTGCCCTACCAAATTGGCAGTAATGTTTCGCCTAACTAAATTCATATTGAAAACTCTAAGCTAGAAGCACTCACTGCAGATTATAAAAACCTGCCGAGCCCCGAAAACCAGTAACATCCTCGATATCGAAACCCGGCAATAGAGCGAGAAACGCTCAGAATCAACTGATACGACGCAGGTAACCATCCGGCGCAACGGTGATCATAAGTTTGCTTTGCAGTTGATGATCGACTTCAAAATTCCGGTTTTCCTCCAGGTATTTCCATACTGCGGTTTTCGGATTGTCGCCTGGCCCCCAAGGACGATCAGGGAAAAAGTCGGCTGGCATATCTTCCACTACAGTGTCCATAACTACGCAATAGCTGCCAAGAGAGACTAACGGTGCATAAAGGCGCAGCTCCTCTAAAACATGATCATGTGTGTGATTGGAATCCAGCACTACAATAACCTTCTTACCTTCGGCGGCAGCACGCACTTGAGCAGCAATAGCTGGGTCAATGCTCGAGCCTTCAATCATTGAGATACGCTTGCTCATAGGATGGCTTTCGATCGCTTCGCGGTTGTGCGGGCGAATATCCAGATCAACACCCAGCACTTCACCATGCCCCTGTAATTCCAAGAGAGAGGCGTAATACAGAATGGAGCCACCGTGAGCGATACCGCATTCGATCACCAGATCTGGTTTCACTTCCCAGATGATTTCCTGCATTGCCATCATGTCTTGAGGCAATTGAATAATTGGACGCCCCATCCAGGAAAAGTGATAGGTGTACTTATATCTGGCCGATTCATTGAAAAATTTCTGGGCCAGACCGCAAAGCTCTTGGTCGCGGCCTTGTGCGAGGATTTCCTCCTTGCATTGTGCTTCAAAGGCTTGGCTAACGTTTTTTTCTGTCATTTTTTCGGTCTCGGTAGTCATTGGAACGAAGCGCTATCGACTGCGTGATAGACATATCGCTCGTCAGTCATGCGCTTGATTTCTTCGAGGTAGTTCGAGTTCATCACAAAGAGGTTGGCTCCGTCTGGCAATACAGCCATAGCCTCCTCAGGTGAAGACACTCGCACACCACTTAGCGGTAAATAACGGCCTTGTTTCGACGGGTTGATGTCGACTACTTGATCAACCGTAACGCCTGCCCGCTGCAGGAATAGGGAATAAATCACACCTTTTGAGGAGGCGCCCCAGATAGCAGAACCCTGGAGTGGAGCATCAAGAATAATTTTGACAGCCCGACGCAAACTTCCCGAGAACTCACTCGGAATATTGATAAGCGAGCCAGGTTTTTCTGGCATAACTCGCAATGTGCTCAGGTCGGCGACCATATAAAGATACTGACCACCAAAAACGTGCCCAGATTCAAGCACCGTTCCAAAAAAGCGATGCAAATCGTCTAGCCTGAAATAGTTGACATGTTCATAAAACACATCAAACCAGGCGCGGTGCTCAATGATCCAGTCAAAGCACGGGACCTCGATATAGATCAGGCCGCCTTTATTAGCCTCCGCTATTGAGGCAAGAAAATTTATCGGATCTTTAATATGCTCAAGCACATGACGCAACACCAGAGCATCCGCAGACAACCCAAGCTCGGGGGAGAACGCCGCTTTTATTACGCTTGGATTATCCCCCTCGTAAGCTGGATCAATACCAATGATGGCATAGCCGACGCCTTTGAGCATTTCAAGGAAGTACCCCTTGCCACAGCCTACTTCAATTAAATTCTGCCCTTTGAAGTGCCTGGAAATGATAGCTTCGACATCTGCCAAATGTTGCTGAAATTGAGAGGAATGCGCCTGCTCATTTTGATAGTCACTGTCGTAACTCAATTTATCAGCATCAAAGGCATCGTTAAAAATCAGACCACTAGCCTCGTCCTGAACCAGAATAATATCGGCACTCGCCGAATGCTTTGCTGAATCGGCATCCGCAAAAGTACGATTTTGCAATACGGGTAAATTAGTAGCCCGATATAACTCACGCTTCATCATCTTCCCCTACTAATTGCTGTAAACGATCTGCAGTCCCCCAAAATGCCATCGCTTCATGTGATGGATAGGGATAATGACCGAGGTTTAAATACATTGACGCTCCACGCGACAACAATCGCTGCTCAACCAAAGAGCGCACAGCTATCGGCTGCCCACTACAGCAGTTGACTACACCGCTGAAATCACGCTGAGTCATAATTCTTACGAGATAATTTGCCGCTTTCTCGACGGGTAAATAGTCTCGTAGCTGCTCACCGCCTGACATATTAAAAACGGGCTCAGATGCATCAATAGCGCGATCCAATGCTGCAAGCAAGCTGCAGGGAGCTTGCCCCTCCCCGTACAAATAAAACAACCTCACCCACTGCAAATTGAACGGATGAGTGTTCTGTAATTGCTCCAAGAATACTCTCAGCGTGTTTTTTGCTAACGCATATGAGTTGCTTGGCTGAGGCGTTGTTTCTTCATCAAGGGGCCCGTTTTGCATACCATATTCAAAACAGGTTCCCGTCACTAATACCTGAGCAACACCAGCCTCTACTGCGGTCTTGATAAATCCATAGTCAGCCATCAGATTGTGTTCGATATGGAACAAAGCCTGGTAGTTCGGCAATCCTGGCCAAGCGAGGTGAGCTAGCACATCGACGCCCTGCACAAGAGCTGCTATATCCAACGTTTCGGAGTGAATGTCCACTGCAATAAATTCAACGCGGCCAATCCATGGCATGGCCTTCGCAGTCTCAACATTTCGCGCAACCGCCCGAACTTGATATCCGCGACCTAGCAAGGCCTCAACAAGATGCCGACCGACAAATCCGGTTGCGCCAGTAACTAATACTTTCATAGCGTTATAAGACTAGGGACAGCAACAACGAAGCGCCCTCCCCACTCAGCTACGTACTTGTGAGCTTCGACTATTTCGCTCGATATGTTCCAAGGGAGAATAATCACTATGTCAGGTCTTGCCGATTTCAGCTTGGCTGGCGTAAATACTGGAATGTGGCTTCCAGGCAAATATTTGTTTTGCTTCGAAGCCGCAGCGTCACACACGAACGACAGCAGATCCGGCTTCACGCCAGCATAATTCAGAAGCGTATTGCCCTTGGCAGCTGCGCCATAGGCCGCCACCTTCTTCCCTGCGCGCTTCTGTTCGATAAGAAAGCTGAGCAGTCCGTTTTTTACCTGGTCGGCACGCTGCTGGAAGCTCTCGTATACGGCCAGGCTTTGCAGCCCTGCGCTTGCTTCAGCCGCCAAAATAGAGGCGACATTGGTGCTGATTTCCAGCGCGTCTTCTACGTGGCCGCCGAATATTCTCAGGCTGCCACCGTGGGTTGGCAATTCTTCTACGTCATAAATACACAGGCCAGCTGCTGCGAAAATTCGCGAGACGGTGTACAGCGACAGGTAGGAAAAATGCTCGTGATACACCGTATCGAACTGGGTGTGTTCGATCAGCCGCATCAGATGGGGGAATTCCAGTGTGATGGTGCCGCCGGGTTTCAAGGCAGCCTTCAGCCCGCGGGTGAAGTCATTGATATCCGGGACATGCGCGTACACGTTATTGCCGGCAATCAGGTCGGCCTGACGCCCCTCGCCCGCTAGGCGCTTACCGAGCTGCTCGCCAAAAAACTCACGCAATACGGGAATACCCAACTGCTCTGCAGCAGTTGCAGTGCTGGCTGTGGGTTCTACGCCTAGGCAAGGAATATTGCTGGCAACGAAGTTTTTCAGCAGGTATCCATCGTTGGACGCGACCTCAATAACAAAGCTGTCACTGTCCAGGCTCAAGCGCCGAGTCATAGCCTCGGAGTAAGCCGCCGCATGGGCTAACCAACTGGTGGAGGTCGAAGAGAAATAGGCATAGTCCTTGGAGAAGAACAAATCAGCCTGTGCGTAATCTTCCGTCTGCACCAACCAACAGTGGCTGCATACCTTTAACTTAAGCGGGAAGTAGACTTCCGGCGCGCTTAACTCAGCTTCGCTCAGGTAGGAATTAGACGGCGGCGCGAAACCAAGATCCAGGAAGCTGTGCTGCAGCGGCTCACCGCAATGGCGACAATTCATACATCAAGTCCGGCAAAGTCGTGGGTTAACAGCGCGTGGTTTTTATCGCGCTCGGATAGATCGGTCACCTGCAAAGGCCAGGCAATTCCCAGAGTCGGGTCATCGAAACGCAGGGCGCCTTCGGCGGCGGGAGTATAAAAGGTGGTATGCAAATAAAGTAGTTCGCTGTCGGCCTCAAGCACCTGGAAGCCGTGTGCGCACCCCTCGGGTACCACCAGCATGTGTGAGCTCTCGGCGCTCAGCTCCTCAGCGTGCCAACGCAGAAAAGTTGGAGACCCTGCACGCAGATCAACCACAACATCCCAAACCCGCCCACGCAGGCATCGAACAAGCTTCATTTCTGCATGAGGCGGATGCTGAAAGTGCATTCCCCGCACCGCACCAACAGCAGTGGTGCGCGAATGGTTTATTTGCACGATATGACGCTCGCCGATAACCGCGGCAAGTGTTCTCTCGCAGAAGAGCCGGGCAAACGCTCCACGATGGTCCGTGTACGGCTCACTCTCGACCACAACGGCTCCTGCGATGCCGGTCTGTCGGATATTCATCAGATCGCCCAAGCACAGTTCATGGCGCGAGCCGACTCAAGATAACGGGCGATCTGGCTCGCGGTGGAAGCTTTGCCGGTAGCATGATGCTGGCAGTACCAGTCAGCTGTCATGGCAATCCCTTCCTCAAGGCTCCACACCGGAGTCCACTTCAGATGGCTGCGGGATTTCGCGCAATCCAGATACAACAAACTGGCTTCGTGCGGTTGCGGTGCCGCCGAGACGTTCCAGGCGAGCTCGGGCCAGAAATGCTGCAAGGCCGTAAGTACGTCGTCTACCGTGCGATTGTCCTCAGGAGCGGGCCCAAAATTCCAAGCATCGGCAAACTCGTGCTTCCCTTCCAGCAAGCGCTGCCCTAAAAGCAGATAGCCCGACAGGCACTCAAGCACATGCTGCCAAGGCCGCGTAGCCAGAGGAGAACGAATCTCCAGCGGAGCCTTCGCTTGTACGGCGCGGACCAAATCTGGAATAAGTCGGTCTTCCGACCAGTCACCACCGCCAATTACATTACCTGCACGCGCAGAGGCGACCAAAGGGGCGTCTGCTGAATGCATGAAAGACTTGCGATAGCTTTCGATGACCAATTCACAGGCTGCTTTGGAGGCACTGTACGGGTCATGGCCGCCAAGGCGATCATTCTCACGATAACCCCAAGGCCATTCATTGTTCGCGTACACCTTGTCGGTGGTAATCACGACAACAGCTCGTACACTTGGCGTCCGCCGACACATGTCCAGGACGTTGGCCGTGCCCATCACATTGGTGGACCAGCTCTCCAGAGGATCCCTGTAAGAGCGACGCACAAGCGCTTGGGCAGCGAGATGGAAAACGATCTCCGGCTGTGACTGCTCAAAGGCAGCCTGCACGGCTGAGAGCTCTCGAATATCCGCTCGCAGATCCGTCGTTGGCAGGCTCAATAGATCCCAATGATTGGGAACTCCATAAGGCCCCAAAGCCAGGCCAGTGACCTCGGCCCCCATTTCAGTCAGCCAGGCGGCCATCCAACTGCCTTTGAAACCGGTATGCCCGGTGAGCAGAACACGGCGGCCGCGGTAGATATTGTCAAACTGACTCACGCCCAAACCTTCCACGGAGGACTACCTTTGGCCCAGAGTTCCTCAAGGTGATTCTTATCTCTCAGGGTATCCATCGCCTGCCAGAAACCGGAGTGCTGATAGGACATCAGCTTGCCTTCGCGGGCCAGACGCATGAGAGGCTCGGCTTCCCAACTGATCAGGTCTCCATCGATGTAGTCGATAACGGACGGGGAAAGCACGAAATAACCGCCATTGATCCAGGCACCATCGCCCGCCGGTTTTTCCTGAAAACTAGAAACAGCATCACCGTTTATGTTCAGAGCGCCGTAGCGACCCGGAGGCTGGATCGCGGTAACCGTAGCAGCGTTGCCATGGGCGTTATGGAAATTGATCAGCGCCCCAATATCGACGTCCGAAACACCGTCACCATAGGTGAAACAGAAGGGCTCATTACCCAAGTGCTCACGAACACGCTTGAGGCGACCGCCAGTTAGCGTGTCCTCTCCGGTGTTGACCAGCGTCACGCGCCAAGGCTCCACGTAGCGCTGGTGTACTTCCATGGTGTTGTTGGACATATCAAATGTGACGTCGGACATATGCAAGAAGTAGTTGGCGAAATACTCCTTGATAACGTAGCCCTTGTAGCCACAGCAAATCACGAAGTCGTTGATCCCGTAGTGGGAGTACGTCTTCATAATATGCCAGAGAATTGGCTTACCGCCGATCTCGATCATCGGCTTGGGCCTCAGATGGGACTCCTCTGAAATACGCGTCCCAAGCCCACCTGCCAGAATCACTGCTTTCATCAAATATACGTCCTTGAGTTAACAATAACTGTCTACTTCAGAGTTCGAATTCATTCACTTGCACCCACCAGCGATGGCTACAATCAACCTTGCAAAGGTTCATACGCTTCGTTCTTATTGAGCATCGCGCGGAAATTGAGTGGTTTGTTATCTAGGAACTTCTGCATCTTCAATAGGTGGCTGGCGGCGGCTCAGTAGATGAATCTTTTCGGGGACAACATCCACAGTTACAACTTCGTTGTGCTGGGCCAGCAGAACGGCATTGGCCAGGCCGACGTAACCAAGGCCAGCGATGGCGATTTTCAATGGCTTCTCCCGTACTGATCATCAAAACGTACGATGTCGTCCTCGCCCAGGTAGCTGCCAGACTGCACTTCAATGATCTCCAACGGGATGCTGCCAGGATTCGCCAGACGGTGAACCTCACCAAGGGGGATATAGGTACTCTGGTTCTCGCTGAGCAACAGTGTTTCACTACCTCTCGTAATTTCTGCTGTCCCCTGCACTACGATCCAGTGTTCGGCTCGATGGTGGTGTTTCTGAAGGCTCAGGCTCGCTTTAGGGTTGACCTGTATACGCTTGACCTTGAAGCGTCCACCCTCATCGATACTGTCATACCAGCCCCACGGACGGTGCACCTTGCGGTGAATGGTGTGCTCCTCGCGTGATTGTTGGTTAAGCAGACCTACAATCTGCTTAACGTCCTGGCAGCGTCTTCTGTCTGCAACAAGCACAGCATCTGCTGTTTCAATCACCACGAGGTTCTCAACGCCGGCCAGTGCTACAAGGCGGCTGCTGGCATGTACAAGCGAATGACTGCTTTCGGTTATCAGCACATCGCCGTGAAGGGCATTACCCTTGTCATCCTTGGGCGACACGCTCCATACGGCATCCCAGGCGCCCAGGTCACTCCAGCCAGCATCCAGCGGTAGCATCTTGATGGGTAAGGCACTTCCTGGGCACTTCTCCATGACGGCGTAATCGATCGATTCGCTAGGGATCGCCGTAAAAGCCTCTTTATCGGGTCGAATAAAAACACCATCAATTCGCTTGCCCGCCCAGCTCTTAACGCTAGCCTGAAGAATATCGGGTCTAAAGCTCTCCAGAGCCGCTAGCCATACCGAGGCCTTGAGTACGAATAAGCCCGCATTCCAGTAGTAGCCGCCCTCATCCAGGTAGGCTTGAGCGGTGTCCCGATCGGGCTTTTCTACAAAACGCTCAACGGTAGCAACTGCCTCTTTGTCAGAAGCCACCTTGATATAGCCATAGCCCGTTTCAGGCCTGTCAGGCGTAATGCCGAGGATGACAATGTTGCCTTCAACCGCAGATTCAACCGCCCGATACATCGCAACGCGGAAAGCCTCGTCGTCAGTGATAGCTTGATCTGCCGGGGTAACCACGAGTACTGGATCTGTTCCTGCATCGCGCGCTGCCAAGGCAGCCAGAGTCAGCGCCGGCGCAGTATTACGCCCTACCGGTTCTAGCAGGAATGTTGCATTGTCGACCCCAAGCTCCCTGAGTTGCTCTTGTGCCAAAAAGCGGTGTTCTTCATTGCACACGATGTAGGGCGAAGAAGGCGCATCATTTGACTCACTACCGCCCAGAAGACGCTTGATGGACTGCTGGAACAAACTGTCGTTACCTACCAAGCAAAGGAACTGCTTTGGAAAACCTGACCGCGATAACGGCCACAGTCGCGTACCTGATCCGCCGCACAGTACTACTGGTTGAATGGGGTTAGTTGACGTCATGAAACATTGAACCTGTGTGGTGGGTACTGATCAAGGCAATGGCAGGCCGGTTTTCCGGCCCAACCAAACTCTAGATAGAGCGACAAAGCCGCAGATTTACTGGGCGTGTCCGCAAAGGAATGGCAACGGCTCACCCCATCCCTGTCTCCTCATCAATGCCCGGCAACAGGATGTCCACATCACTGCTCTGGTCAACATAGCGTTCTCGCAATGCATCAGCCAAAGCACGTCTAGCTGACTTGTCGCCGTGCACCAGACGAATTTCATTTGGCCACGCGCTCATGCGGGTGACAAACCTTACCAGCCCTGACTGATCGGCATGAGCTGAATAACCGCCTATGGTATGCACCTGAGCCCGAATGTCATAGCGCTGCCCGTCAAATTCCACATAGCCACTACGCGGGCCAAAGCGCTGGATTTGCCTTCCTGGCGTGCCATCCGCCTGGTAGCCGACAAGGAGCACATCATGCCGTGCATCACCGAGCATGGCTTTCAGGTAGTTGACGATGCGCCCACTGGAGCACATACCGTTGCCTGCGATGACGATAGCCGGCTGAGCGGTTTGAACCAGGCGATTGACCATGGCCAGATGGGCCTGGTGGCTATCGACCGTGAGCAGGTTACGAAAAGCCAGTGGGTTACGGCCTTTGGCCAAGCGCGCCCTTGCCTCTGCATCCCAGAAGTGATCAAGCTCGCGATAAACCGAAGTGAAGCGGCTGACCAGTGGGGAGTCGAGGATGATCGGCAAACTTGTCCAGTCGAGGGCTGGCGCTTTACTGGTGCTCGGCTCGGAAGCACTCGACTGAGCCTTAGCTGACTCTTTCAGCGCTCTGCGATGAATGATGTCCTCAAGCTCGTAGAGCAGCTCCTGAGTGCGACCAATGCTGAAGGCCGGGATCAGCACCGTGCCCTGGTTGCTCAGCGCATGCTCGAGCACCTTCTCCAGACGCGCGCGACGACTGCGGCGATCTTCATGCAGGCGGTCGCCGTAGGTGCTTTCGATGACCAGAATATCGGCTTTATATGGGGCTTTAGGCGCCGGGAGGATTGGCGCATGAGGTGCGCCCAGGTCGCCAGAGAACACGATGCGTTTCTTCTCGCCCGTCTCGGGGTAGTGCAGGTCAACTTCAACGTAGGCCGAGCCGAGGATGTGGCCCGCACGCTGCAAACGAATGCGAACGTTCAGTTGCTTCGTGTCGATCAGGGTGAACCACTGCTTGTACGGCAAGGCGACGATGCGCTGCTCGATCAGTTTGAGATAGCGCTCGACTTGCTTCTGATCGCGGCTGAAACCGAGCTTGAAGGCATCTTCGAGGACGATAGGCAACAACTTGGCCGACGGCTCACTGCAGAGGATCGGGCCTTTGAAGCCGGCTGCAAGGAGATAGGGTATGCGGCCCACGTGGTCGATATGAACATGAGTCGCGACCAGAGCCTTGATGCCGTCCAGAGAAAAGTCGATTGCGAGCTTACCGGCGCCTGCCCGACCTTCAGGGGAAGTTTCAGCGCCTTGAAAGAGGCCGCAGTCGATCAGCAGCGCATGCTCATCATCCATCTGCAGTTGATGGCATGAGCCCGTCACACCTGTTACGGCGCCGTGATGAACAATCGAGGGGTACCGCACGAGTCAATCCTTTAACGCTGGCGAAATGTAAAGGGACTCAGCCCAGTAGTGCGGATGACAGTTCAGAGAATGGTAATTAACTGAACTAGCTGGAAATCTGGCAAGGGCGCGCCTTGTGAAAGCCCGCACATTTTGCCGGTTTTCCATGATTTCGCAAGCATGACAAAAGTGTTACGCCAGGCGGCCGCCTAATCAGGAGACTTGCACCAGCGAGAAGGATAAAGCGCAGTCACTCGTCCTCGTTGACCCGGTCGCGCAACTCCTTGCCTGGCTTGAAATGCGGGACGAACTTGCCGTCCAGACGTACCGACTGACCGGTTTTCGGGTTACGCCCAACGCGCGGTGCGCGGTAATGCAGCGAGAAGCTGCCAAAGCCGCGAATTTCGATGCGATCCCCCGTGGCCAGTGCCTGGGACATTTGCTCCAGCATGGTCTTGATGGCCAACTCGACATCCTTGGAGGACAGCTGACCCTGATGAGTGACAATTCTTTCGATCAACTCCGACTTGGTCATGGTTTTCCCTTCTTTTTCAAGCGGCTAGAAGACTCGACGGTTCGGTTGTAGCACGCGGATCAGCTTTTGAACAGCCTAAAAAACAAGGTGTTAGCGAGTTTTGCGGTTAGTTGTGATAACGGGGGGCTTTGTGTGGGAGATCGAGCTTGAGGCGAAGCTTTTGGGTATAGGCTCGGTATTACGGGATGGCCGCCATTCGCTGCGGGACGCAGCTCCTACAAGGGGAGTGTTGTTTTGCGGTTTGGCGTGGGAGCCCCGCCTCGGGGCGAAGCTTTTGTGTATGGGCTCGGTATTGCGAGATGGCCGCCATTCGCCGCGGGGCGCGACTCCTACAAGGGCGGTGTAATTGGGGGGTGCGGAAACGAAAAAGGCGACCCGAAGGTCGCCTTTTTTGATGAATTACCCGAACTTAGTTCTGGTTTTCCATCTGGGCACGGATCAGATCACCAATGGTGGTCGGGCCGGTGCTTTCAACGTCTTGCTTGTTACGCAGTTCCTTCATCGCGTCTTTCTCGTCTTCAACGTCTTTCGACTTGACGGACAGGCTGATGACGCGGGACTTGCGGTCGACGCTGATGATCTTGGCCTCTACTTCGTCGCCTTCTTTCAGGACGTTGCGCGCGTCTTCAACGCGGTCACGGCTGATTTCGGAGGCTTTCAGGGTAGCTTCGATCTCGTTGCCCAGGTCGATGATGGCGCCCTTGGCGTCTACTTCTTTCACAACGCCACGGACGATGGTGCCCTTGTCGTTGATGGAGACGTAGTTGCTGAACGGATCGTCTTCCAGCTGCTTGATGCCCAGGGAGATGCGCTCGCGCTCCGGGTCAACCGACAGGATGACGGTTTCCAGCTCGTCGCCCTTCTTGAAGCGACGCACGGCTTCTTCGCCGGCTTCGTTCCAGGAGATGTCGGACAGGTGAACCAGGCCGTCGATGCCGCCGTCCAGACCAATGAAGATACCGAAATCGGTGATCGACTTGATGGTGCCGGAGATCTTGTCACCCTTGTTGAACTGACCGGAGAAGTCTTCCCACGGGTTGGTCTTGCACTGCTTGATACCCAGGGAGATACGACGACGCTCTTCGTCGATGTCCAGAACCATGACTTCCACTTCGTCGCCGACGTTAACGACTTTCGACGGGTGGATGTTCTTGTTGGTCCAGTCCATTTCGGAAACGTGTACCAGGCCTTCCACGCCCTCTTCCAGCTCGGCGAAGCAGCCGTAGTCGGTGAGGTTGGTGACGCGGGCAACAACGCGGGTGTTTTCCGGGTAACGAGCCTTGATGGCAACCCATGGGTCTTCGCCCAGTTGCTTCAGGCCCAGGGATACGCGGTTACGCTCGCGATCGTACTTCAGAACCTTGACGTCGATCTCGTCGCCAACGTTGACGATCTCGGACGGGTGCTTGATGCGCTTCCAAGCCATGTCGGTGATGTGCAGCAGACCATCTACGCCGCCCAGGTCAACGAACGCACCGTAGTCGGTGAGGTTCTTGACGATACCTTTGACTTGCTGGCCTTCCTGCAGGGATTCCAGCAGAGCTTCGCGCTCGGCGCTGTTCTCGGCTTCCAGGACGCTGCGACGGGAAACGACAACGTTGTTGCGCTTCTGGTCCAGTTTGATGACCTTGAATTCCAGCTCTTTGCCTTCCAGGTGAGTGGTATCACGCACCGGACGGACGTCAACCAGGGAACCCGGCAGGAACGCGCGGATGCCGTTGACGTCAACGGTGAAGCCGCCTTTGACCTTACCGTTGATAACGCCCTTGACCACTTCTTCAGCGTTGAACGCAGCTTCCAGAACCAGCCAGGACTCAGCGCGCTTGGCTTTCTCGCGGGACAGCTTGGTTTCACCGAAGCCATCTTCAACCGCGTCCAGCGCGACGTGGACTTCGTCACCGACCTTGATGGTCAGCTCGCCTTGTTCGTTGAAGAACTGGTCGAGCGGGATGACGCCCTCGGACTTCAGACCGGCGTGGACGGTAACCCAGTCACCGTCGATGTCGACCACGATACCGGTGATGATGGCGCCCGGCTGCATGTCGAGGGTTTTCAGGCTTTCTTCAAATAGTTCTGCAAAGCTTTCGCTCATGTTGATTCCTGTTGATCAAGGGCGGGGATTCGCCCAAACCACACTCCAGACAATGTGGGTTCGTTCATGTGAAAAGAGGCCTACGGGACTAGGACTGGTCTCCCGCATGCCTCCTGGCGGATTCAGCGATTTAAGGCAATCGAGAACCCTTAACCGGCCAGATCGCGATCAGCGACCTCGCGCAGAATTCGTTCAAGCACCTGCTCGATGGAAAGCTCGGTGGAATCCAGCACGATTGCGTCGGCTGCCGGCTTGAGCGGAGCCACCGCGCGCTGGGTATCGCGCTCGTCGCGCGCCCGTATCTCGTCGAGAAGACTCGCGAGATTAACATCATCGCCCTTGGCCTTCAACTGCAAGTAGCGGCGACGCGCACGTTCCTCGGCGCTGGCCGTCAGGAAAATCTTCAGCGGCGCGTCGGCGAACACCACGGTACCCATGTCGCGACCGTCTGCCACCAGGCCTGGCATCTCCTGAAACGCGCGCTGACGCTGCAGCAGCGCTTCGCGTACGGCAGGCAGCGAGGCGACCATGGAAGCTCCCGCCCCTATCTGCTCGTTACGGATGGCGTCGGTCACCTCCTCGCCCTCGAGGATGATGCGCTTGTCGATGAACTGCACATCCAGATGCGCGGCCAACTGCTTGAGCGACTCTTCGTTGGTCAGGTCGATGCCGTGGTTGCCAGCGGCGAAGGCCAGCAGGCGATAAAGCGCACCGGAGTCGAGCAGATTCCAGCCGAGCTGCTTGGCCAGCAGGGCGCAAAGCGTGCCCTTGCCCGACCCGCTCGGCCCGTCGACGGTGATTACCGGGGCGTTCATGCGTTGCCCTCTACGGCCACGTTGATACCGACTTCAGCCGCCAGGGCAAGGAAGTTGGGGAAGGAGGTGGCGACGTTGGCGCAGTCGTGAATACGAATTGGCGCACTGGCGCGCAGCGAGGCAACGCTGAAGGACATGGCGATACGGTGATCGCCATGCGCCCAGACTTCGCCGCCACCAATGGTGCCGCCTTCGATGATGATGCCGTCCGGGGTCGGCTCGGCCTTCACGCCCAGCGCGATCAGGCCGTCGGCCATGACCTGAATGCGATCAGACTCTTTCACGCGCAGCTCTTCGGCGCCGCGCAACACGGTGCGACCTTCGGCACAGGCAGCGGCGACGAACAGCACCGGGAATTCATCGATGGCCAGCGGCACCAGGTCTTCCGGGATATCGATGCCTTTCAGCTTGGCCGCACGCACGCGAATGTCGGCCACGGGCTCACCGCCGACTTCACGCTGGTTTTCCAGGGTGATGTCGCCGCCCATCAGCTTGAGAATGTCGATCACGCCAGTGCGGGTCGGGTTGATGCCGACGTGCTCCAGCACCAGTTCGGAGCCTGCAGCGATGCTGGCAGCGACCAGGAAGAAAGCAGCCGAGGAAATATCCGCCGGTACTTCGATGCGCGTGGCGGTCAGCTTGTGGCCGGACTCGACGCTGGCAGTGCTGCCCTCGACGCTGACCGGGTAGCCGAAGCCGCGCAGCATGCGCTCGGTGTGATCACGGGTCGGTGCCGGCTCGGTCACCGAGGTGCTACCAGCGGCGTACAAACCGGCCAGCAGCAGGCAGGATTTGACCTGGGCGCTGGCCATGGGCATTTCGTAGGCCATGCCGGTCAGGCGCTGACCGCCCTTGATAGCGAGTGGCGGACGGCCCTCCGGGCCGGTCTCGATCACCGCCCCCATTTCACGCAGCGGCTTGGCCACGCGATTCATCGGGCGCTTAGACAGCGAAGCATCACCGGTCAGCGTGGTGTCGAACGGCTGCGCGGCCAACAAGCCGGAGAGCAAGCGCATGGAGGTGCCGGAGTTACCCATGTACAGCGGACCAGCCGGCGCTTTCAGGCCATGCAGACCAACGCCATGGATGGTCACGCGGCCGTGGTGCGGGCCTTCGATGACCACGCCCATGTCGCGAAATGCCTGCAGCGTGGCCAGGGCGTCTTCACCCTCGAGGAAGCCTTCGACCTCGGTGGTGCCTTCGGCCAGCGAACCCAGCATGATCGAACGGTGCGAGATGGATTTGTCACCCGGTACGCGGATACGTCCAGCCAGCGAGCTACCAGGTTTTGCCAGGAAAATCAGATCGGTCGAGTGCATAGCGTCCACATAGGCCCTGCGGGCCAGAATTTTGCTGAAATGTTCGCGGGCCACGCGGGCGCGGGTGAACACGCCCAGCAGTTGATGCCCATCCCCGGCGTCGACCGCATCGCGCAAGGCGTCGAGGTCGTCGCGAAACGTATCCAGTGTGCGCAGCACGGCCTCGCGGTTGGCGAGGAAGATATCGTGCCACATCACCGGATCACTGCCGGCGATCCGCGTGAAGTCGCGGAAACCACCAGCGGCATAGCGGAAAATTTCCAGGTTCTCGCTGCGCTTGGCCAGCGAGTCGACCAGGGTAAAGGCCAGCAGGTGCGGCAGATGACTGGTGGCGGCGAGCACCTGGTCGTGATGTTCGACCTCCATCGCCTCGACATCCGCCCCCAGCTCGCGCCACAGCCCTTCGACCAGCGCCAGAGCGGCCTCATCGCTGTGCTCGCAGGGCGTCAGGATGACCTTGTGGCGACGGAACAACTCAGCGTTGGCCGCCTCCACCCCGCTCTGCTCGGAGCCCGCAATGGGATGGCCGGGCACCAGACGCACAGCCTTGCCGGAAAATGCCAGACGCGCCGCGCGCACGACATTCCCCTTGGCGCTACCGACGTCGGTCAGCACGGCATTGCCGAGATCCAGCGCGGCCAGCTGAGCAAGCACCTTCTCCATGGCCAGGATAGGCACTGCCAGCTGGATGACATCAGCCCCCTGACAGGCGGCAGCAAGGTCGCTCTCGCAACGATCGACAACGCCCAGCTGTACCGCTAGACGACGCGATTCGGCATCCAGATCGACCCCCACCACCTCCCGACACAGACCACGCTCACGCAGGCCCTTGGCGAAGGAACCACCGATCAGGCCGAGGCCGACCACCACCAGGCGGCCGATCTTAGGGGCATTGGATTGCACTGCAGTGACAGTCACGCCGACAGCACCTTGGCCAGCGCCTCGAGGAAGCGTGCGTTCTCTCTCGGCAGGCCGATGGAGACGCGCAGGAAATTCGGCATGCGATAACCGGCCATCGGCCGCACGATCACCCCTTCACGCAGCAGCGCCTGGTTGATCGCGGCGGTGTCGCGGCCAAAATCGACGGCGATGAAGTTGGCCCTGGAGGCAATCCAGCTCAGACCCAGGGCACGCAAGCCCTCTTCCAGCTGCTGCATCCCGGCATCGTTCAAGCGACGGCTCTCGGCCAGGTAATCGGCATCGGCCAGCGCCGCGCAGGCTGCGGCCAGCGCGAGGCTGTTGACGTTGAACGGCTGACGCACGCGGTTGAGCACATCGGCGATCGCCGGCGAGCTGATGGCGTAGCCGACACGCAACGAAGCCAGGCCGTAGGCCTTGGAGAAGGTGCGCGAGACCAGCAGGTTCGGATAGCGCGCCAGGTAATCAAGACCGTCTGGCAGCTCGTCGCCTTCGGCGTACTCGATATAGGCTTCGTCCAACACCACCAGCACCGATTCCGGCACCTGAGCCAGGAAGGCTTCCAGCGCATCCGGCCCGAACCAGGTACCGGTCGGGTTGTTGGGGTTGGCAATGAAGACAACGCGGGTCTTGTCATCGATGGCGGCAAGCATCGCCTGCAGGTCGTGAGCGTAATCCTTGGCCGGCACGATCTTGCCCTGCGCGCCGACTGCCTGGGTGGCGATGGGGTAAACCGCGAAGGCGTAGTCGCTGAACACGGCGTTGAGACCAGGTGCCAGATAGGCACGGGCAACCAGCTCGAGGATGTCGTTGGAGCCATTGCCCAACGTCACCTGCGCGGCGTCGACACTGTAACGGGCAGCCAGCGCAGTCTTGAGGGTGAAGCCATTGCCATCCGGGTAGCGGGTCAGCTCGTCCAGTTCGGCGCGAATCGCTGCCAGCACCTTGTCGCTCGGGCCGAGCGGATTCTCATTGCTGGCCAGCTTGACGATACCGGCCGGATCGAGCCCCAGCTCACGAGCCAACTCGTCGACTGGCTTGCCTGGTACGTAGGGGGACAGCTTTTGCACGCCTGGCTGGGCCAGGGCTAGGAAATCGCAACTCATGAATGGCGGCTCTTCTCTAACGCAATACGGTTGACCAAATCACAGGGCATGACGGCTCCTGAGGTAGTCGTGGATCTGCTGCACGGCCTCTGCAACCGAACAGCTGCTGGTATCGAAACGCAATTCGGCAGCCTGCGGCGCCTCGAATGGAGAATCAAGCCCCGTGACGTTCTTGACCAGGCCGGCCCGTGCCCGCCGGTAAAGTCCCTTCGGATCACGGGCCTCGCAAACGTGCAGAGGCGTATCAATGAAGACCTCGACGAATCGACCGGGCAACAATTGACGCACAGCATCGCGATCAACACGAAAAGGCGAAATAAACGCAGCCAGCACGACCAACCCTGCATCGACCATCAATGCCGCCACCTCACCAGCACGACGAACATTCTCTTGCCGATCATGCTCGGAGAAACCCAGATCACGATTCAGACCGAGACGCAGACGATCTCCATCGAGCAGATAGGTATGCCGACCCTCGGCTTGCAGGCTGCGCTCCAGCGCTCCGGCCAGAGTCGACTTGCCCGCACCACTGAGCCCCGTGAACCAGATGACACAAGGCTCCTGCTGCCTGCTCAGTGCCCGTTGGCTGCACTCTACAAGCGAGGAGCCCAGCAGCGCCTGAAGCCCAGGCTCCACTCAAAGCACCGCCTTCGGATATGAGCCCAGCACCTTCAGCGCCACGGCCTCCTGGGCAAGTTTTTCCAACACATCCTTGATCAGCGGATCACGGTGGTGGCCGACGAAGTCGATGAAGAACACGTAGGTCCACTTGCCACTGCGCGAAGGACGAGTCTCGATGCGAGTCAGGTCGATGCCGTTATTGTGGAACGGCACCAGCAACTCATGCAGCGCGCCCGGCTTGTTGCGCATGGAGACGATGATCGAGGTCTTGTCGTCGCCGGTCGGCGGCACTTCCTGGCTGCCGATGATAAGGAAACGCGTGGAGTTGTCCGGGCGATCCTCGATCTTTTCCGCCAGCTTGGTCAGGCCATACAGATTGGCCGCCATGTCGCCGGCGATAGCCGCACTGTTCCACTCGCTCTTGACCCGCTTGGCCGCATCGGCGTTGCTGGAAACCGCCACGCGCTCGACGTTCGGGTAGTGCGCATCGAGCCACTTGCGGCACTGTGCCAGCGACTGGGCATGGGAGTATATGCGGGTGATCTTGTCGGTCTTGGTGGTTTCACCGACCAGCAGGTGATGGTGAATGCGCAGCTCGACTTCGCCGCAGATGACCATGTCGTGCTCGAGGAAGCTGTCGAGGGTGTGGTTGATCGCGCCTTCGGTGGAGTTCTCCACCGGCACCACGCCGAAGTTGACCGCACCGGCAGCCACCTCGCGGAACACCTCGTCGATGGCCGCCATCGGCACGCTGATCACCGCGTGACCGAAGTGCTTCATCGCCGCTGCCTGGCTGAAGGTGCCTTCAGGGCCGAGATAAGCGACTTTCAACGGGTTTTCCAGCGCCAGGCAGGAGGACATGATTTCGCGGAACAACCGCGCCATTTCCTCATTGCCTAGCGGCCCCTTGTTCCGCTCCATTACGCGTTTGAGCACCTGGGCTTCGCGCTCGGGGCGGTAGAAGACGGGCGACTCGCCCTCCTTCAATTCCTTCATCTTCACTCGCGCGACTTCTTCGGCGCAGCGCGCGCGATCGCTGATCAGCTCGAGGATGCGCTCATCGAGGTTGTCGATGCGTACCCGCAGCGCTTGCAGTTCCTGCTCGGACATATCAGGCGTGCTCCTTCTCGAACTCGACCATATAGGCCACCAGCGCCTCGACCGCATCCATACCCACGGCGTTGTAGATCGAGGCACGCATGCCACCGACCGAGCGATGCCCTTTCAGGTTGAGCAGGCCGCGCTCATCGGCACCAGCGAGGAAGGCCTTGTCCAGCTTCTCGTCAGCCAGGCGGAACGGCACGTTCATCCAGGAACGCGCGTTGTGGGCGATGGGGTTGCTGTAGAAATCGCTGTCGTCGATGGCCTTGTACAGCAGGTCCTTCTTGGCGCGGTTGATGCGCTCCATGGCCTCTACGCCGCCCTGCTCCTTCAGCCACTGGAAGACCAGGCCGGAGAGGTACCAGGAATAGGTCGCCGGGGTGTTGTACATCGAACCGTTATCGGCGGAGATTTTGTAGTCGAGCATGGTCGGGCAGCTGGAACGGGCGCGACCGAGCAGGTCTTCACGGACGATCACCACCACCAGACCGCTCGGGCCGATGTTCTTCTGCGCACCGGCGTAGATCAGGCCGAACTGCGAAACATCCAGCGAACGCGAGAGGATGTCCGAAGACATGTCGGCGACCAGCGGGGTATCGCCGACCTGCGGCACCCAGTCGAACTGCAGACCGCCGATGGTCTCGTTGCTGCAGTAATGCACGTAGGCAGCGTCTTTCGACAGCTGCCAGTCGTTCTGACCGGGAATGGCGAAGTAATCATGCGCCTTGGCGCTGGCAGCCACGTTGATGGCGCCATAGCGACGCGCTTCTTCGATGGCCTTCTTCGACCAGATGCCGGTTTCAACGTAGTCGGCCACGCCGTCTTCCGGCAGCAGGTTCAGCGGAATCTCGGCGAACTGCTGGCTAGCACCGCCCTGCAGGAACAGCACCTTGTAGTCATTGGGCACAGCGAGCAGATCACGCAGGTCCTGCTCGGCCTGACTGGCGATGGCCACGTACTCGTCGCTGCGATGGCTCATCTCCATCACCGACAGGCCCTTGCCTTGCCAGTCGAGCATCTCGGCCTGGGCGCGTTGCAGTACAGCGGTCGGCAGCGCGGCCGGGCCGGCGCAGAAGTTAAAAGCTCGCTTGCTCACGTCTGTCTCTCTCAGATTCACAGAACGCCACCACCAGGCGATGGCATGTCCACACTGTCACCGTGCCTGTGGGAGGGGCTTTAGCACGATAGTCGCGGCTAAAGCCCCTCCCACGGAGCCCGACTTTATTCCTCGCTGCCTTCCTCGGCGTCAGCGACTGGTGCTTCGGCGCTTTCGGCGACTTCAGCGCCCTCCTCACCTTCGACCAGCTCGTCCTCTTCCACCGCAGTCGGCTCCTGCACACGTTCCAGGCCAACCAGGGTCTCGTCCTTGGCCAGCTTGATCAGGGTCACACCCTGAGTGTTACGGCCGGAACTGGAGACTTCGTCGACACGGGTACGCACCAGGGTGCCCTGGTCGGAAATCAGCATGATTTCCTCGCCGTCCTGCACCTGGATGGCGCCGACCAGCTTGCCGTTACGCTCGCTGGTGACCATGGCGATCACGCCCTGGCCGCCACGACCGCGACGCGGGAACTTGCCCAGGCCGGTACGTTTGCCAAAGCCACGCTCGGAAGCGGTGAGGATCTGCGCACCGGATTCCGGAATAAGCATGGAAATCAGGCGCTGATCCTTGCCCAGGCGCATACCGCGCACACCGCGGGCGGTACGGCCCATGGTGCGCACCTTGCTCTCGGCGAAACGCAGCACCTTGCCGGCATCGGAGAACAACATGACTTCCTTGGCGCCGTCGGTGATGGCGGCAGCGATCAGGGTATCGCCCTCTTCCAGCTTCAGCGCGATCAGACCGGCGCTGCGCGGGCGGCTGAACTGCACCAGCGGGGTCTTCTTCACGGTGCCGAATGCGGTGGCCATGAAGATGAAGGCGCCGGTCGGTTCGGCGACCAGTTCGGGGGTTTCACCCTCGACCTCTTCGACTTCCTCGGCCTCGACCACTTCGGTGGCTTCGCCTTCGATCACCACGCCTTCGTCGTCTAGGTCTTCGTCGGCACCGGCGCTCTGCTGCAGCGCTTCGAGGTCGATCTGCAGCATCGCGGTGATGCGCTCGCCCTCATCCAGCGGCAACAGGTTCACCAGCGGGCGACCGCGCGCGGCGCGCGAGGCTTCGGGGATTTCAAAGGTACGCAGCCAGTACACCTTGCCCTTGCTGGAGAACAGCAGCAGGGTGGCGTGGCTGTTGGCGACCAGCAGATGCTCGACGTAGTCCTCGTCCTTCACCCCGGTGGCGGACTTGCCCTTGCCGCCGCGACGCTGCGCCTCGTAGGCGGCCAGCGGCTGGCTCTTGGCGTAGCCACCGTGGGAGATGGTAACGACGCGCTCTTCTTCGGTAATCAGGTCGGCAATGGTCAGATCCAGACGCGAGGCGACGATCTCGGTGCGACGGGCGTCACCGAACTCGGCCTTGACCTTCTCCAGTTCCTCGCGGATGACTTCCATCAAGCGCTCGGGGCTGGTCAGGATGCGGATCAGCTCGCCGATCAGGCTGAGGATCTCCTGGTACTCGGCCAGCAGCTTCTCGTGCTCCAGACCGGTCAGGCGGTGCAGACGCAATTCGAGGATGGCCTGAGCCTGCTCCGGCGACAGGTAGTACTTGCCGTCACGCAGGCCGAACTGTGCATCCAGACCTTCAGGACGGCAGGAGTCGGCACCGGCGCGCTCGACCATGGCCTCCACGGCGGACGATTCCCAGGCGGTGGCGATCAGGCGTTCCTTGGCCTCGGCCGGCGTCGGCGAGGCCTTGATCAGCTCGATCACCGGATCGATGTTGGACAGGGCTACCGCCTGGCCTTCGAGGATGTGACCACGCTCACGCGCCTTGCGCAGCTCGTAGACGGTACGGCGGGTCACCACTTCGCGGCGGTGACGGACGAACACCTCAAGCATGTCCTTGAGGTTCATGATCTTCGGCTGACCGTCGACCAGCGCCACGACGTTGATGCCGAACACGCTCTGCATCTGGGTCTGGGCGTAGAGGTTGTTCAGCACCACGTCCGGCACTTCACCACGACGCAGTTCGATCACCACGCGCATACCGTCCTTGTCGGACTCGTCACGCAGCTCGGTGATACCTTCGATCTTCTTCTCTTTGACCAGCTCGGCGATCTTCTCGATCAGACGCGCCTTGTTCAACTGGTACGGCAGCTCGGTGACCACCAACTGCTGGCGACCGCCGACCTTGTCGATGTCCTCGACCTCGACGCGAGCGCGGATGTAGATGCGCCCACGGCCAGTACGGTAGGCCTCGATGATACCGGCACGGCCGTTGATGATGCCCGCAGTGGGGAAATCCGGGCCGGGGATGTACTGCATCAGGTCATCGACGGTCAGCTCGGCGTTGTCGATCAGCGCCAGACAGCCATCGATCACCTCGGAGAGGTTGTGCGGCGGGATGTTGGTGGCCATGCCCACGGCGATACCGCTGGAGCCGTTGACCAGCAGGTTCGGTACCTTGGTCGGCATGACCGCCGGGATCTGCTCGGTGCCGTCGTAGTTGGGCACCCAGTCGACGGTTTCCTTGTCCAGGTCAGCCAGCAGCTCATGCGCCAGCTTGGTCATGCGCACTTCGGTGTATCGCATGGCCGCGGCGTTGTCGCCGTCCACCGAACCGAAGTTGCCCTGGCCGTCGACCAACAGGTAGCGCAGGGAGAAGTCTTGCGCCATACGTACGATGGTGTCGTACACCGCGGTATCGCCGTGCGGGTGGTATTTACCGATCACGTCACCGACCACACGGGCGGATTTCTTGTAGGGCTTGTTCCAGTCGTTGCCCAACTCGCTCATGGCGTAGAGCACACGGCGGTGTACTGGCTTCAAGCCATCGCGCGCATCCGGCAGCGCACGCCCGACGATCACGCTCATCGCGTAGTCGAGGTAGGACTGTTTCAGCTCGTCTTCGATATTGACCGGGAGGATTTCTTTGGCCAGTTCGCCCATGAGAAGCCTGGTTCCTTTTTCTGGTGAAACTCCGCGTCATTCTTCCTGAACGCCATGGAGCTCGTCGCGATAGCCTCAAGCCATCAGCGACTCACGACAAATCAACGAGTTATGTCACGATTCGATGCAGTGAAGGTGGCTGTAGTCAGCCCCCTTGAAAACTGCCGGAGATTACCACAAAGCGCGCCACACACCTACCCCGAGCACCCTCATGGAGAAGCGGAGCAAACGAGACGGAAAGAGGCGAAACGACCAACCTGCTGGGGCTGTCGCACGGCCAGTGAACGCAAAGACTTCGCCCCGGGGCGAGGCTCCTACGCCGAACCACCGAACACCACAATCTATGTAGGAGCCGCGCCCCGCGGCGAATGGCAGCCATTCCACGACATCCGGCCCATGCCTCGAAGGTGGCAAACCGCAAAAAAGCTGCAAAAGCAAAAGCTTCGCCCCCGGGGCGGGGCCCCTACAAGGAGTAAGCCGCGCTCGATCTGCTCAGTGCAGGCGCTTGCGACACATCAACTGCGCCAGCTTGGCGCTATCAGGGCGTTCGACCACCCCCTTCTCGGTCACGATGTAGTCGACCAAATCAGCCGGCGTCACATCGAACACCGGATTGACGGCATGCACATCCGCCGCAACCCGATGCCCCGCCACCTCCAGCAGCTCACGACCATCACGCTCTTCGAGCACGATGTCGTCGCCGCTTTCCAGGCTCATGTCGATGGTCGAGCTGGGAGCCACCACCATCAGGCGCACGCCGTGATGCATGGCGTTGACCGCCAGCTGGTAGGTACCGATCTTGTTCGCCACATCGCCGTTGGCAGTAATGCGGTCAGCCCCGACTATGACCCAGGTGATGCCCTTGGTTTTCATCAGGTGAGCGGCAGCCGCATCGGCATTGAGAGTGACCGGCACCCCGTCGCCAGCCAATTCCCAGGCAGTCAACCGTGCGCCCTGTAGCCAGGGACGGGTTTCATCGACATAGACCTGCTCGACCAAGCCTTCCAGATACGCCGCGCGGATCACCCCGAGCGCCGTACCAAAGCCGCCGGTCGCCAGCGCACCGGCGTTGCAGTGAGTCAGCAGCACCTGCGGGTTGCCCTGATGCTTGCGAATCAGCTCCATGCCCAGTTGCGCCATGGTCAGGTTGGCCTCACGGTCGCTGAGATGAATCCCCACCGCCTCGGCCTCCAGCAGGGCCAGGATGTCGTCGCCATCCTTGAGTCGCGCCAGGCGCTCACGCATGCGCTGCAGAGCCCAGAACAGGTTTACCGCGGTAGGACGCGAGCGCTCGAGACTGACAAAATCCGCCTCCAGCGCCTTGCGCCAGTCACCACCAGCCTGCAGCCGAGCTCGGACGCCCAGCACCAGGCCATAGGCAGCAGCGATGCCGATAGCCGGCGCGCCGCGCACCACCATATCGCGAATCGCGTCAGCCACCTCGGCGGCAGAATCGAAGCGCAACCAGGCCTGCCGATGCGGCAGCAGGCGCTGATCGAGCAGGTACAACGCGCCATCGCGCCACTCGATTGCCTGAACCTTCTCCACCGCCAGCAATTGCTCGCGCATCGCGCACTCCATCTGTCACCGCCAAAAAATCGCGGATTATACGCAGACCGACCAAGACCAGCCGAACAATCCAGCACGCCCTCACGACTTCAAGCCAGGTGCGTTCATCTATACACTGGCGATCTTCCTTGCATCGATCAAGCCAGACGGACAATCCCCCATGCCCGAAGCCCCTCTCGACCTGCTGCTCCTGCCCACCTGGCTGGTGCCCGTTGAGCCGGCCGGGGTGGTGCTACGCGACCATGGCCTGGGCATCCGCGACGGACGTATCGCGCTGATCGCGCCGCGCAGCGAAGCCCTCCGCCACCCGGCAACCGAGGTGCGCGAGCTGCCGCAATGCCTGCTTGCCCCCGGCCTGATCAACGCCCACTGCCACGCCGCGATGACGCTTTTGCGCGGTATCGCCGACGACCTGCCACTGATGACCTGGCTGCACGAACATATCTGGCCCGCCGAGGGTAAGTGGGTCGACGAGGATTTCGTCCGCGATGGCACCGATCTGGCCATCGCCGAACAGATCAAGGGTGGCATCAGCTGCTTCTCAGACATGTACTTCTACCCGCAGACCGCCGCCGAACGCGTGCACAACGCCGGCGTGCGCGCGCAGATCACCGTCCCTGTACTGGACTTCCCGGTACCCGGCGCACTCAACGCTGCCGAAGCGCTGCGTACGGGCCTGCAGCTGTTCGATGACCTCAAGCAACACCCGCGTATTCGCATCGCTTTCGGCCCCCACGCGCCTTACACGGTCAGCGACGACAAGCTGGAACAGATTCGCGTACTGGCTGACGAGCTGGATGCCGGCATTCATATGCATGTGCACGAAACCGCGCAGGAAGTGGCCGAAGCCATCGCCAAGCACGGCGAACGCCCGCTGGCGCGCCTGGCTCGTCTCGGCCTGCTCGGCCCGCGCTTCCAGGCGGTGCACATGACGCAGATCGATGACGAGGACCTAGCGCTGCTGGTGGAGCACAACTGCAGCATCGTGCATTGCCCCGAGTCCAACCTCAAACTGGCCAGCGGCTTCTGCCCGGTCGAACGCCTGTGGCAGGCCGGCGTCAACGTCGCCATCGGCACCGATGGCGCCGCCAGCAACAACGATCTCGACCTGCTCGGCGAAACCCGTACCGCCGCCCTGCTGGCCAAGGCCGTCGCCGGCTCCGCCACCGCCCTGAACGCTCACAGCGCCTTGCGTATGGCCACCTTGAATGGCGCCCGCGCACTGGGACTGGAAACACAGACCGGCTCGCTGGAACTGGGCAAGCTGGCCGATGTGGTCGCCTTCGATCTTTCCGGCCTGGCCCAGCAACCGATCTACGACCCGGTGTCGCAACTCATCTATGCCAGCGGCCGCGACTGCGTCAAGCATTTGTGGGTTGGCGGCAAGCAGCTGCTGGACGACGGCCGCCTGACGCGCATGGACGAAAGCGAGCTGATCGCCAAGGCCAGGGAATGGGGAGCCAGGATTGCCCAAAGGTCGCCGGATGCAGCCTGAGAAGAATGCAATCGCCCCGGATTGCATCCGGGCTACGCTCACGGAACGACTGCGACAAACTGACATACATTGAACGAATCCGCGCCGCCCCACGCCCGTTCTTAAACTGGCAACATAGCGGCGATACGCTTTCCATGCTTTGAATAGAGATGCTTATGAGCAACGTCGACCGCGCCGAAATCGCCAAATTCGAGGCCCTGGCACACCGCTGGTGGGACCGCGAAAGCGAGTTCAAACCTCTGCACGATATCAACCCGCTGCGGGTCAACTGGATCGACGAGCGCGTCGGCCTGGCCGGCAAGCGCGTACTGGACGTCGGTTGTGGCGGCGGCATCCTCAGTGAAGCCATGGCCCAGCGCGGCGCAACGGTGATGGGTATCGATATGGGCGAGGCCCCGCTGTCGGTCGCCCAACTGCACCAGCTGGAGTCCGGCGTCGAAGTCGACTACCGGCAGATCACCGCCGAAGCACTGGCAGAAGAAATGCCGGAACAGTTCGACGTCGTCACCTGCCTGGAAATGCTCGAGCACGTACCCGATCCCTCCTCGGTCATCCGTGCCTGCCACAGACTGGTCAAACCGGGCGGCCAGGTGTTCTTCTCCACCATCAACCGCAACCCCAAGGCGTACATGTTCGCCGTGATCGGCGCCGAATACATCCTGCGCCTGCTGCCACGCGGTACCCACGACTTCAAGAAATTCATCCGCCCGTCCGAACTCGGCGCCTGGAGCCGCGCAGCCGGGCTGGAGGTCAAGGACATCATTGGCCTGACCTACAACCCGCTGACCAAGCACTACAAGCTGGAGGCGGACGTTGACGTCAACTACATGATCCAGACGCTGAGGAAAGACTGATGCGTTTGCGCGCTGTACTGTTCGACATGGACGGCACCCTGCTCGACTCGGCGCCGGACTTCATCGCCATCACCCAGGCCATGCGCGCCACTCGCGGCCTGCCGCCACTGGCAGACAAGGCCATACGTGACCAGGTATCCGGCGGCGCTCGCGCCATGGTCGCCTGCGCTTTCGATGAAGACCCCGACTCGGCCGCATTCGAAGCCCTGCGCCAGGAGTTCCTGCAGCGCTACCAGGAACACTGCGCAGTCCTCACCCGCCCGTTCGACGGCATCGAAGCCCTGCTCGACGACATCGAACAGGCCCGACTGCTGTGGGGCGTCGCTACCAACAAACCGGTGCGTTACGCCGAGCCGATCATGCAGGGGCTGAATCTGGCCGAGCGCTCGGCAGTGCTGGTCTGCCCGGACCATGTCGAGCAAAGCAAACCCGCGCCGGACATGCTGCTGCTCGCCTGCCAGCAGATGGGCGTCAAACCCGAGGAAGTGCTGTTCATCGGCGATGACGCGCGCGACATCGAATCCGGCCGCGCCGCCGGCTGCCGCACGGCAGCGGTGACCTATGGCTATATCCACCCCGAGGACAACCCACGCAACTGGGGCGCCGATGTGGTCGTGGACCACCCCCAGGAACTGCGTGCAGTGCTCGATCGCGCCCTGTGCAGTTGCTGATCGCGCAGGCCGCCATTCTCCAATTTGGCGGGTTTCACCCGCCCTACCCTCAAGAGTTCTCCGAAGGATCCTCACATGTTCGACTACACCGCCCGCCCAGACCTGCTCAAGGATCGCGTCATCCTGATCACCGGTGCCGGCCGCGGTATTGGCGCGGCCGCCGCCAAGAGCTTCGCCGCCCATGGCGCGACGGTGCTGCTGCTGGGCAAGACCGAGGCCAACCTGAGCCAGGTTTATGACGAGATCGAGGCGGCCGGCCACCCGCAACCGGTGGTGATCCCCTTCAATCTGGAAACCGCCCTGCCGCACCAGTACGACGAACTGGCGGTGATGATCGAGAATGAGTTCGGCCGCCTCGATGGTCTGCTGCACAACGCCTCGATCCTCGGCCCGCGCACGCCGCTGGAACAACTGTCCGGCGACAACTTCATGCGTGTCATGCACGTCAACGTCAACGCCATGTTCATGCTCAGCAGCACCCTGCTGCCGCTGCTCAAACTGTCGGAGGACGCCTCCGTCGCGTTCACCTCCAGCAGCGTCGGTCGCAAGGGCCGCGCCTACTGGGGCGCCTACGCGGTATCGAAATTCGCCACCGAGGGCCTGATGCAAGTCATGGCTGACGAGCTGGACGGCATCGCCAACGTGCGTGCCAACAGCATCAACCCGGGCGCGACTCGCACCGCCATGCGCGCCCAGGCCTATCCAGGGGAAAATCCGGCGACCCGCCCACTGCCGGAAGAGATCATGCCGCTCTACCTCTACCTGATGGGCCCGGACAGCAAGGGCATTAGCGGCCAGGCGTTCGACGCCCAGTGATTACCGACCATGGCTCGCTGCCAGTCAGCGAGCCATGGCACGACAAAAATCCGCCGCCGTCCTTGCCAAGCGGCAGCACATTGCCAGCATCGCCGTCAGGCAACCGGCAACCCCTTGCCGATCAGCGCTTTTAAAAGCACCTAAGTGACTGACTTCACAAGACTTTAAGCTCACTTGAACCACCTGGCACGAAATTCGCTCTAACCCTCTCGTCGCACCATCAGCGCCAGAGGTTCAGCTCCATGGTTCCCCCCAGCCAATCCAACACCATCGATTTCGATGCCGCCAAGCTGCAGCGTCTCGGCTTTACCGGCAGTCGCAATCTGCCGCTCAAGCCCGCGAACCTGATAGAGCTGCGCCATCAACTCAGCCTGCAACTGCAGACCAGCCTGGACGTGGAACGAATCCTCACGCTGTTCTTTCGCGAAGTGCAGCGCCTGGTGGCGCTCGATGCGCTGGCTTTTCAGCATCCGTCGCATGACCTGCGCCTCGAGCTGGGCGAGCGCGCTCCGCACTCTGCCGGCTATCGTCTGAGCCATGAGGGGGAATACCTGGGTGAGCTGATTTTCCGTCGCAAGCAGCGCTTTGCCGAAGACGAACTGATCCAGCTGGAATCGCTGCTGGCCAGCTTGCTGTTCCCGCTGCGCAATGCCCTGCTCTACCGCACCGCACTGCAAAGTGCGCTGCGCGACCCGCTGACCGATACCGGCAACCGCATCGCCATGGACCAGGTGCTGCAGCGTGAGGTGGATCTGGCCCGCCGCAACCTGCAACCGCTGTCACTGCTGATGCTCGACATCGATCACTTCAAGAGCATCAACGACAACCATGGCCACACGCTTGGCGACGAAGTGCTGAAAGCGGTCGCCCAGACTCTGAAGAACCAGTTGCGCAATATCGATATGGTCTTTCGCTACGGTGGCGAGGAATTTCTGGTGATTCTCTCCGGCACCAACCGCGAGGGTGCTGCGCTGGTAGGCGAGCGCCTGCGCTTTGCGGTGATGGAACTGCAATGCCTGGATGCCGGCCGCGCCATCGACGTGTCCATCAGCCTGGGCTGCTCCAGCCTGCTGCCGGGCGAGTCTGCCGAAAGCCTGCTGCGCCGCGCCGATAACGCACTCTATGTAGCCAAACGCGAAGGCCGTAACCGCCTGTCCATGGCCGGCTGAGAGGCCGCCCTGCGTAGCCCGGATGAAACGGGAATGCTCTGAAGGCAATGGTTCAAGCTAGATTCGGGACACAGAATGAAAAAAGGGACTCCGCGGAGTCCCTTTTTGTTTATCAGCGCTTGCGACCGAAACCGGGGCGCTGACCATCGCCGGCGGGCGGACGCTTGCCAGGTGTTGCCGGACGCGGCTTGCGCGTCGGACGCTCGGACAACTCGACGGCCGGACGCGGCTGACGCTTCTTCACATCACTCGGGCGCTCCGCTACCGGCGTGCCGCGACCATTTTCACGACGCTCACCGCTGTCTTTGCGCGGGCCACGCGGCGCGCGCTGCTCGCCATCCTCACGGCGAGGCGCACGGCTCGGGCGGGCATTTTCGGCACCTGCCTCATCCTTGGCCGGACGCAGCACACGCTTGCCACGCACCTCCACCGGTTTGGCCGACTTGCGCTGCAGACGGTCGAGCTTCTCGCGGGTCTTTTCCTTCATCGCCGGCAGCGCCTGCGGGGTCAGGCCCACTTCGGCGCTGAGAATATCCACTTCACGCTGGTCCATTTCGCGCCAGCGGCCCATGGTCAACTCGGAAGTGAGGAACACCGGGCCGAAACGCACCCGCTTCAGGCGGCTGACCACCAGGCCCTGGGACTCCCACAGGCGACGCACTTCGCGGTTACGCCCTTCCATCACCACGCAGTGGTACCAGTGGTTGAAGCCTTCGCCGCCGGGCGCTTCCTTGATGTCGGTGAACTTGGCCGGACCATCCTCGAGCATCACGCCATTCTTGAGGTTCTCCAGCATTTCCTCGGTGACTTCGCCACGTACACGCACTGCGTATTCGCGGTCCATCTGATAGGACGGATGCATCAGGCGGTTGGCCAGCTCACCGTCAGTGGTGAACAGCAACAGGCCAGTGGTGTTGATATCGAGGCGACCGATATTGATCCAGCGGCCTTCTTTGGGGCGCGGCAGACGATCGAATACGGTGGGGCGGCCTTCCGGGTCATCACGGGTGCAGATCTCACCATCCGGCTTGTTGTAGATCAGCACGCGGCGAACCGAGCCGGTGATTTCTTCGCGCTTGAGCAAACGGCCATCAAGAGCGATGGCGTCATTGGCATCGACGCGCTGGCCCAGGGTCGCAGCAGCGCCGTTGACCTTGACCCGACCTTCGGCGATCCAGGTCTCGATCTCGCGGCGCGAGGCCAGCCCAAGGCGGGCCAGGACTTTCTGCAGTTTCTCGCCTGCAGGACGCGGTTGTTCGTGCTCAGTCATCGTGGGCACCTCCCGGTGTAGTAGTTGATGATCGAAGGGCGCGCATCATACGCGCTGTAGAGCCCTTAGGGTAGACGATGCTGCGGCGGTCGAGACACTGAAGTGCAGGAGCCCCGCCCCCGGGGGAAAGCCTTTGCATATGGGCCAAGTATTATCGACGCCCCGCCATTCGCCGCGAGGCGCGGCTCCTACACCGGATATGCGGTCAATACTTGCGCCTTCCGGTGGCCTCCAGCGCCAGCAAGCGCATATCGGCCTCGGCCAGCAGCGCAAGGCGCTCACCCTTGTCCAGGCGTTTCCAGCCTTTGATTTCCTCACGGCTGCGGCCGCAGCCCAGGCAGATGTCCTTTTCGAATTCACAGACCTTGATGCACGGACTCTTGCTCATTGGATCGCCTAAACCAGAAAGGATCGGATGGGCGCAAGAATAAAGGCCGAGGGACAAACAGCGAGATTGAAGTATTCGATAAAGGGCTTAAGCGATATCAATGCAACGGTTGATCGCCGTCCAGGTCGGCCAGATCATCTTCGACCGCTTCATCCTCTTCGTCTTCTACCAGACGCAGGTCATCGAAATCAGTCTTGAGCCCCTGCTCCATGTCGTCCAGCTCGGCCAGCAAGCTACGGAAGCTGGTTTCCTCGCGAGGCTCGGCGGCTTCGCCGTCTTCCTGCAAGGCCAGATCGGCGCGTGCCTGCAGCCCTGCCGGCACCTCGGCATCGTCGTCCAGTGCCAGCTCAGGCTCCGGTTCCAACTCGCGCAAAGCAGCGAGCGGCGGCAGTTCGTCGAGGCTTTTCAGGTTGAAGTGGTCGAGAAAGCCCTTGGTGGTGGCGAACATCGCCGGGCGCCCCGGCACGTCGCGATAGCCCACCACGCGAATCCACTCACGTTCGAGCAGGGTCTTGGTGATGTTGCTGTTGACCGCCACGCCCCGCACGTCCTCGATCTCGCCACGGGTGATGGGCTGGCGATAGGCGATCAGCGCCAGGGTTTCCAGCAGCGCACGGGAGTAGCGCTGCGGGCGCTCTTCCCAGAGCCGGCCAACCCATGGCGCGAAACGCTCGCGCACCTGCAGACGATAACCCGAAGCCACTTCTTTCAACTCGAACGCTCGTCCTTCGCAGGACTGCCGGAGGATCTCCAGCGCCGCCTTGAACTGCTCGGGCTCGGGCCGCTCGCCCTCTTCGAAGAGTTCGAAGAGGCGATCGAGCGACTGCGCCTTGCCGGAAGCCAGCAGAAAGGCTTCGAGCAATTGCGCCAGGTCTTTGGGGTCGTTCAGGTTCATTCGGCACGGGCTCGGACGTGGATGACGGCGAAGGGCTCATTCTGCACCAGCTCGACCAGGGATTCCTTGATCAATTCGAGCACCGCCATGAAGGTTACCACCACGCCGAGACGCCCTTCCTCGGCGGTGAACAGCTCGACGAAAGGTACGAAGGCTCCGCCCTTGAGGCGCTCCAGCACTTCACTCATGCGCTCGCGGGTGGATAGCGCCTCGCGGGTAACCTGGTGGCTTTCGAACATGTCGGCGCGGCGCAGCACCTCAGCCATCGACAGCAACACCTCTTCCAGGCTGACGTCCGGCAGCAGCTTGCGCGCGCGGGCTTCAGGCGCATCCAGCCTGGGCACGGTCACGTCGCGGCCAACGCGCGGCAGTTCGTCGATCCCCTCGGCAGCGGCCTTGAAGCGCTCGTATTCCTGCAGGCGACGAATCAGCTCGGCACGCGGGTCGTCCTCTTCTTCCTCGGCCTCGGTGGAGCGCGGCAGCAGCATGCGCGACTTGATCTCGGCCAGCATGGCGGCCATCACCAGGTATTCGGCGGCCAGCTCCAGACGTACCGAATGCATGAGTTCAACGTAGCCCATGTACTGCTTGGTGATCTCGGCCACCGGGATGTCGAGGATGTCGATGTTCTGCTTGCGGATCAGATACAGCAGCAGGTCCAGCGGACCCTCGAAGGCTTCGAGGAAAACTTCCAGGGCATCCGGGGGAATGTACAGGTCCAGCGGCAATTCGGTGACCGCCTCACCATAAACCAGGGCGAACGGCAGCTCCTGCTGGGCGCCGGCCTGGCTGTCCGGGGTTGGCGTGGCGGGCTCACTCATCGACTGGCGCTCCTTCAGCGGTAATTCAGGCCCATGGCCATGCGTACTTCGGCCAGGGTTTCGCGCGCTTCGTCACGCGCGCGCTCGGCGCCTTCGGCGAGGATGCTGCGCACCAGGTCCGGGCTTTCCTCGTAGTCGATGGCGCGCTGCTGCAGGGGCATCAGCTCGGCCTGCAAAGAGGAGCACAGCGCGCTCTTGCAGTCGAGGCAACCAATCGAGGCGCTACGGCAGCCCTCGATCACCCAGTGCAATTGCTCGTCACCGGAGTACAGCTGATGCAGCGACCAGACCGGGCAACGCTGCGGCTCACCCGGATCGTCGCGGTGTACCCGTGCCGGATCGGTGGGCATGCGCCGCAGTTTTTCCTCGAGCTCGGCATCGCTATCACGCAGGAATATCGCGTTACCGCTGGACTTGGCCATCTTCTGCCCGTCCAGGCCAGGTATCCGCGAAAACTCGGCAAGAATCGGCTGCGGTTCGCTCAGAATCACCTTGCCGCCACCCTCCAGATAGCCGTACAGGCGCTCCTGGTCGCCGAGGGTGATGCTGGTCTGTTCCTTGAGCAGCGCCCGCGCCGTCTCCAGCGCCTGTACGTCACCCTGTTCCTGATAGGCTTTGCGCAGGTTGCTGTAGAGCTTGCCGAGCTTCTTGCCCAGCTTGCCGATGGCCGCTTCGGCCTTCAGCTCGAAATCCGGCTCGCTGCCGTACAGGTGGTTGAAGCGGCGCGCCACTTCACGGGCAAATTCGATATGAGGTAGCTGATCGGCCCCCACCGGCACCTGTCCGGCGCGGTACAGCAGGATATCCGCAGCCTGCAGCAGCGGGTAACCGAGAAACCCGTAGGTGGAGAGATCCTTGCTGCCCTGGTGCTCCTGCTGCTCCTTGTAGGAGGGCACGCGCTCGAGCCAGCTTAGTGGGCAGATCATCGACAGCAACAGGTGCAGCTCGGCGTGTTCCGGCACCTGCGACTGCACGAACAGCGTCGCGGAGCTGGGGCTGACGCCTGCAGCCAGCCAATCTACCGCCATATCCATGACGTGCTGGGAAAGCTGGCCGGCATCGGCGTATTCGGTGGTCAGGGCGTGCCAGTCGACGATACAGAAGAAGCAGTCGTACTCGTGCTGCAACTTGACCCAGTTCTTCAGCACGCCGTGGTAATGCCCGAGGTGAAGACGACCGCTCGGACGCATCCCTGACAGCACCCGACGCTCGGAGTCGTTAAGGCTCAAACCGTTCTATCCAAAATCCAGACAAGGCCAGGGAGTATAGGGCAGCTGCATCCACAACGGAAAAGCCGGCGTCAGGGATGTTCTGAAAAAGCGATGAGTCGTCACTCCCGCGAAGGCGGGAGCCCAGATCATTGAAAGGTTCTGGGTGCCCACCTGCGCGGGCATGACGGCTTTTTTCAGTGTTGCCTCAGAGATCGCTGAACGGCGTCGGATCACCGCAGCCGACGCGCAGGACTTCCGGGCTGTCGTCAGCAAGATTGACCACGGTGGACGCTTCCAGCCCGCCAAAACCGCCGTCGATGATCAGGTCGACATGGTGTTCGAGAATCTGGCGCATTTCGTAGGGGTCGGACATGGGCAAGTCATCGCCCGGCATGATCAGGCTGACGCTCATGAGCGGCTCGCCCAATTGCTCCAGCAACGCCAGGGCGATCGGGTGGCTGGGTACGCGGATGCCGATGGTACGGCGCTTGGGGTGCAGCAACATGCGCGGCACTTCGCGGGTGGCGTTGAGGATGAAGGTGTAAGGACCCGGGGTGTGATTCTTCAGCAAGCGGAAGGCTGCAGTATCGACCTTGGCGAACAGGCCAATCTGCGAAAGGTCACGGCAGACCAGGGTGAAATTGTGCTTGTCGTCGAGCTGACGCAGGCGACGAATGCGCTCTACCGCATTCTTGTCACCGATCATGCAGCCCAGCGCATAGGAGGAGTCGGTCGGATAGACCACCACGCCGCCGCCACGAATGATTTCCACGGCCTGTTTTATCAGGCGTGCCTGCGGGTTTTCCGGGTGAACCTGGAAAAATTGACTCACACTTGCTCCCAGCTCATGAAGTGACAGCGGATGGCTGTGCATGTTCGAAGCGCTCCCAGAGCGCAGTCAGGTCATCAGGCAACGGGCGATACATGCCCAACTCGGACCAGTCGCCAGGCGCGTGGAAATCACTGCCGACACTGGCCATCAAGCCGAACTCGCGCGCCAGAATCGCCAGGCAACCGACTTGTTCGGCCGGCTGCATGCCATTGACCACTTCCAGGGCATGACCGCCAGCCGCCGCGAAATCGGCCACCAGGCGTCGACGCTTACTGCGAGTAAAGTCGTACTGCCACGGATGCGCCAGGCTGATCCAGGCTCTGGCCGAACGCAGGGTGGCGATGGTTTCTTCCAGCATAGGCCAGTGCTGCTTGACGTCACCCAACTTTCCCGAGCCCAGCCACTTGCGAAACGCCTCGGCGCGATCGCGCACATGGCCGGCGCGCACGAGAAATTCGGCGAAATGTGGTCGGGCCGGCGCATTGCCGCTATCGCCCAGTTCCTGCTGAACGGCCCGCGCGCCTTCCAGAGCGCCTGGCATACCTTTGGCCGCGAGGCGTCGGTCGATCTCTTGCGCACGCTGCCAGCGCCCATGGTGCAAGGCATCGATGGCAGCACACAGCGCCGGCGCCTCGCGCTCGAAGGCATAGCCCAACACGTGGATGGTCGCTCCACCCCAGGTGCAGGACAGCTCGATGCCATTGATCAGTTGCATATCCAGAGCCGTCGCTGTGCGGCGTGCTTCATCCAGCCCTTCCAGGGTGTCGTGATCGGTCAGTGCCAGCAGCCGCACACCTCGCTCATGCGCCCGGGCCACCAGTACGGCGGGGGCCAGGGCGCCATCGGAGGCGGTGCTGTGGCAGTGCAGATCGACAATCATGGCGGCGCTTTCGTTGAGATTGATGTTTGTTATTATGCCCCACATCCGCGCCAAGGCTGTTGCCATGTGGCGAAAATGCTTCATCCCTCCCCGCTTCGACCCTAAATAAGGATTGAGATGCTCTACGCCATCATCGCCACCGACGTCGAAAACTCCCTGGAAAATCGTCTGGCCACCCGCCCTGCTCACCTCGCTCGTCTGGAGCAGTTGAAGCAGGAAGGTCGCCTGCTGCTGGCCGGCCCGCACCCGGCCATCGACAGCAATGATCCAGGCCCGGCGGGCTTCAGCGGCAGCCTGGTGGTTGCCGAGTTCGACTCCCTTGAAGCTGCCCAACAATGGGCCGATGCCGACCCGTACCGCACAGCCGGCGTGTATGCCAACGTTTTGGTCAAACCCTTCAAGAAAGTGCTGCCCTGACGAAATGCCACCCACGCTGCTTTCGCACACAAGGAATCGCGATGCGCTCGATCCCGCTGTCCCTGCTGGTCACCGTGATGCTGACCTGTGCTTCGGTACAGGCAGAAGAACAACCCGCTCAGCCGTCCGTCCCTGCAGCTGCGGTCGACAGCCAGGTATTGGAACAGCGCCTGGCGCAGAGTGAGCAACTGCGCAATGAGCAGGAAGCGAGCAGCGCCGTGCAACTGCAACGCCTGCGCCAGGAAAATCAGCGCCTGCGCCTGCAGCTCAAGGAAAGCCAGGCGCAGGCTCAACCCCGACTGCTCAGCGAGGAACAGACCTGGTTCGCCCTTGGCGCAGCCCTGAGCCTGGTGTCGATGATGTTCGGCGCCCTGCTGCGAGGCTCACGCAAGACTCGCCGCGAATGGATCAACTAAAGCCATGAGCCGATTGCTGCTGATCGATGACGACCAGGAACTCTGCGAGCTGCTCGCCAGTTGGCTGACCCAGGAAGGTTTCCAGGTCACCGCCTGCCACGAAGCAGGCGGTGCGCGTCAGGCCCTTTCAGCACAGGCACCTGACGCCGTGGTGCTCGACGTGATGCTGCCGGACGGCAGCGGCCTTGAGCTGCTCAAGCAGTTGCGTGGTGAACATCCGGATTTACCGGTGCTGATGTTGTCGGCCCGCGGCGAGCCGCTGGATCGCATCCTCGGCCTGGAGCTGGGCGCCGATGACTACCTGGCCAAGCCGTGCGATCCGCGCGAGCTGACCGCACGCCTGCGTGCCGTGCTGCGACGTACTGCACCTGCCCCGGCCAGTAGCCAGCTGGAGCTGGGTGACCTCAGTTTCAGCCCCAACCGCGGCGTGGTGAGTATCGGCGAGCATGACGTTCCGCTGACGCTTTCCGAAAGCCGCCTGCTGGAGGCTCTGCTGCGCCAACCAGGCGAACCGGTGGACAAACAGGCGCTGGCGCAACTGGCCCTGGGCCGCAAACTGACCCTGTATGACCGCAGCCTGGACATGCACGTCAGCAACCTGCGCAAGAAGCTCGGCCCGCACCCGGACGGTCGCCCACGTATTCTCGCCCTGCGCAGCCGCGGCTATTACTACGCTCAGTGAGTACGCCCCGGCGCAGCGTAGATAACCCTCGACATCGCCTTTACCCAAGCTTTACCCACAGCTGACTGCCCTTGACCTTGACCGCCGCATAATGAGCCCATCCGGTACTTACCGGCCTCGGAACCTGTTTACGACCTGCTGCGCGTCGGCCCTGCTGCGTTGAAAACAGACTCGGAATGCTCATGTACAACAGTACACTCCGCTTCCTCGTCTGTTTTCGCCTTGCATGACTCTAGCTCGCTAGATCGTAAAACAGGTTCTCAAGACAAGGAGAATCACCATGCGTAAGACCCTCACCGCCCTGCTGCTCGCTGTCACCCTGCCGACCCTGGCCTTCGCCATGCCCATGCAAGACGGCGGCCCTCGCCACCATGATCGCGGCCACGGCATGTTCAAGGAGCTGAACCTGAGCAAGGAACAACGCCAGGAGTTTCGCAAACTGATGGGCGAGCAGATGAAGACCCATCGCGACATCACCAAGCGCTACCTGGACAAACTGCCGGAAGCCGAAAAGCAGGCCATGAAGAAGGAACTGGACAAGGCTCGCGCCGACCAGCACAAGGCCCTGCGTGACCTGCTCAACCCCGAGCAGCAGAAAGCCTTCGACGAGCACCAGAAGAAAATGGAAGCTCGCCGCGCAGAAATGGCCGAATTCAAGGCCTGGAAAGCCGAGAAGGACAGCAAGACCAACTGATCCGTCACCCCCTGACCCGCCGCCGCGCTCCCTGAGCCCGGCGGCTTTTGCATGAGGAATCACCGTGCGTTCACTGTTCTGGCGCATTCTGGCGACCTTCTGGCTGGGCATCGCCCTGGTGGCCGCTCTGTCGCTGCTGCTTGGCCGCGCCCTGAATCAGGACGCCTGGATTCTGAGCCTGCACCCAGGCCTTGACGATCTCGATAGCAAGTGGGTCAAGCGCTATGAACAGCAAGGGCCAGCAGCCGCCCAGGATTTTCTCGAACAGCGCAAGCGCAAGTACCGTATCGACACCCAGGTGCTTGGCGAGAGCGGCCAGCAACTGGTCAAAGGCACCTTTCCGTCCCGTGCAGCCGCCTTCGAGGCGCGTCACGGCGACGACCGTCGCCTGCCATGGCGGCGCCTGACCGCCGAATACACCAGCCCGGAAAGCGGCGAAAGCTACCTGTTCATCTACCGTATTCCACACCCGGAGCTGGCAGCCTGGCACCGCGGCAGCCTGTTCTGGCCACTCAGCGCCATCGCCATTGCCCTGGTGGTGTTGACGCTGTTCAGCCTGATGCTGACGCTGTCGATCACCCGCCCGCTGGATCGCCTGCGCGGCGCCGTGCATGACCTCGGCCAGACCGCCTACCAACAGAACAGCCTGGCTCGTCTGGCCACGCGCCGCGACGAGCTGGGCCTACTGGCCAAGGACTTCAACCGCATGGGCGAGCGCCTGCAAGGTTTGATCGGCAGCCAGCGCCAGTTGCTGCGCGATGTTTCCCACGAACTGCGCTCGCCCCTGGCGCGCCTGCGTATTGCACTGGCATTGGCGGAGCGCGCCGATGCCGCGGAGCGAGAAAGGCTCTGGCCCCGCCTGAGTCAGGAGTGTGATCGACTGGAAGCGCTGATCAGTGAAATTCTTGCCCTGGCCCGTCTGGACGCGGATCCGGGCGCCGCACAGCCCGTCGATCTGGCCGCCCTGCTCGGCAACCTGCAGGAAGATGCTCGCCTGACCGCCCCGCAACAACAGCTGCAGATCGATCTAGACCCGCGCGCACGCCTGGAAGGCTGGCCAGACATGCTGGAGCGCGCGCTGGACAATCTGCTACGCAATGCCTTGCGCTTCAGCCCAGCGGATCAACCTGTCCTCATCAGCGTGCAAAGCCAGGGGCAAAACGTAACGCTGAGCGTGCGCGACCATGGCCCAGGGGTCGCCAGCGAACACCTGGAGCAATTGGGTAAACCGTTCTTCCGCGCACCAGGCCAGAGCGGCTCCGGCCACGGCCTCGGCTTGGCTATCGCGCGGCGGGCGGCGCAGCGTCATGGCGGTGAACTGCTGTTGAGCAACCACCCGCAAGGCGGCTTCATCGCCGCGCTCAGCCTGCCGGCCAGGCAGCAGGCAGGCTGAAGCGTGTTTCGCTCAGCCCTCCCAGGCGCTGACAAAATCCTCGACGCGGACCTCCGGGGCGCGGCGCAGCTCACGCTCCGGCGTACCAAGGTAGAGGTAGGCGATGATCTGCTCGTCCGCTGCCAGGCCCAGCCCCTTGGCCACATGGGCGTTATAGGCCATGTCGCCGGTACGCCAGACCGCACCGATACCCTGAGCATGGGCGGCCAGCAGCATGCCATGCGCGGCACAACCGGCTGCTATCACCTGCTCGGAAGCGGGTACCTTGGGGTGAGCCTGAACCCGGGCGATCACCACCACCAGCAATGGCGCACGCAGCGGCATGCCACGCGCCTTGTTCAGCGCTTCCGGCGTAGCCTGCGCATCGGCGACCTGCAAGGCTTCGGCGAACAGCTCACCCATACGCTCACGCGCCTGCCCCTCTACCGTCAGAAAACGCCACGGACGTAGCTGGCCATGATCCGGTGCGCGCAGGGCTGCACGAAACAGCATCTCGCGCTGAGCAGCATCCGGGGCTGGTTCGACCAGGCGAGGAACGGAAACACGGTTGAGCAGAGCGTCGAGAGCCTCCATCGGCCACCTCCAAAAACAAAGATGGCGCATTCTCAATGCTGCAAGCTGCAAGCTGCAAGCTCAGCGGTATGCGGGGGACGGCGCATCAGCCTGTAGGCGCTGCGCCTCGCGGTGAATCGCAAGAACATCGCAAAGCAAGAATCTTCGCCCCGGGGCGGGGCTCCTACACAAACCCCGCAGGCGCCTGCCTACCCTGTAGGAGCCGCGCCTCGCGGCGAATCGTAAGAACACCGCAAAGCCAAAAGCTTCGCCCCAGGGCGGGGCTCCCACAAAGGCGCTTCGGGTATCCTGCCAGATAAGCATCAGGCGATGCCCTGCTTCACCTGCGGCTTGAGGTACCGTCAGGCTACCCGGTCAGGCGATATCACCGGTTGCACCGGCGGAGTGAGCGGCGGCAGACCGTAAGCCCTGCGCGCGTCGTCGCAACGCGGGTTGTGCTCACCGTTCGCCCATGACGCTTCGAACTCGCGACAGCTACTCGAGCGCTGTTCGTACATGGTGCAACGCACACCACAACCGACGTCGCCCAACAGTTGCGTGCAACGTGCCGGTTTGCTCTCCGTGCCACGCATGGCGACGTAATGGGGGCTGATCTGGATGACCTGCTCGTCCGGAACGCTACCGCCCGCGGATTGGCACTCGCCCCAGAAGAAGGACACACGAAAAAACGCGCAGCAGGCGCCGCACGTGAGGCAGGGATTAGCTTCGGACATTTGAGGAGAACTCGGAAACCGACGGACGTCGGCAACTGGCGACTATTCTATGCTCGGCGATGCGCTTGTAAAGCCCCCCACCGTTGCGGTTTACAGCCGCCCGTCCGCAGGTAGAATGGCGCATTTTCCAACCCGCCAGAGCCCTCTACATGGCCTTGCCGACGCTGCGCATCATCGGTTTCATCATCGGCATATTCCTGATTACCCTGGCGATCAGCATGGCCATCCCGATGCTGACCCTGCTGATCTTCGAGCAGCCTGAAGATCTCAATGCCTTTCTCTGGTCCAGCCTGATCACTCTGATCGCCGGGTTCGCCCTGGTTATTCCCGGTCGGCCGCAGAACGCTCAGTTACGCCCGCGTGACATGTACCTGCTGACGACCGGGAGCTGGACCGTGGTTTGCAGCTTTGCCGCGCTGCCCATGATGCTGATCGCCCATATCAGCTATACCGACGCCATCTTCGAAACCATGTCCGGCATTACCACTACGGGCTCCACCGTACTGACCGGGCTGGATGACATGTCGCCCGGTATTCTGATCTGGCGCTCGATGCTGCATTGGCTCGGCGGTATCGGCTTCATCGGCATGGCCGTCGCCATTTTGCCGCTGCTGCGCGTGGGTGGCATGCGCCTGTTCCAGACCGAATCCTCGGACTGGGGCGAAAAGGTCATGCCACGTTCGCATATGGCCGCCAAGTATTTGTTGCTGATTTATCTGGCCCTGACCCTGCTCGGGTTTCTGGCTTTCTGGGCTGCGGGCATGAGCCCTTTCGACGCCATCAACCACTCCATGGCATCGATTTCCACAGGCGGTTTCTCCACCTCCGATGCGTCCCTGGCGCACTGGCCAGAACCGGCCGTGCATTGGACGGCAGTCGTGCTGATGCTGCTTGGCGGCATGCCATTCATGCTCTATGTCGCCTTTGTCCGCGGCAATCGCCAGGCGCTGTTCAAGGACCATCAGGTTCGCGGCTTCATCGGCTTTCTGCTGCTGACCTGGCTGGTATTCGGCACCTGGTTGTGGATCAACTCGGACTACGCCTGGCTCGACGCCTTTCGCATCGTCGCGGTGAACGTCACCTCGGTGGTCACCACCACCGGCTTCGCCCTCGGCGACTACACCACCTGGGGCAGTTTCGCCGTACTGCTGTTCTTCTACCTGACCTTCGTCGGCGGCTGTTCCGGCTCGACATCGGGCGGCCTGAAGATCTTCCGTTTCCAGGTCGCCTACGTGCTGCTCAAGGCCAACCTGATGCAGCTGGTGCACCCGCGCGCGGTGATCAAACAGCAGTACAACAACCACAATCTGGATGAAGAGATCGTCCGCTCGCTGATCACCTTCTCCTTCTTCTTCACCATCACCATCGGTGTGCTGGCCCTGGCCCTGACCCTGGTCGGCCTGGACTGGGTCACCGCGCTGACCGGCGCCGCCACCGCGGTGTGCAACGTCGGCCCAGGGCTTGGCCCGATCATCGGCCCGGCCGGCAACTTCGCCAGCCTGCCGGATTCAGCCAAGTGGCTACTCAGTGCTGGCATGCTGCTCGGCCGCCTGGAAATTCTGACCGTACTGGTGCTGGTCACCCGTAGTTTCTGGAAACACTGACCGATGCCCCTAGCCAGCCTGCGCATCCTCGCCTTCATCAACGGCATCTTCCTCGTCACCCTGGCGCTGAGCATGCTGGTACCGGTGATCACCCTGTTGATCTTCGAGCAGCCGCAGGGCATCAATGCCTTTCTCTGGTCGAGCCTGATCACCGCGCTTACCGGCATCGCCATGATCGCTCAGGGCAGGCCCCAACAAACGCAACTGCGCCCCCGCGACATGTACATGCTGACGGTGTCGAGTTGGGTGATGGTATCGATCTTCGCCGCCTTGCCATTCATCTTCGCCGAACGGGCGAGCATCACCGACGCATATTTCGAGAGCATGTCCGGCATCACCGCTACCGGCGCTACCGTATTCAGCGGCCTCGACGACATGTCTCCGGGTACGCTGATCTGGCGTTCACTGCTGCACTGGCTGGGCGGCATCGGCTTCATCGGCATGGCCGTGGCGATCCTGCCGATCCTGCGCATCGGGGGCATGCGCCTGTTCCAGACCGAGTCGTCGGACCGCTCGGAAAAGGTCATGCCGCGCTCGCACATGGTCGCCAAGTACATGGTGCTGGCCTATGTCGGCCTGAGCACACTCGCGGTGCTGGCGTTCTGGTGGGCTGGCATGGGCCTGTTCGATGCGATCAACCACGCCATGTCGGCGATCGCCACCGGTGGTTTCTCCACGTCCGACTCTTCACTGGGCAAATGGCAGGAACCGGCGATTCACTGGGTCGCCATCGTCGTGATGGTGCTCGGCAGTCTGCCGTTCGTGCTCTATGTCAGCACCCTGCGCGGCAACTACCGTGCACTGTTTCGCGACGCGCAGGTGCGTGGTTTCCTGCTGTTGCTGGTGGGCAGCTGGTTCGTGCTGGCTGGCTGGAAATGGCTCACCACCGACCTGTACTGGCTCGATGCGCTGCGCCTGGTGGCGGTGAACATCACCTCGATCATGACCACCACCGGCTTTGCCGTGGGCGACTACCACCTGTGGGGCCCGTTCGCCAGCATGATGTTCTTCTACCTGGGTTTCGTCGGCGGCTGCTCCGGCTCCACCGCCGGCGGCCTGAAGATCTTCCGCTTCCAGGTCGCCTACATCCTGCTCAAGGCCAACCTCAGGCAGCTCATTCACCCCCGTGCGGTGATCAAGCAGCAATACAACCGCCACCGCCTGGATGAAGACATCGTTCGTTCGATCCTCGCTTTCGCCTTCTTCTACACCATCACCATCGCCACCCTGGCGCTGGCGGTGGCGATGTGCGGAGTGGACTGGATCACGGCCCTGACCGGCGCTGCGGCAATGGTCTCAGGCGTTGGCCCAGGCATGGGTGAGATGGTCGGTCCGGCCGGTAACTACGCCACCATCCCCGATCTGGCCAAGTGGCTGCTGAGCTTCGGCATGTTGCTCGGGCGCCTGGAAATCCTGACCGTGCTGGTGCTGCTGTTCCCGGCCTTCTGGCGTCACTGAGCAGGTGAGCTACGCAAGCCCGCGGCGGCTGCGATACTCACCAGGCGTTTCACCGAACCAGCGGCGAAACGCCCTGAAGAAGTTGCTCGGATCGGCAAAGCCCAACAGATAGGCGACCTCCAGCAGAGTCAGGTCGACCTGCCCAAGGTACTGTTCGGCCAGCTCACGACGGGTGTCATCGAGCAGTTGCTGGTAGCTGGTGCCCTCCTCCTGAAGACGCCGCTGCAGAGTACGCTGCGACAGGTGCAGCGTTTGCGCCACCACTTCACGCCGCGGCTCGCCCTGAGGCAAAAGGCGACACAGCACCTGACGTGCCTGATGGGTGACGCGACTGCTGCAGAAACGCGCCAGGTATTCGCCGGCAAAACGGTCATGCAGTTGCGCCAGCGCCTCATTGGCACTGGGCAATGGCGCTTCCAGATCCCCACGCTCGAAGATCAACCCGTAGTGCTCGGCATTGAACTTCAACGGTGCTTGAAACACCTGCTGGTAGGGCGCCAGGTCGGCAGGTGGCGGACCTTGCAGGCGAATCTCGCGCGGGCGAATGGGCTTGCCGGTCATCCAGCGGCAAAAGGCCAGGCAGTACGCCAGGGACGCCTCGGCACTCTGCCGGGCCGGCGGCAGGCGGTCGCCATGAATGGCAAGAGTCAGCGCATAGCCGTCGGGTTGCGGCAAGAAATTCAGGTCCGCGCCTTCACCGATGATGCGCTGATAGCGCACCAGACGGGTGAAGCCATCACGCAGGTTGCGACTGGACATCAGTGCATAACCCACCACATGGAAGGACGCCGGGCGCACCACTTGCGCCATGTTCAGGCCGATCGCCGGGTTGCCCGACAGCGCCACGGCGCGCTGCCACAGACGGGTCATGCCGTCCTGCGGGAAGCGCGCATCGGGGTCGTTCAGCGCGGCGTAATCCATGCCCAGTTCGGCGAACAGGCTGGTGCAGTCTACGCCGCCCAGCTCCAGCGCCTGCACGATGGCCAAGGCCCAGTTGGAGGATGTGGTTCTTTCGCTCATCGTCTTGTTCTTGTGATCAATCAGCAAGGCCATGGTTGGCGGCGCAAGGATACTAGACTGGCACCTTAAGTCAGTGGCCCACGGAGACAGCAGGTCTAGACTCGTAGGTAACAATAACAGGAGGTGCGCCATGACCGCCCAGACCACCGAACGCTACCAGAGCTTCGCCGAGTTCTACCCCTATTACCTGCAGGAACACAGCAACCCCGTATGCCGCCGCCTGCACTATGCCGGCAGCCTGCTGGTGCTGGCGATCCTCGCCTACGCCCTGCTCAGCCAACAATGGCTATGGCTGCTGGCCATGCCGCTGGCCGGTTATGGCTTCGCCTGGGTCGGCCACTTCGTCTTCGAAAAGAACCGACCAGCCACCTTCGACTATCCGCTGTACAGCCTGATGGGCGATTGGGTGATGCTCAAGGATGCCTTCACCGGCCGTATCCGTTTCTAAGAACCCGGCTGCTCACACTAACAACAAGAACGAGAAAAACCATGAATAGCCGCGCCCGCTTCACCCATATGCAAGACGGCCAGGCCGAGGACTGGGCCATCATCGCCCAGGACTTCGCCGCCTATGCCGCTCAGTTGCCAGCCCGAATCCTCGACCACCTGCGTCTGCTCGACGGCGATTTCGGTGGCTTTCCGGTGGACCGCCTGACCCACTCGCTGCAAACCGCCACCCGCGCCTATCACGACGGCCGCGACGAGGAGTACGTGATCTGCGCGCTGCTGCATGACATCGGCGATACCCTCGGCAGCTACAACCACCCAGATATTGCCGCAGCCATCCTCAAGCCTTTCGTCAGTGCCGAGAATCACTGGATGGTGGAGAAGCATGGCATTTTCCAGGGCTATTACTTCTTCCATCACCTGGGCATGGATCGCCACCTGCGCGAGCAGTTCAAGGATCACCCGCAATACCAGGCGACCATCGAGTTCTGCGCCAAGTACGATGCGGCTGCCTTCGACCCGGACTATGAAAGCCTGCCATTGAGCTTCTTCGAGCCCATGCTGCAGCGCGTGTTCGCCCGGCCGAAGAACTCCATCTATCTGGCTGCAATGGACAATACCAGCGCCTGACCGCTGGCCACTGTTGCGCCACCGTTCGGCGGCCATGCTTGGCTGGCCGCCACCCCCTTGGTTATGATCCCCGCCCAGCGAGCCTCTGGCTCAGGTCTTGCAGACCAGCCAGGCGTCCAGCAGAGACGCCAGAAATCCAGCAGGGACAGTTCCAGCAGATGAAGCCAGCAACCATCAGCCGTGCCAACGGGCTACCGACGCCGCCGTTGCGCGAATACTATTCGCGCGTACTGGCCTATATAGCCACGGCCGCCAGCATCGCCGCCGGCACCTATGTCGGGCACTTCGCCTACGACATTCTGTGGATGGTGCCCTACGCCCTGCTCTACCCTCATCTGGCGCACAATCTCAGCCGCCGCTTCAAGCGCGACCATCCGCAGCAGACCGACCTCGCCCTGCTGTTCTTCGATGCCCTGCACGCCGGCGCGGCCTGCGTGCTGCTCGGCTTCTCTGCCGTGCCCAGCCTGATGTTCCTGCTGATTCTCTGTTTCAGTGCCCTGGTGGTGGGTGGCATGCGCTATCTCGGCCTGGGCCTCCTGGTGGCCGCCAGCGGCATGGCGCTGTGCGCCGCGCTGGTTGGGGTTCATCCCAATACCGATACGCCGACGCTGGTGGCGCTGGTCAGCATCCTCTTCGCCACCCTGTACATCTGCATCACCGCCTACTTCGTCAACCAGCAGGGCCTGCGCCTGGCTCAGGTACGCAGCGAGATCAAGCGTGAGCAGGAAAAGGCCGCACGACTGGCGCGCAACCTGGCCAAGTACCTGTCACCACAGGTCTGGGAATCGATCTTCACCGGCAAGAAGAGTGTGCGCCTGGAGACTCAGCGCAAGAAGCTCACGGTGTTCTTCTCCGATATCAAGGGTTTCACCGAGCTGTCGGAAGAGCTGGAAGCCGAAGCGCTGACCGACCTGCTCAACACCTACCTCAACGAAATGTCGAAGATCACCCTGAAATACGGCGGCACCATCGACAAGTTCATCGGTGACTGCGTCATGGTGTTCTTCGGCGACCCGAGCAGCAACGGCGCCAAGAAGGATGCGGTCGCGGCGGTTTCCATGGCCATCGCCATGCGCAAACACATGAAGGTGCTACGCCAGCAGTGGCGCGCCCAGGGCATCACCAAGCCACTGGAAATTCGCATGGGCCTCAATACCGGCTACTGCACGGTGGGCAACTTCGGCGCCGACACGCGCATGGACTACACCATCATCGGCCGCGACGTGAACCTTGCCAGCCGCCTGGAAAGCGCTGCCGAATCCGGCGAAATCCTGATCTCCCACGAGACTTATTCGCTGGTCAAGGACGTGATCATGTGCCGCGACAAGGGCCAGATCGCCGTCAAGGGCTTCACCCGCCCGGTGCAGATCTACCAGGTGGTGGACTTCCGCCGCGACCTGGGCGCCACCTCCAGCTACGTCGAGCACGAACTGCCGGGCTTCTCCATGTACCTGGACACCAATGGCATTCAGAACTTCGACAAGGAACGGGTGATCCAGGCGCTCAACCAAGCCGCCGAGAAGCTGCGCGACAAGGTCATTCTGTAAGGACACTGAGGTGTAGGGCGGATCGGAACGTCGGCCGCTCGTAGCCCGTAGGGCGGACTCAGGAGCGAAGCGAACAGTCCGCCGTTTACGTACTTCACTCATCCGACGGCGTACTGCTTCCGAGCGGCCGGCGTCCCGGTACGCCCTACCGTCAATACGCCCTACGCCTCCAGCGCCTCAACCAGCGCCGGCTCGCCATCGATCAGCGGCTGCAATGCCAGAAATTCCAGCGCCGACGCGCGCCAGGATTGCGCTGCCGCCAGTTCCGCGCAACGCCCCCGGTCCAGCTCCAGCGCCGCCAGACAAGCAGCGCGCAGATCCTCGGCCATCACGCCACTGATCCCCTCTTGCAACACATCCAGCGGCCCGGCCACGGGAAACGCAGCCACCGGCGTACCGCAAGCCAGCGCCTCCAGCATCACCAGGCCATAGGTATCGGTACGCGAGGGGAAGACCAGCACCGAGGCATCCTGATAGGCCTCGGCCAACGCCTGGCCATGGCGGTAGCCGAGAAAGCGCACCAACGGATACCGCTGTTGCAACGCCTCACGCTGTGGGCCATCGCCGACCACGCGCTTCTCACCCGGTAACTCCAGGTCGAGAAAGGCCTGCAGGTTCTTTTCCGGAGCGATGCGTCCGACATAGAGAAATACCGGTCGCACTGGCCGGGGGCGCGTCTCGTCTGGACGAAACAGCCGGGTATCCACCCCTTTGCGCCACAGTTGCAGCCGTTGTAGAGCCCAACTGGCGAACTCCTCGCGCAACCGCTCGGTGGTCACCAGCACGGCTTGGCTGGGGCGATGGAAAGCGCGTAGGAAGGCATAGCCCCAACGCGGCGCAATCCACGGCCAGCGCGTGCTGACGTACTCCGGAAAACGCGTATGGATCGCCGTGGAAAACGCCAGCCCACGCTTGACCAGCCAACGCCGCGCTGCCCACCCCAACGGCCCCTCGGTAGCGAGGTGCACGCAGTCAGGACGAAAGTCGCGAATCGCCGCACCGACGCGCCACAGATCCCACACCAGCGGAATCTCAGGGTAGGTCGGACAGGGTACGGCGCGAAAATCGGCGGGCGACAGCAGCTTGACCTGATGACCCAACCCACGCAGTTCGCCGACCAGCGCGGCCAGGCTGGTGACCACACCATTGACCTGAGGTGCCCAGGCGTCGGAGACGATCAGTATCCTCATGCGCCGGTCTCGAGGGCGACGGCCCGCTCCTCGCTGGCCAGTTGCGCCTCGGCCAGACGATAGAGCTCGATCTGCCCATCCCAGTGCTCGATCAGTGCTGTGCAGGATTCCACCCAGTCGCCGCAGTTCATGTATTCCACACCACTCACCTGGCGAATCTCGGCATGGTGAATATGGCCGCAGACCACGCCCTGCAGGCCGCGCTTGACGCACTCGTGAGCGATGGCCTCCTCAAAGTCGCTGATGAAGTTCACCGCGGTCTTGACCTTGTGCTTGAGGTACGCCGACAGCGACCAGTAGCCATAGCCCCAGCGGCTGCGCCAGTGATTGAGCCAGCGGTTGAGGGTTAGGGTGAATTCGTAAGCCGAATCACCGAGGAAGGCCAGCCAGCGGTGGTAACGGGTAATCACATCGAACTGATCGCCATGGATCACCAGCAATTGCCGGCCATCGGCCGTGACGTGCACCGCCTCGTCGACCAACTGGATGTTGCCCAGCAGCAGGCTGGAGTAACGACGCAGAAACTCGTCATGGTTGCCGGTGACGTAGATGACCTCGGTGCCGCGCTTGCTCATGGTCAGCAGACGGCGGATGACGTTGGTGTGCGCCTGTGGCCAGTAGATACCACCGCGCAGTTTCCAGCCGTCGATGATGTCGCCCACCAGATAGATGCGATCAGCGTGATAACGCTTGAGAAAGGCCGCCAGGTGTTCGGCCTGACAGTCACGCGTGCCGAGGTGGACGTCGGAAATCCACAGGGTGCGGACTCGTTGCTTGCGGCTGGGCTTGGCGAGCTGGGCGCTGGTCATGGGCGACCTCCGGCTGGGTTTAGACGAGCTTGAGGGGTCGCGGTGAAAGGCATATGACGGGAAAAAGACGGTTCCATGACACGGCATTGCGACGCCCGAGGCGTTACACTCCGGCGGTTGCCGAGGAAACCGCCATGCTCCCGATCCTGTCCCTGCGTCATTACAGCCACGAAGTGCTCAGCCATAGCCACGACCACGCGCAACTGGTGTTCGGCCTGGCTGGCGAGCTGCAATTCGAAGTGGATGGCCAGGGCAGCCAGGTGCTGCGCCATCACCTGGCCGTAGTGCCGGCCGAAGCGCGCCATACCTGCGGCAGCCCACGGGGTAGCCAGTGCCTGGTACTGGACCTGCCGGCCAACGACTGGCTGGAGCGCCAGCTCGGCCACCATGCGAGCGATATCCAGCGTTTGCTGGACAAGCCCAACGCCCTGCAACTCGATCCCTCGCAGGGCCAGCTCCTCAACTGGCTGGCCAGCAGCCCCATCAATGACCCGATCATCGCCGGCCAGGGTGCAGCTCTGCTGCTCGGCAGTCTGGCCTGCAGCCGCCAGCATGCCGAGACGCCCGGCTTGCCGCTGGCAGCCCTGGATCGCTATATCGAGCAGCACGCGGCGCATCCGCTGCAGGTGGCGGACCTGGCGCGCCTGGCCGGTCTGTCGGTGGCGCGCTTCCATGCCCGCTTCCTCGCCGAAACCGGGAGCACGCCCATGGAGCATATCCGCCAACGGCGCCTGCGCCTGGCCGAACAACTACTGCGTGGCAGCGACCTGGCCGTTGGCGAAATCGCCGCACGGGTCGGCTACAACTCGCAAAGCGCCTTCACCGCAGCCCTTTCCCGCCACCTAGGCATGACCCCAAGGCAATTGCGCCGCACGCGCTAGCAACCTTATTCGCGCCCCGCCCGTGAAATCGCCCCGGATTTCATCCGGGCTACAGCGGGTTCGCCGCACGTACCCGAGATGCTAACGAGAGCCTGGCGACAAAACTCATCACTCCCGCGACAGACAGCTATCGCCTGCGCCGCCTAGACTGCGCCGCATCATCGAGGAGTACCCCATGCAAACCATCGAATGGCAGGATTTCGAGAAAGTGGAGCTGCGCGTCGGCACCATTCGCAGCGCTCGTCCCAATGAAAAGGCAATGAAGCCGGCCTACGTGCTGGACGTGGATCTCGGCGAACTGGGTATCAAGACCTCCAGCGCGCAGATCACCGCGCATTACGATTGTGACGCGCTGATTGGTCGTCAGGTGCTGTGCGTGTGCAATTTCGCCCCCAAGCGCATCGCCGGGGTGCGCTCAGAAGTGCTGGTAACCGGTGTCTATGACAGCGACAACCGTGTCGTCCTCGCCGGGTTCGACCAGCCATTGCCCAACGGTGCGCGCCTGGCATGACGGAACGTAACGCCCTGTTGGCGATTCACCTGGGCGCCCTGCTGTTCGGCCTGTCGGGCATTTTCGGCAAACTGGCAGCGACCACACCGAACATGATTGCAGGCGGCCGCGCTTTCTTCGCCGTGCTCGCCTTGAGCCTGGCTACGGTGCTCTGGCGCAGCCGCAACGCGGTTCGCCCGAGCTTGCGGCAGATGGCTCTGCTGGCACTCGGCGGCCTGCTGCTGGGCACGCACTGGGTCACCTTCTTCGAAGCGGTGAAGGTTTCCGGCGTGGCCATCGCCACCCTCGGCTTCGCCAGCTTCCCGGCCTTCACGGTACTGCTGGAGGGTCTGCTGTTTCGCGAGCGCACTCGCCCCGGCGAGTTCGCCATGGTCGGCGTGGTATGCGTGGGGCTGATCCTGGTCACGCCCGAGTTCAGCCTGAACAGTGACGCCACAGTCGGATTGCTGTGGGCAGTGTTGTCGGGCTTTCTCTTCGCCCTGCTGTCGCTGCTCAATCGCGCCAGCACCCGTGGCCTCGACCCGGTAAAGGCAGCGCTGTACCAGAACATCACCGTACTGATCTGCTTCCTGCCGCTGGCCTGGCCGCTGCTGCCCAGCGTGCGCCCGGTGGACTGGCTGTGGCTGGCCATGCTCGGCATCTTCTGCACGGGTCTGGCACACAGCCTGTTCGTCGCCAGCCTGCGCGTGCTCAAGGCGCGCACCACAGCAGTGATCTTCGCCTTGGAACCGGTCTACGGGATTCTCTTCGCCTGGTGGCTGTTCAGCGAGCAGCCGACGCTGCGCATGCTGGCCGGAGGCGTGCTGATCGTCAGCGCCATCTTCGTTTCGGCGCGGATGGCGCGCTGACGCCCGAAATGCCTTTGCAGAGTAAGCAAAGGTAGGAGCCGGCTTGCCGGCGATGCGGTGATCATCGCCAGCAAGCCGGCTCCTACATACCCAACCGATCGCCAGGCGCCCTGCTGATCAGTTGACGCTGTAACCACGCCCCGTCAGACAGGCGCCCAACGCCCGGCGATAACGCTCGGTGGAATCGGCACCTACTGGACGGGTTGTGGTGGCAGGGTCGAAACCGCTCTGTCCCACGGCCCAGCTGTGGCACTCATAACGATCACGCCCCTGTTGCTCGACACTCTGTCCGCTGGCTGGATAGGCGATCACTTCATAGCTGGCGACACTATTGCCCTGTATGACTGGCGGCGGTGTGACGACCTCATAGCGCTGGGCGTTGGCGTTCCACAGGTAGTAGGTGCCTGCTGCGACGAAGTACAGCGCACTGCCGATCCACAGCTCACGAGCGCCCTCCGGCAAACCATGGCGATGACCGCCGGGGCCGGGCCCCCACTTACCCCAACCAGGGCCACCCGGAGCAGGCCCACCACCAGGACCGGGCGGGCCTGCCAGCGCCTGAGCAGAAAGCACCAGACTCATCAATGCCAGGATCACGGAGCGTTGCAGCGACATATTTCACCTCTCACAGAATGGCCCTATCGGCTCGAGTCAAATTATTCGCGCGCACTCGCAGGAGCGGGGTAAGCCCTGTGTAAAGGGGGGGTAAAGCTTCTGCTACGTATCCGATCAAGCGCGGTCGTTGTGGCCTAGGTCGCGGGTCGGGTCGATCAGATCGCGCACCCTCTGCTTGAGCACCTTGGCCTCGGGGAAACCACCATCGGCCTTGCGTTCCCAGATCTGCTGGCCATCGCAGAGGATGCGGAACACGCCGCCGGTGCCCGGCTCCAGGCTGACCCGGCCGAGCTCGTCGGCAAAGGTGCTCAGCAGTTCCTGAGCCAGCCACGCGGCGCGCAGCAGCCACTGACACTGGGTGCAATAGGTGATGACGATTTCGGGCTTCTGATCGGGCATGGCAGCGGCTCTACTGTGGGGCTTGATGCCTATAATAACGGCCTTTGTCTCTGCACCTGCCGGAATCCACCATGCGCCGCCTGCTCTTTTCGCTGCTCTGCCTGTTCGCCCTGTCCAGCCTGCCCGTCGTCGCCGCCGAACGCGTCGGCCTGGTGCTGTCAGGCGGCGCCGCCCGTGGCCTGGCGCACATTGGTGTGCTCAAGGCGCTGGAGGAACAGGGTATTCGCATCGACGCCATCGCCGGCACCAGCATGGGTGCCATCGTCGGTGGGCTTTATGCCGCCGGCTATTCGGTAGCGGAGCTTGAGCGCCTGGCGCTGGAACTGGACTGGCAACAGGCACTGTCCGACTCACCGCCACGCGAGGACATCCCCTTTCGCCGCAAGCAGGACGACCGTGATTTTCTGATCAAGCAGAAACTCAGCTTCCGCGACGACGGCAGCCTGGGCCTGCCGCTGGGCGTGATTCAGGGCCAGAACCTGGCGCTGCTGCTGGAAAGCCTGCTGGTGCATCGCAGCGCCACCCGCGATTTCGATCATCTGCCGATCCCCTATCGCGCCGTGGCCACCGATGTGGTCACGGGTGAACAGGTGATCATGAGCAGCGGCCACCTGCCGCAAGTGATGCGCGCCAGTATGTCGATCCCGGCGGTGTTCGCCCCGGTGGAAGTGGACGGCCGCCTGCTGGTCGACGGCGGCATGGTCAACAACGTGCCAATCGACGTCGCGCGGCAGATGGGCGTCGATCACGTCATCGTCGTCGACCTGGGTATGCCACTTAAACCGGCCAAGGACCTGCTCACCGTGGTCGACGTGATGAACCAATCGATCAACCTGATGATGCGCAAGAACTCCGAGGCCCAACTCGAAACCCTGGAGGCGGACGACGTATTGATCCTGCCTCCTCTGGCCGGCTTCGGCGTCGCCGACTTCAATCGTGGCGAACAGATGATGGACGCCGGTTATCGCGCCACGCAGATTCAGGCAGAGCGCCTGGCTCGCTTGCGCACCAGCAGCGCCGGCAACCCGGCGTTGGCCATGGCGCGCTCGCGCGAACAGCGCACACCGGTGATTCGCGAGATTCAGGTGGAAAACGACTCGAAAGTCGGCGATGCAGTGATTCGCCGGCATATTCGCCAACCGCTCGGCGAGCCACTGGACATGGATCGCCTGCAGAAAGACATGGGCACGCTGTACGGCCTGGACTACTTCGAGCGCGTGCAATACCGGGTAGAGCCGCTGGACGAGCGCGGCAGTGCTCTGGTGATCGATGCGCGTGGCAAACGTACCGGCACCGACTACCTGCGCCTGGGGTTGAACCTGTCCGATGACATGCGTGGCGACAGCGCTTTCAACATCGGCGCCAGTTACCGCATCAACGGCATCAACGAGCTCGGCGCCGAATGGCTGACACGCCTGCAGCTGGGTGACCGCCAGGAGCTCTACAGCGAGTTCTATCAACCGCTGGACGCCGGCTCGCGCTACTTCGTCGCACCCTACCTGTTCGGCGAGGCACAGAACGTCGAAGCGATCCTGGACAACGACCCCATCGCCGAATACCGCCTGGAGCGTTACGGCTATGGCCTCAATCTAGGCCGGCAGATTGCCAACAACGGCGAGATTCGTTTCGGCATCGCTCAGGCCTGGGGCGAGGCGGATGTACGCGTCGGCGAGCGCGACCTGCCCAGCTTCAGTTTCAGCGAGGGGTACTACGAACTGCTGTACTCCTTCGACACCCTCGACAACCTCGACTTCCCGCGTACCGGCGAGGACATCGGCCTGATGCTGCGCAAGTATGATCGCGGGCTGGGCTCGGACGAGGAATATCGGCAATGGCAGCTGAAGCTGGACAAGGCCTACAGCCACGGACCCAACACCTGGCTGTTCGGCGGGCGCTACGGACGCACCCTGGATGAGGCAGAAGTGGTCACCTCGGGCTTCATTCTCGGTGGCGCCCAGGAGCTGTCCGGCTTTCGTCAGGACTCGCTGAGCGGCCAGAACATGGCGTTGGCGCGGATGATCTACTACCGGCGTATGACGCAAACCTCGATGTTGCCGCTGAACTTCCCGCTGTACCTGGGCCTGTCGCTGGAGCGCGGCCGCGCCTGGAACAACGACAACGCCTTCGACAGCGGCTATATCAACGCCGCCAGCATCTTCCTTGGGCTGGATACACCGCTGGGCCCGCTGAACTTCAGCTACGGCTTCAACGACGAGCGGGAAAAGGCGCTGTATCTGAACCTGGGCAAGAGCTTCTGAAACGGCGAGGCCGCGCATATGCGCGGCCTCGTCAGGTGCAGCAGCAGAGGCGGTCAGGCGATTTCCGCCAGCAACTGGCGCGCGGCCTCCCTCTGCTCGTCATCGCCGTGGTCGATCACCTCGTTGAGGATGTCGCAGGCGGTGGCGATATCGCCCTGCTTGATATAAGCCAGGGCCTGGTTGAGCTGGGCCATGTGCTCCGGGTTGCCTGCCAGGTGATCGATGTCGCCCTGCAGCGCGGCGGTGGCATCGGCATCACCGGCGAAAGCGTCGAGGAAGTTGTCATCCAGCGCCGGCACCTCATCACTGAGCACCATTTCCATCTCACCGAAGGCGCTCAACTGCTCGTCTTCATGATGCAGTTCGAACACCTCGGGCAGCTCCTGCAGATTGCTGGCGAACGAGGCATCGAACTCCGGCTCAGCAGCGGCCTTGGGTTTAGCCTTGGCAGTTGCCGGGAACGGGCTGACCAGATCCCAGTCGGCATCCAGCGACAGGTCGTCAAGGTTGAGCTGAAAATCAGGCTCGGTCGCAGGTGCTGCCGCAGGTTGCTGCTCAGCGACAGCCTCAGTCGGTACCTGCTGAGTCACCCGCAGATCAGGATGACGCGCCTTCAAGGCATCGATGCGTGCGGCGTCGAACGCTTCGGCGCGCAGCACGGCCTCCTCACGCGCGAAGCCCGCCCCGTCACCCAGCAGCGCCAGAACTTCCAATAGACGGAAGCGCAGATCGCTGCGCTGCGGGTCCTGAGCCAGCGCCTTGCTCAGCTCACCACGCGCCTCGCTGACGCGACCGTAGGCGATGTAGACATTGGCAGCCTCGAGCGGGTCGACCGGCCCTTGAGCATGCACCGGAGCCGGCGCCGGTACTGCCTTGGCCACCGGAGCTGCGGCAACCGGAGCGGCAACCGCCGCGAGTTGGGGACGAGGCGGCTGCTGCGGTGGCTGCACCTTGGGTTGTACCTGCACCACCGGCCTGGTTTTCTCGCCACGCCGCCGCACGGCCCAGAAAAGCGCACCGAGCAACAGCAGAAGCCCAATACCACCTGCCAACAGTGTCGACCACCAGCCGCGCTCTGCTGCCACGGGCTCCTCGACACTGACCGGCGCGACGGTAATGGGCTGGGCGACCGGCTCGGCGGGCGTGCGCGCAGCCAGCTCAGCCAACTGAGCATCCTTCTGCGCCAATTGCTCCTGCAACTGCTGCAGTTGCAATTGCAGTTGCGCCAAGCCTTGTTGCAGCTGCAGATTTTCCGCCGCCTGGTTGGCCAGCTCCAGATCGACCTGGCGCTGCCTCTCGGCCAGCAGCTCCAGGCTTTCGCTTTGCTGCGGTGCTGGCTCCAAGGCAGCCATAGGCGCGCTCACGGGCCCTTCGGCAGTGTTTTCAGCGAGCGCAGGTGCGGCCTCGGCAGCGACCGGAGCAGCAGTCGGCTGGGCAGCCTCCGCACGGGCGGCATCCGGCAGCAGCAGGTCGGCGCCAGCCTGTAGACGACTTGGATCGCCGCCAGCAAAGGCATTCGGGTTGAGGGCAAGAATGCCCTCCATCAGCGCCTGCTGAGACAGCGTACTGCCCTGCTCACGCAGACGCGCGGCGATGGACCAGAGACTGTCGCCACGGCTGACCTGATGACGGTGCCCAGCAGATGCACTCGGCGGCGTGACCGTGCTGACCGGCGAGAGCGGTGCTGCGGCGCGAGTAGAGGGTTGCGAAAGCGCCGTAGCGCTTGGCGCAGTCACGGCGGAGTAAGCCGAAGAGCCGGGAGGATCCAGCAGCACGGTGTACTCACGCAGCAATTGGCCGTTGGGACGCGCCACTTCGACGATGAAGTTCAGGTATGGCTCACGCACCGGACGGTTCGACACCACGCGGATCACGCTACGTGAACCCTGCAGAAGCGGCGTGAAACGCAGATCGTTGAGAAAGTAGAAGCGCTCGACGCCCGAACGACTGAACACCTCGGCTGGCGCCAGACCAACACGCAGATCCTGCGCGCTCAGGTCCCCCACTTCCAGCAGCTCGATCTCGGCCTCGAAAGGCTGATTCAGCGCAGAATGGAGCGTGATTTCACCCAAACCAAGCGCCGGTGCCATTCCCGAATAGAGGGCGGACCCCGACGCCAGACCCAACATTAATTGACGCACCCGAGCCATGTGACCTCCAGGGTTATCCGGCTCGAACGCCACCTCCTCGACTTCCTGTCTGAGCATCCCTTGGCCGGGAGGCTGGCGCCCTTGATAGTTCGAGAACGGGCGACAAGGTCCTTGTCGAGGCCGTCTCGAATTGCATTATGGCTACTAATTCACAAAGTAGCGGCTTGGGGGCCAGTTTGCCGACGAAAGCACGGTGCCATCAAGTTGAATCAGTCAAAAATTAGGCACAGAAAAAAACCGATCAAAAAATGATCGGATTTTTGACAGTACAGGCGGTTCACTTCATCAGGTTGCCGAGCACTCGAGCGTGCACCTGCTGACAGCGACGCAGATCCTCCTCGTCGATACCGGCGAAGACTTCATGGCGCAGTTGGGTGGAAATCGCTTCGATCTTCTCGATCAAAGGCTGCGCGTCCGGCTGCAGCGCAATCTTCTTGGCACGGCGGTCTTCGGGTACCGCCACGCGAGTAACCAGCCCCTGGCTTTCGAGACTGTCGAGTAGACGCGCCAGCGTCGGCCCTTCTACGCCGATGCTTTGCGCCAATTCACGCTGGGTCGGCATTTCACTGAAGCGCGCCAGGTGCAGCAGCACCAGCCAGCGAGCCTGGGACAGGCCCAGCCCTACCAGGCGTCTATCGAGTTCGGAACGCCAGGCACGGGATAGCTGGGCAACCTGCATGGCAAAGCGATGTTGATCGGGGTAAGACATGGGCAAGCGGACTCATACAAAGGTCAAAAACTAATTATTAGCCAGCTAGCCATAACCCGATGCGCAGGGCAAGCGCAGATTGTGCCATGAGCGTTGCAGAATGCGACCGGCTCGTTGCGCCCCGACTGCAAGTCAGGCCGCCACCCTGTTACGCCCGAAAGCCTTGGCCTCGTATAGCGCTCGGTCAGCCTGTTCGTAGAGCAGGCTCAATTCAGGCTGACTATCCGGGCTCAGGCAGGCGACGCCGATGGACATGGTCAGTACATCGGCGCTATCGGAGCCGCGGTGGGCGATGCCCGCCTCCTCTAGCGAATGGCGCAGGGCCTCGGCGCGTTGCCTGGCTTCATCGGCACTGATGTCGAACAACAGCAGCGCGAACTCCTCACCGCCAAGCCGTACTCCCATATCCAGTGGTCGCCGCGCCGCCTGCTTGATCAGTGAGCCGACATGCTGCAAAGCCGCGTCGCCAGCCTGATGACCGTAGCAGTCGTTGTAGGCCTTGAAATGGTCGATGTCGCAGAGCAGCAACGCAATCGATATGCCGTCACGCTGCGCCTGGCGCCACAGGCGCTCGAACTGTCGATTGAAGCTACGACGGTTGTGCAGCCCGGTCAGGCTGTCGTGGTAGGCAAGCAGCTGCATCAGGTGGCTGATCAGAAAATGCTCGCGTGATTTGTATTCCAGGAGGTAGCAACCGACAGCGCCGATAAGATTGCCGAAGACCAGAAACAACAGGTTGTTGATCAGCCTCGGAGCAGGCAGCCCCGCGGCCAATTCCGCTATCACATAGGCGAGCAAAATCACCAGGGAACAGGCAAGGGCCTCGTTCAAGCGCAGGCCGACCAGGAAGTACGCCGCCATGCTCACCAGCAACAGACCTTCATAGGGGTAGCCGGGGTCGGCGCGATGGGCGATACCGACAATCATCGCTGCCCCCACGCCGAGCACGAGGATGCAGGTCATGCTCAGCGGTAACAGAAGATGGCTGTGGCGACGCCGCAGGATCAGGGTCGCGCAAACCAGCAGGATGACCAGCACCACCAGGCGCACGGCGATCACCCAGCCCAGGTGTGACGCAGGCACCACCAACATGTCGAGCGCAGTCAGGGCCAGCCAGATGACCGTGGCCACGCAGAGCGCGATACGTTTGAGCCCGAAGCCGTCCTCGAGCATGTGCGCACGATATTCACGCTCGAGAGCGCGGGAAAAACGTAATCGACGAAAGCCCAGGCTCAACTGGTCGGCATAGGGGCTCGAACGAACTTCGTCGGGCCAGGCGTGATAGTTAGGCACCCTCACCTCGTTATCTGGCGGCCTGCCCACACCTTAGCAGACCGGTGAAAAACTACCTGCGTTGCCATTGCTGCGTTAAAAACAGGCTGGAACGCCAGCCCGGTCAAATGCTCATTTACAACTCGTAAAGTCGAGCGCGACTCCGACCGTTTTTCGCCTGTTTTTGCGGGGCCGCCATCGGTATTGCACTGGCTGCCTCGGCTCGGGCTTCCTGCTTCGCTCTACCTCCTGCATCCATGCTGTCGTCGCCTACGTTTTTCAACGGCCTGTTAGCCCTGTGAGCGAAATGCCGCCAGAATCAGGCTGCCGAGTTTCACCGAGGGCGCTTAGATCTCGAACTCGGCCTGCAGCGCCGCACGCACGCAGTAGAGCACGCTCTCGTCGACGCGACCGGCGAACAGCGGCGCAACCTCACTCACGGCCGGCAGCTCGCCCTCGCCGTCGAGGAAGGTTTCCTGAATCTCGCCCAGCAGTTCCTCAGGAAGATCCAGCGCCTGTTCCAGGGTTAGTTGTTGCTGGGCAATGGCCTCGGCCAGCAGGCTGTAAACATTCTTCTCACTGCAGTTAAGCTGGCCGGCAATCTGCGCGGGCGTCATGCCGGCGCGGGCCAGGCTGACCAGCTCGTGACGCAGATCGGCCACCGGAGCCGGCGTGTCATCCGCGCCGCTGCCATTGAGCACTTCCAGGAAGGCCTGGCCATAGCGCTCCAGCTTGCGCGCGCCGACGCCACTGACCTCAGCCATTTCGCTCAACGAGCTGGGCTGGCTGCGCAACATTTCCAGCAGCGTGGCATCGGGGAAGATCACGTACGGCGGTACGCTGTGTTCCTCGGCCAACTTGCGGCGCAGACTGCGCAGCGCCTCCCACATTTCCCGCTCATGGCCACGCACCAGTTGACTGGCTGCGCTGCTGGAGGCCTTGGCCGCCTGCGCCGGCTTGGGCTCACGGCGCAGTTGCAGGCTGACCTCACCGCGCAGCAGCGGCCTGCAGGTCTCACTCAGACGCAGACCGCCAAAGCCATCCAGATCGACATCGGCCAGACCGCGGGCGACCAACTGGCGGAACAGGGTTCGCCACTCGACCTCGGAAAAGCCCTTGCCGACGCCAAACACCGCCAGGTGCTGATGACCGGCGGCGCGAATCTTCTCGTTGTCTCGGCCGAGCAGAATGTCCACCAGATGGCCGACGCCATAACGCTGGCCGCTGCGATAGACAGCCGACAACGCCTGGCGCGCCGGCTCGGTGGCATCCCAGGTCTCGACGCCATCGATGCAGTTGTCGCAGTGCCCGCAAGGGTTGGGCAATTCTTCATCGAAGTAAGCCAGCAGCGCCTGACGGCGGCAGCGTGTCTCCTCGCACAGGGCGAGCATGGCGTCGAGCTTGTGCTGCTCGATGCGCTTGTGGCGCTCATCACCGTCGGAGTTGTTGAGCATCTGCTTGAGGAAGATCACATCCTGCAGGCCATAAGCCATCCAGGCATCGGCCGGCAGACCGTCGCGGCCGGCGCGACCAGTTTCCTGGTAGTAGGCCTCCAGCGACTTGGGCAGATCCAGGTGACAGACGAAGCGCACGTTGGGCTTGTCGATACCCATGCCGAAGGCGATGGTCGCCACCATGATCAGGCCTTCCTCGTTGAGAAAGCGCTTCTGATTGAAGGCACGCAACTCGTTGGGCAAGCCGGCGTGATAAGGCAGGGCCGGGAAGCCCTGGCTGCTGAGAAACTCGGCGACCTCCTCGACCTTCTTGCGCGACAGGCAGTAAACGATACCGGCATCACCCTTGCGCGCGGCGAGAAAACCAAGCAGCTGCTTGCGCGGCTGATCCTTGGGCTGGATGCGATAGAAGATGTTCGGCCGATCGAAGCTCGACAGAAAGCGCTCGGCGTTGTCCAGGTGCAGACGCTGGACGATTTCCTCACGGGTACGTTTATCCGCGGTGGCGGTCAGGGCGATGCGCGGCACATGTGGAAAGAGCTCAGCCAGCTGACCGAGCTGCAGGTACTCAGGCCGGAAATCATGGCCCCACTGCGACACGCAATGCGCTTCGTCGATGGCGAACAGGGCGATATCCAGGCCCTGCAGGAAACTCAGCATGCGCGGCTGCACCAGACGCTCGGGCGCCAGGTAGAGCATCTTGATCTGCCCGCGACGGATACGGTCGGCGATCTCGCGCTGCTCGTCAGGGCTCAAGGTGGAATTCAGCGCCACGGCTGCCACACCCAATTCGTCAAGGGTGGCCACCTGATCGTCCATCAGGGCGATCAACGGAGAAACCACCACTGCCAGGCCCTCGCGCATCAGTGCCGGCACCTGGAAGCACAGTGACTTGCCGCCGCCGGTAGGCATCAACACCAGGGCATCGCCGCCGCCGGCCACGCGCTCGATGATCGCGGCCTGGTTGCCGCGAAAGGCGTCGTAGCCGAAAACGTCTTTGAGAATGCGCATGGCGTGGTCGAGCATGAAGGCCTCCAAATCTAGCCGCGCATTATGCCGCAGGATCGCAGGCAACAGGGCGCCTACCCGTCCGAAGCCGCTCAATCGCCGTTAGTAGAGCGCCCGTGCTGGTCGCAGAGGCAGCGGTGAACTAGAATCCATCCTCGTTTATTCCCTAAGCCTCAAGGTAACCCCACGATGTCCTTCGCTGAGCAACTGTCCCGCCTGCAAGCCTTTCTCGATGCCGATGAGTTGCACGAAGAGGCGTTGGACTACGTGGCCGCCCATGGCTACCTGACCGCCCTGGCGATCTGCCCGGATCAGGTACCGGAGCGTGAGTGGATCGATGCGCTGTTCGCCGAGCCGCCGCACTACCGCAGCGACGCCGAACGCGAAGAGATCGAAAGCACGCTGATCCATCTGAAGGCGCATATCGCGCGTCAGCTGGCCGGCGAGGAAGAGCCCGAGTTGCCGTGCGATCTGGACCTCGGTGACGAACCGGATGACTCCGACCTGCGCGGCTGGTGCATCGGCTTCATGGAAGGCGTGTTCCTGCGTGAAGCGGTGTGGTTCGAAGATGCCGAAGACGAAGTCAGCGAGTTACTGCTGCCGATCATGGTCGGCTCGGGTCTGTTCGACGAACAGGCCGAATTTGCCGAGATCGCCCGCGACCGCGACCTGGTGGACAGCATGATCGACCAGATTCCCGAGCTGCTGACCGCCCTCTTCCTGCTGTGCCAGGCTCCGGAAGAAAAACCCGCACTGCTCAAGCCTCGCCACTGACCCCATGAGCCGGGGCTCGCCCCCGGCTGCCGCCAAGACCCGCCCATGCCGCGTGACATCCAGCCAAGCCGCCATCGCAGTGTCCGTTACCTGCTGCTGATCATCGGCTGGTTGAGCGTGGCGCTCGGGGTCATCGGCATCTTCCTGCCCGTACTGCCGACCACGCCATTCCTGCTCCTGGCGGCGGCCTGCTTCGTGCGCAGCTCACGGCGTTTCTACCTCTGGCTGGTCACCCACCCGCGCCTGGGGCCGTGGATTCGCGACTACCTCGAAGGCCAAGGCATCCCACTCAAGGGCAAGGTCTACGCCCTGGTGCTGATGTGGGCCAGCATCAGCTTCTCCTGCTATCTGGTGCCCATGCCCTGGGCGCGCGTGTTCATGCTCAGCAGTGCGGTGCTGGTCAGCCTGTATATCCTCAAGCAGAAGACCCTGCCCAATCCCTGAGCGCTCTGCGCAGCCCGGATGCTATCCGACAGCTCAGCGGTACTCCCCCGGGTTGCATCCGGGCTACGGGAGCCAGTCACTTCCTCGACAAGCTTTTGACGCTGCTTTCTTACACTGACGAAGCGGCCGGCAAAAAGCCGACACCTCACCTAGACTCTGCCAATCGAGCCTGGAGACCACGACCCCATGCGACGGCTGCGCGTTCAGGGATGGCGGTGGCGGCTGCTGATCCTGTGGATCGGCGGCGGGCTGCTGGCCGCGCTGGCAGTAGCCGATTGGGACTTCGCCGTGATCGTGAAGAATGCGGAAAACCGCTACGGCAACCTCGGCCCTGCACGCAAACGCATTCTCGACTGGGAAGAGTTGATCAAGAGCAGCACCAGCCTGAACGAGGCGGACAAGCTCAACGAGGTCAACCGCTTCTTCAACCGCACCATCCGCTTCGTCGACGACATTCAGCTCTGGCGCGAGAACGACTACTGGGCCACCCCAGTAGAAATGCTGATCAAGGGCGCCGGCGATTGCGAGGACTACTCCATCGCCAAGTACTTCACCCTGCGCCGCCTCGGCATCCCCAGCGAAAAGCTGCGCATCACCTACGTCAAGGCGCTGAACTACAACCAGGCGCACATGGTGCTGACCTATTACGCCAGCCCTAGCGCCGAGCCACTGGTGCTCGACAACCTGATCAACGACATCCGCCCTGCCTCGCAACGCAAGGACCTGCTCCCGGTGTACGCCTTCAATGCCGAAGGCCTCTATCTCGCAGGTTCCAACACACGCAAGAGCGACACCAAGAAGCTCTCTCGCTGGCAGGACATCCTGAAAAAAATGCGCGCGGAGGGCTTCGCCATTGGCGAAGGCTAGGAGGAAAAAGCCATGTCGTTACTAAAGCAACTGTTTCTCGCCATCTGCCTGTTTCTGGTGGTGGCCTTCACCGGCAGTTTCATCGCCGGGGTGGAGAGCTCGCGCGAACAGTTGATCAGCCAGCTGCGCTCGCACGCCCAGGACGCCGCCACGGCGCTGGGGCTGTCGATGACGCCGCATGTGGACGACCCGGCGATGATCGAGCTGATGGTCAGTTCGATCTTCGACAGTGGCTACTTCGCCAGCATCCGCGTGGTGCGCATCGCCGACGACAGCGTGATCGTCGAACGCGCCACCGAGATCAGGCCCGAGAACGTGCCCGGCTGGTTCGTCGACCTGGTCGATCTGCAGCCCCAGGGTGGCGATGCGCTGATCATGCGCGGCTGGGAGCAGGCCGCAAGGGTCGAGGTGCTCAGCCATCCACAGTTCGCCCTGGCCAAACTGTGGGACAGCGCCCTCGGCAGCCTGTTCTGGCTGCTGCTGTGCGGCCTGGTCAGTGCCGTGCTCGGTGGCTGGCTGCTGCGTACCCAGCTGCGGCCGCTGGACAACATGGTGCAGCAGGCGCAAGCCATTAGCCGCCGCGAATTTCTCACCCTGCCCCGTGTGCCACGCACGCCAGAGCTAAAGCGGGTGGTGCTGGCAATGAACCAGATGGTCGACAAGCTCAAGACCCTGTTCGCCGAAGAGGCCGCGCGCAGCGAGAAACTGCGCGAGGAGGCCTATCAGGACAGCCTCACCGGCCTGGCCAACCGCCGCCAGTTCGACATACGCCTGAGCAATCAGTTGGTGATCAACGAGCAGCATCCGGATGGCTACCTGCTGCTGCTGCGCCTCAACGACCTGGGCGGTCTCAACCAGCGTCTCGGCGGCCAGCGTACCGACGCGCTGATCGCCGCGCTGGGCGATCAACTCAAACAACTGCTGGCGTTACCGGGGCGCAGCCAATGGCTGGCCTCACGCAACCGCGGCGGCGAGTTCACGCTGCTTGCCCCCGGCCTCAATGGCGAAGACGCAGAGCGCCTGGCCAGCGAGCTCAGCGAAGCCCTGAACAGCCTGAAGCAGACCGGTGCCAGTGACTGCGATCCCGTTGCCCATATCGGTATTGCCGCCTTTCGCCCCGGCGAACAGAGCGCGGCAGTGCTGAGTCGCGCCGATCAGGCCCTGGCTCAGGCACAGAGCAACCCCGACAGGTGCTGGGAACGCCTCGACGACTTCACCGCCCAGACCACTCAGGGCCTGCACGACTGGCGCGGCTGGATCGACGAGGCGCTGAGCCAGGGAAAATTGCAGTTGTATTTCCAGCCTGTAGCCGAATGCGCGACGGGCAGGCTCATGCAGCACAAGGTCCTCGCACGCCTGCTCGATCCAGCCGGCGAAGCCATCACGGCCGGGCGCTTCCTGCCCTGGATCGAGCGCCTGGGCTGGGCCGCGCGCTTCGATCTGGCGATGCTCGAACACAGCCTGGCCCACCTGGCGCAACATCCTCACCCACTGGCACTGAGCCTGTCTGCCGCGACCCTGCGCAATGACCAGGATAAAGCGCGCCTGCTCGATGCGCTGAACAGTCATAAAGACGTAGCACACCTGATGACGCTGGAAATCGACGAACGCCACCTGCCGCCACCCGCCGAGCTGGAAGCGCTGAGCCAGGCGATTCGTGAGGCGGGTTTCAACCTGGGCCTGCAGCATTTTGGTGGGCGCTTCAGCCTGATTGGCAATCTCACCCACCTGGGCCTGGCGTACCTGAAGATCGATGGCACCTATATCCGGGCCATCGACCAGGAGAGCGACAAGCGGCTGTTCATCGAAGCGATCTTCCGCGCCACCAACAGCATCGACCTGCCGCTGATCGCCGAGATGGTGGAAACCGAAGAGGAGCTCACAGTGCTGACCGAACTGGGCATCCACGGTGCCATGGGCCGTCTGATCGGCGCACCGGCGCCCTGGGGCAAGCAATAACTGCAGGAGCCCCGCCGGGGGTAATTTCTGAAGATTACGGGTGTCGCACCGGCCGCTTCGCCGCGGGGCGCGGCTCCTACAAAGGCGGGGTTCTAAACCAGATTGTGCTCGTCGTCGCCAAGCAGGCCGCTGAGCCCCTCGATTTCGGCACGGGCGATGGCACGCTGATCGAGCTTCTGGCGTGCGGCCTCGGGCAGGTCGGTGTAACGAATAACGCCTCGTTCGACCAGCACGCTGACCACGTCTTCCAGCACGCGCACGAGCTCCAGGTCAGACTGTTTCAGGCTGTCCAGGCGCGCCTTGACCTCTTCCTTGGCCTCAAGCCAGCTGTGTAGCTCCTCGCTCTCGACAGCCAGGTTTTCCGTCATACCCTCAAAGGGCTCATGTTCGACTCGCAACAAACGCCCGGCCGCGTCGCGCTGTACGTAAACCATCGCTGCCTCCAGCAAACGCCATAAAAAAGCCCGCTACTCGGAACGGGTAGCGGGCTTACTCTAGTTGAGTGCTCCAACTAAGGAAACTCTGACAAGCATTTCCCTTTGCCTGAGAGGCCGCCAGCGCAGCGCTGACGGCCTCCCTCACACCTCAGGCGACCAGCTGATTCTGGTCCAGCATGCCCTGGATGATATCTGCAGTGTTGCCACCGGAGAGGATGGTGTTCTCCAGGGTGATGGTCTGATCCACCGGCGTGCCACCTCCGGCGCTGGCGATGTTGATCACCGTACTGCCCGGATCGCTGACGAAGTCGAAGCTCAGGTATTGGGTCAACACGTCGGCACTGGCTGGATCGCTGACACCCACCAAAAGCTGCGACAGATCCAGCTTGTCCGCGCCATTACCGAAGTCCTTGACGATATCGTGGTAGTTGCCGCCACGATCATCGGCGTTCCACACGAAGGTGTCGTTGCCTGCACCGCCAATGAGGATGTCGTTGCCCTTGCCGCCGATCAGGGTGTCATTACCATCACCGCCCTCCAGACGATCATTGCCACCCAGCCCATGCAGCGTATCGTTGCCACCCAACCCCAGCAGCACATCACTGCCTTCGCTGCCCAGCAAGGTGTCGTTGAGCGCCTCATGACCCATCACCACATTGGGCTGCACTGCAACGCTGGAGCCGATACCGACCACCAGACGCGCCGTGCTGACGTCGCCATCAGGCTGGGTCAACTGGTAGGTGAAGACATCTTCCTTGCCCAGGTTGGCGTAGTCGGGATCCGGTGTGTAGGTGTAGAAACCGTCGCTGTGCAACAGCAAGCTGCCCCACTGCCCGTCGATGGTCTTCGAGGTGCTCACGGCCACGAAGCTGCCGTTATCCAGCACGCTGAGCGTCGCCCCCTCGCTACCCTTGCTATCCACCGCACCCCATGGATGGTCGCTGTAGAGGTAGTTGTTGGCATCGGTCAGCACGTTGCCCGCCACCGCCGTGGCCGTGTCGACCAGCATCGCGGCTGCAACGGTGATCAGGGTGATGTTGTCCACCCGGACACGGAAGCTGCTGCTGTTGTTGGTGCGATCATTGACCTCGAAGTAGAGACGATAAGTACCCTCGCCCACGCTGTTGCTGGTGACGGTAGTCGAGTTACTGGATGCATGGGTGCCGCTCTGCACCAGCGTCCAGGCACTGCCATTCTGCTTGTACAACGTCCAGGTGAACTGGTCTCCCGAGCCGCTGCTGCTGAAGTTGCTGATGCTGCCCAGGTCGAAGGAGACCTTGGCCGTGTTGCCCTCGGCCACCTCGAAGGTCGGTGTTGCAGCCTTGGTGCTGACACCGGCGCTACGATCACTGTCAACGAGCTGCAAGGCATTACCCTGCACGCTGACGCCATTGGACGAATTGACAGCGGTGACGCCCCACTTGCTGCCCGCCACAGCCATCACATCGGCCTGCGTGATCACCGTGGTTTCATTGCCACTCACGTTGCCGTTGTCGGTGGTATCGAATATCCAGGGGTTGTAGTTTGGCCCGGACGAGGCCTGATTGCTGGTGCTGGAAAAGTCCGCCAGCACCTTGGTTACCGGGTCGGGCGTGACCCATTTCTGCCCGACGATGGCCTGGTTGTAGTTGTCGTAGGCATAAACCTCGCTGCTGTCGGTAATGGTCAGCTTCAGGTCGGCGGACACCGCATCGCCATCGCGATCGATCAGGGTGTAGCGGATGGTATCCGTCACATCCTCGGCGACGTCGTCGTTGAAGTTGTAGGTGTAAGCCCCGGTGACCAGGTTGACGCTGAACGAGCCGCCACCCAAGGTGGTGAAGGTCAGCGTATGACTCGCGGGATCGTAGGCAGCCGACTCGCTGGTATACGTGACACCGTTGTGGGTGATCGCAGCAATCGGCTGCAGACCTGGGCCATCGGCACCGAAACCATTGCTGCCTTCGCTGATCAGGTTGCCGGAGATCACCGTACCCGTCACCGTACCCTGCAGGGTGTCGTTGAGCTGGTTGAGGTTGGAAACCAGGATGCCATCGGTGTTGACGCCCGTCTGGCCGTCATAGGCGATGGGGTTGAGCAGGGTCTTGTCGAGGTCGCTGCCCAGCCCCATACCCAGCGCATAGGACTTGATGTCCTTGGCCGTGAGGAAGGCGATCCAGTCCGCCTCCTCGCTGGCACCGATGCCATCGCCCAGTTCCGGGTTGTACTGGCTGCCACTGTTGTTACTACCTGGGTTGGCGTTGGACAGCGTCGGCTGGCCGTCGGAGAGGAAGTAGGAAACGTTCTGTACCCCTGCGCCGGTGAGCTTGCCGGACGAATCGTAGGCATTCATCGCCTTGATCAGCGCATCGTCATAGTTGGTCGAACCGTTGCCGGCGTTGTTGGCCAGGTCGGTGAGCCAGGCCTTGGCATCGACGGCGCTCATCCAGACATTGCCCACAGCACTCGCGCTGTTGGCGAAGGTCACGATACGCACCATCACGTCACCGAGGTTGTCGTAGCTGTCGATCAGACGCTGCACGGCATCCTTGGCCAGCGCCAGCTTGCTGCTGAACCCGCTGACACCCGACGGCGCTTCGTCCATGCTGCCGGACAGATCCAGCACTACCATCAGGTTGGTCTGGATGCCTTGCGGCTCGCTGGCAGACTTGGCGATGTCGTCGGGCGTGGCCGGCGAGTCGTCATCCACCGTGATCGTCAGGCTACCCGTGGCCGGAGCCGAAGGAGCAGCGGAGTCCCAGACCTTGTAGGAGAAGGCCAGGTTCAGGTCGTTCTCGTCTGCCGTACCATCGACGTCCGGCGCCGGATGATCGAGCGGCTTGAACAGCTTGAAGCTGTATTGCCCGGTCTCCGAGTTGGTCAGGCTAAGGGTGAAGACCGGATTGCCACCGGCATCGAACGCACTCAGCGTCTTGCCATCTGCACTGAGCTGATAGTTGAGCGCCGAACCGCCTGAAGACAGGCTGCCAAGACCACTGGCATCCCAGGCGAAACCACCGAAGCTGTCCACCTGATAACCGAGCGCCCCACTGGCCGTGGTGGCTTCGCCAGCCAGGTCATTGGGGCCTCCGGTCAGCCCATGGGTCAAGCCATCCTCGTCGACGCTGCCGGAAGCCTGGCCACCGACCGGGTCGTTGCCACCGAGCGTGAGGGTCACAGTGGCCGTGGAAACGTCGCCATCGCCGTCGGTGATCTGATAGGTGAACACCTCCGTACCGGCGCTGGCCCCACTGCCAGCGCTGTAGACCAGATTGCCGCTGGTATCGATGACCAGCGTACCGCCCTGGCTGCCCTGGCCGATAATCTGCACCGGCGAGACGCTAGCCCTGCCATCGTTGCCAAAGCTGTCGTTGCCGGTGAGGTCGTTGATGTTGCCGACAACCTGATCGACTGCCGTACGTGAGACCTCACCGGCAATTTCATCATTGACCGCCATCGGTGCGTCATCACGGAAGCCCAGCACCTGGCCCAGGTCGATGCTGGCCGAGGCCTGATCACCGTCGGCATCGGTAATGGTGGCCTGCAGTCCGATCTTGTCACTGCCCAGCAGATGCAGTTCATCAGGCTGGGCAGTGGGATGAACCACGGCCCTCAGTTGCGTCAGGGTCACCAGTCCTGCGGCATCGACGCTCAGGGTGAAGACCAGCTCGTTACCGGTTTCGGTGCGACCTTCGAGCACCGAGCCGTTAAACACCAGCTTGACCGCTTCATCGCTCTCGGTATCGACCAGCCCGGAATCCGGCGATTTGATCACCAGCGCGTAGGCCAGCGAACCAGGGCCGTCGGCACCATACTCGGCGTTGAAGGCCGAGCTGAAGTTACGGCTGACCGTCGCATCCGGCGTACCCAGATAAGTCTCGTCCACCTGCAGCGGCATGCCCCAGGTAACGTTGGTGTTGACGTCGTTGTAGTCGTAGTCGGGAGCGTCAGTGAGGTCCTCCCAGTTCTGGTTGCCCGGTTCGGCGTTATCCTGCAGGTGCGAGCCGCCCGGGTTGAACTCGGCACGATCGAACAGCACGTTGGCACCGCCAGCACCGGTCAGTGGCACCCCACCCAGCAAGGCCTGCCAGTTGCCATCAGCGTCCTGCTGGAAGGTCAGCTCGGCGCCATTGCTCAAACCAACATTGGCGGCGCCATTGGGGATGATGAAGAAACCGATCTCACTCGGGTCGAGCCCATCCAGATCGAAGGTGGCTCCTGTCGCCTGCGCCTTCACATCAGCCCAGATCACCTTGCCCACCGATGGATTGCCCTCGGCATCTCGCGAGTAATAACCGTAGCTGTTGTGATAGCCGGCATCGCTGCCGAGGAAGGTGGCCTGCGACTCGAAGCCCGGCTGCATGGCCTGGATGGTCGGGGTGTCATCGTCGACGGTGACCACCAGCTTGCCCACGGCGGTATCACCATCACCGTCGGTCACGGTGTAGCCGATCTGCAGTTTGATGTCGTTTTCGTCCTGGCCAGCCGGATGCATCAGGGGTTGATGCAACTCCAGCTCGTACTTGCCGAGCGCCGGATCGGTCAACACCACGGTCACCAGCGTGCCGCGCGCGGCACTGCTGATGGTTAGCGTTTTGCTGTCGGCGTTCCAGGTCGAGGTGACGTTCTCGGTGCCCAATACGCTCGGCCCGGACAGGGAGATGCCACGCAGACCATCGGAGCCGGCGTCGAATACCAGCGTGCCGGAGACCGTGGTGTTCGCCCCTGTCACGTCGCCCTCACCACCATTGATGCCATTGGGCAGGCCTTCATCGTCCAGCGCGTAGGCGGCATTGGTGATGCCTGCGGAGGGACCATCGTCCTCGAAGCCGACTACCTTGCCCAGATCCAGACTGGCACTGTGAGAGTCGCCATCCTTGTCATAGACGGTCACGCCGAGCTTCAGCACACCGGCGCGAATCAACGCCAGCTCGTCATGATTGCTGGTATTGCCATGGGCGATGGCCTCGTATTGCACGAGGGTCACATTGCCACTGCCGGCATTGACGCTGACCTTGAATACCGTGACGCCGTTGGCCACACCCAGCACGTTGCCGTCGGCATCCTTGTACAGGCGAATATCACCGCCGGCTGTAGCATCCAGCCCAGAGTCGACGCCGTCCTGGCTGAGGTTCAACTCGAAACGAGTACGCGACGTGTCCTGGCCATCCGAACCGGCATCCACCGTGAGCTTGAACAGATCCTTGCCGTCGATGCTGGCATAGCCGAGCACATCACCATAGCCTTGCTCATCGTTCGGCGCGACATGGCCATTCTCGTTCTGGCTGGAACCTGTGCTGCCCACCGATTCGTCGACGTACAGCTTGGTGCCGTGCTGCAGCTCGAACTTGGTGATTTTCGGGCCGTCGTCCTCGAAGCCGACCACCTTGCCCAGATCCAGGCTGGCGCTCTGCGGGTCGCCGTCCTTGTCGTAGACAGTCACGTTCAGTTTCAGCACGCCATCCTTGAGCAGCGCCAGCTCGTCATGGCTGCTGGTATCGCCATGGGCTATGGCCTTGTACTGCACCAGGGTCACGCTACCGTCAGCGGCATTGACGCTGATCTTGAACACCGTAACGCCGTTGGCTTTACCCAGGATGCTGCCATCGGCCTCCTTGTACAGCAGGATGTCGCCACCGGCCGTGGCATTCAGCCCGGAGTCCACGCCATTGCTGGCAAGACTCAGGGAGAAGCGGGTACGGCCACTGTCCAGGCCATCCGAACCACCATCGGCGATCAGCTTGAACAGCTTCTCGCCATTGATCCGGGCGTAACCCAGCACATTGCCGTGGCCCTGCTCGTCATTCGGCGCCGCCTGGCCGGGTTCGTTCTGGCTGGAGCCACCTTTGCCAACGGATTCGTCGACGTATAGCTTGACGCTGTGACCCAGCTCGAACTTGATGATTTTCGGGCCGTCGTCCTGGAAGGAGAAGTAGGACGAATTGCCGCCAGCAAGCTCGACCTTCGCGGTACGGGTCACCGCGTCACCATCACCGTCGACACGGGTAACCTGATACTGCAGCTGCAACGAGCCCTGGTGTTTGATCAACAGATCGACCGCCTCGTCAAAGCGCTGATCGTTGTCCGGATGACGGATCGCTTCGAACAGCGTGGTCTGCAGTTGCGGTTGCCCATCGACAGTGACGATGGCGATAGTGAAGACCGTATCGCCAGTGGCATCGACACCTCTGACCACCTGGCTGTTGGCCGGGTCGACGAACAGACGGATGGCACCGCCATTGGTGGCCGACAAGGTGGTGGTCAGCCCCTGGGGCGGCACCCCGGAGAAGCTCAGCGTACCGCTGAGCGAAGCCTCGCCATCAGCCCCGGCTGCCCCACCGATGGTGAACAGCGAGGTCAAGCCGCCAGCAAGCTCAGTGGTGACCTTGGCCAACGCGCCATTGTCGTCGTTCACGTAGCCCTGGCTCTGGTTATCGTTGGCGGCGTAACGATCATGATTGCCACGGGTTTCGTCCAGCGCCACTTCCAGCTGAACCAACGCTTGCTTATTGACCCCTAGACTCAGGGTCGGCACATCGTCCTCGATATTGATCACGAACAGGCCGCCAGCCCCCTGCGGCATCTGCAGCGGGTCGCCATCGCCATCGGTGATCGCCAGCAACTGGGTGAAGTCGATGCCAAAGGCACCGTCCGACGACCAGAGCTCGTTATCGTCACCATTTTTCAGCGGATGGTCGATTGGCCCCTGCAGACTAAAGGTGAAGTCACCGTTAGCCTCCACCACCAGGGTGAATACCGGATAACCGCCTGCAGCCGTGCCCGTCGCAATAAGCGTGGTGCTGACCATATTGCCATCGTCATCGAGCTCCTGGGTGACCTTGTAGTCGAGCGGCTCACCGCCGGACGTCAGCCCCTGGGCGTTCAGCAACTCGGCGGCGCTACCCTCCTCCACCAGGCTGAAATCGCCGGGCCCATCGGCACCGAAGGCAACCAGCGAGAGCAAACTGGCCGCGCCCGTCGCAGTGCTGATCACCAACGTCTGGCCAGGACCATCCGGGTTGCCCTGATGGGGATCGGTCAGCTTGTCCTCATGTACCGTACCGCCTACCGGTGCAGGCGTCTTGACCGTCCAGGTGGCCTGGATATTGACATCGTTGTAGTCGTTATCGCTGGCGCTGGCGCTGTTGATATCCTCCCAGTTCTGGTTGCCGGGCGCGGCGTTGTCCTCGACATGGGATTTGCCATTGGGGTTGAGCGCCGGGTTGTCGAAGACAACCTGTGCGCCGCCGGCACCATTGAGTGCGCTACCGCCGACAAAGGCCTGCCACTGTCCATCGACCAGTTGGAACGTGACCTCGGTACCGTTACTGACACCATTGAAGGCGCCATTGGGAATGATGAAAAAGCCGACGCTATCGGGATTGAGCCCTTCCAAGGTGGTGGTAGTACCAACCCCAAGGAAACGTGTATTGCTCCAGATGATCTCGCCGCTGGCCGGCGTACCATCTGCGTTCTTGATGTAATAGCCGTAGCTATTGAACATCGCCGCATCGCCGCCTTTATAGGTCAGCGTCAGGCAGTAGTCCGGCTCGCTGACGACCAGCTCTGGCACATCGTCTTCAATATTGATGACGAACAGGCCGCTGGTGCCCTCCGGCAGTTGCAGCGGGTCACCGTCACCATCGGTGGCGGTAAACAGCTGAGTGAAGTCGATACCGAATACGCCATCGGAAGACCACAGCTCACTGTCGTTGTCGCTCTGCTCGGGATGGTCTATCGGGCCCTGCAGTTCGAAGTGGAAACTACCATCGGCATTTACCGTCAATGTAAACACCGAGTAGTTGCCCAGGCTGTCGGCGGAAACCGCTGTCAAGGTGGTACTGACAAGCTTGCCGTCGACGCGGGTCTCAACCACGTCATAGAGCAGACTTTCTCCGCCCGAGGTCAGCCCCTGAGCGTCAAGCAACGCAGTGGCGTCACCGCTGTTGACCAACCCGAAAGCACCGGGACCATCCGCGCCAAAAGAGACCAGCGAAGCCAATGTACCGGCACCACCCTCGGTGCTGACTACCAGCGTTTGAGTACCGCCATCCGGGTTGCCGGAGTTCGGGCTGGTCAAAAGATCTTCGTGCACCGTACCGCCGAGCGCAGGCTGCTGCGGATCGACAGGTTTCAAGGTCGGCACATCATCCTCGACGTCGATGACAAAGCTACCGCTGGCAAAACCATCGGCGATCGGATCACCATCACGATCGGTGGCGATCAGTACGCCAGAGAAATCCAGCGCCAGGCTGTTGTCGCCAAGGGTTTCGGAGTCGACACCATCCTCCTCCTCATGGTCCAACGCGCCCTTGAGCGTGAACAGGTAGCTACCATCGCTATTCACCTCGAGGCGGAAGACCTCGCTGCCACCTTCACCAGCCGTCGCGGTGAGCGTGGTGCCATCCGTAGAGACGACGTAGAACAGCGCAACACCGCCGGAGCTCAAGCCAAGTGCCTGCAGTCCAGACAGCGCACTGGGCTCCTGGCTCAGGTGGAAACCACCACGCCCATCGGCGCCGAAGTTGACCAGTACATCCAAAGTGCCGATACCCCCCTCAACCGTGAGGGTCTGTTCAGGCTCACTGCCGGGCTCGGCATTGCCGGTACCCAGGGCATCTTCATGCACCAGCCCACCGACCACCGGCTGCTGCGGATTGGGCTGGGCCGGCAACGGTACGTCATCCTGAATATTGATGACGAACAGGCCTTTCGCGCCTTCGGGCAGCTGCAGCGGATCGCCGTCGCCATCAGTAGCGGTGAACAGATGAGTGAAGTCGAGGCCGATACCGCCTTCGCTCGACCACAGCTCGTTATCGTCGCCATCGTCGCGAGGATGATCGATCGGTCCCTGCAACTCGAAGCTGAAGCTGCCATCGGCGTTGATTATCAGGGTGAGTACCGAATAGCCGCCAACCTCAGCGGCAGCTGTCGCAGTTAGCGTGGTGCTCAGCAGGTTGCCGTCAGGATCCGTGGTCGTGGTGATGCTGTAGAGCAGCGGCTGACCACCAGAAGTCAGGCCCTGGGCACCCAGTACCTCTGCCACCGTTTCGCTGCTTACCAGACCGAATACACCCGGGCCGTCAGCCCCGAAGGACACCAGCGCCATCAAACTACCAGCGCCACCCTCCGTGCTGATCACCAGGCGCTGACCAGCTTCAGGATTACCGGGATAAGGCGTCTCCAGTTGGTCTTCGTGCACGGTGCCGCCGACGGGCGCCTTGGTGGTCCATGCCACCTGGATGTTGACGTCGTTGTAGTCGTTGTCACTGTTGCCGTCGTTGACATCCTCCCAGTTCTGGTTGCCCGGCGCGGTATTGTCGTCAACATGGGACTTGCCACCGGGATTCAGCGTTGGGTCGCTGAACAGAACGTGAGCGCCACCGGCCCCATCGATGGGTGTATCGCCGATGAAGGCCTTCCACTGTCCATCCACGATCTGGAAGGTTACCTCGGTGTTACTGGCAGCACCGTTCAACCCCCCATTGGGAATGATGAAGAAACCAACCTGGCTCGGGTCGAGGCCATGAAGGGTGATCGAGTCTCCCTCAGCCAGGCCGCTGGTGTCGCCCCAGATGATCTGACCGCTAATCGGCTCACCATCGGGACCTTTGATGTAATAGCCGTAGCTGTTGAGGTACGAGGCATCACCGCCCTGATACGTGATGGTCAGGCAGTGTTTGACCCCGTCTTCCACCAACACGGGCACATCGTCTTCCACATCGATCACGAAGCTGCCAGGGTTGAAGCCGCCTGGCACCGCGTCACCATCGTAGTCGGTGGCGATCAGCAGCTTGGAGAAGTCCAGCGCGAGATCCTTGTCGCCCAACAGCTCGCTGTCATCTCCATCCTTGCGTGGATGATCGATCGGCCCCGACAGGGTGAAGACATACCCACCATCGCTGGTCACCACCAACGTGAATACCGGCACGCCACCCGCTGTCGCTATCAGGGTGCTCGTGCTGCCATCGTCCGAGACCTCGACGGAATAGACCAACGGCTCCTTACCCGAAGTCAGGGCCAATGCCTGCAGATCGCTCAGTGCCTCAGGGTTGGTACTCAGCTGGAAGCCACCGCGCCCATCAGCCCCGAAGTTGACCAGCGCATCCAGTGCCCCCGGGTCGCCAATCAGCTGATGGGTTTGCGCAGGCAGGTTGCCGGGCTCGGCGTTACCGATATCCGTCAGGGCATCCTCGTGCACCAGGCCTCCGACGACCGGACGCTCACCCTCGACCAATTCAGGACTGTCGTCGTCGATCAGAATGCTCAAGCTGCCGCTTGCCGGGGTGCCGTTACCGTCGGTGATGGTGTAGTTGAACAGATAGAGGATGTCGTTCTCGTCGCTTTCACCCAAGGGCGGCGCGGCATGATCCAGCGGAGCGAAGAGCTCGAACTGATAAGCACCGGTCAACAGGTCGGTGACCAGCACCTCGAACACCACAGACTCTCCGGCAAAGGCGGTCAGGAGGAGAGCGTCGGCGCTGACCTGATAGGTCAGCGGTACACCACCCGAAGAGATACCCAGATCCGCCAGACCGGCAGTCGACCAGGTGAAGGTGCCCGGCCCGTCGGGCCCGAAGCTGTAGCCCAGAACTCCGGTGACCAGCGTCGCCTCGCCATCCAGATCGTTCACTCCGCCCACGATGCCGTCAGGCAGGCCATCCTCGTCCACCGCATTGGAGGCTGTGCCACCCGTGGGAATGCCATCTACCGCAGGCACGGCATCGTCGGCAGCGATGGGTTCACCCTCCGGAAACTCCGGTCCACCGGGTAGGCCTTCAGTGGGAAAACCGATCACCGGATCCAGCGCACCACCGACCTCATCGAGCAGCACGAAGGAATGCCCGCCCCCTACGCCACCCGCTCCGCCAGCGCCAGCACCCGGCCCAGCGGCAGTAGCTTCGCCCTCCAGAGTCGGGTCGACACCGGCTTCGATCGCGGCCTGCAAGCGCTCGACATCGGTGAGGTCGGCATCGCTGGGGGTGGCGGGAGGTGTTTCAGCGACCGGGGGCTGCGATTCGCCGCGATAGGCAAGCATCTGCGCGTCAAGCGTCATGCTGCTGTCGCGCCCAAGCGTCAGTTGCTGGCCATTGGTCATGGCAATGGCCACCGCGCCCGAAGCGCCGGTTACCAGTTGCTCGCCCGCGTAGACCCGGTCCCCTTCGCTGATCGGCCGGCGCGATCCATCGCTCGCTACCGCGAACACTTCGCCGACAACCTGACTGACGACACCAATAAGAGTAGCCATGATTCCATCCTCACTACGGCTGCCGACCACCGCCGACACGTACCTACCGAAAGGGTCAGAACACCTTTTCGAAGCCGAGGAGAAACCCAAGACAGCTGATTGAAATGGAACGGCGCAAAATCCAAAAAACGCTAATGACAAAAAAATGTCACTACAACCTGCGTCGAACTACTCCATCAGATGAATCCCCGCCCTGTGATGCCTGACAACCCATTTCAGCTGCGCAACCCACGGAAAATGAGGACTTGCGCAGCTCACAGGTTCAAACAATGTGCTGCTTTTCGCAGAGTTCATAAGATTTTTTCTGAATATAGGTTGTGAAAAAAACATCTTAGGTTCTCCAAAAGTTGTTCTTAGCTCTGATGTTACAAGCCTGAAACGGTTTTACAGGCAAAAACGCCAGTTTTATGGCGACAGGATAAGAACATCAGTCAGGAGAAACGCCAATGCGCACCCTAACCCCGCTATGGAGCGCCATGCTTTTGGCGACTGTTTGCAGTCAGGCGCAAGCCATGAATCTTTCGGAAGCGATTCAGAGCACCTTGGACAATCACCCGGAAATCCACGCTGCCGCCAATAGCCGACTCTCATCGGATGAAGACGTGAAATTCGCCAAGGGCGGCTACCTGCCCACCGTCGATCTGCTGGTCGGTTATGGCCGGGAACGTACTGACAGCCCAAGTACACGGGCGCTTGGCGATCACAACAAGGAGACCCTGAACTACCGCGATGCCGAACTGCGGCTACGGCAGATGCTGTTCGACGGTTTCAACACGCCCAACGAGGTGGCGCGCACTCAGGCGGTGGTCAACTCCCGTGCCTACCGCCTGCTCGGTACGTCCGAAAGCCTGGCCCTGCGCACCGTCGAGGTGTACCTCGATGTGCTGATGCGCCGCGAGATGGTCACCCTGGCGCGCAACAACCTGCAGGCGCACCAGCGCATCAACGATCAGATCGGCTTGCGCAGCCGCCAGGGCGTTGGCAGCACTGCCGACCTGGACCAGTCCGAAGCTCGCTTGGCACTGGCGCAGAACAACCTCTACACCGAAGAGGTCAACCTGGCCGATGCCGAAGCCAGCTTCTTCAGTGCCGTGGGCCGTCTGCCGGATCAGCTGGAAAGCCCGGCATCGATCAGAGGCGGCATGCCTGCCGATCTGCTCGCTGCGCGGCAGACCGTGATGGACAACAACCCCTTCCTGAAGTCAGCGCAGGCTGACGTCAACGCCGCCGAGAAGCAGTACGAGGTAGCCAAGTCGCCATTCTACCCACGCTTCGATCTGGAGCTGGCGACCTCGGCCGATGACAACGTGCAGGGCGATGAGGGTCACTACAACACCTGGCGAGCTGCCGTGGTGATGAACTACAACCTGTTCAACGGCATGCGCGACAAGGCTCGGCTGCAGTCGGCTGCGCACCAGATCAACGAGTCGATGGACATCCGCAACAACGCGCTGCGCGTGCTCAACGAGAACCTCTCGCTGGCCTGGAACGCCATGGAGAACGCGCGCCTGCAAACCCCCAAGGCGCGTGATTACGCGGACTACACCTCACGGGTTCGCGAGGCCTACCAGCAGCAGTTCAGCCTGGGCCAACGCACCTTGCTCGACCTGCTCGACAGCGAAAACGAGCTGTTCACCGCCAACCGTCGTTACACCGAGGTGCGCTACGGCGAAGAGTTCTCGATGTACCGCGTCGTTGCGGCAATGGGTGATCTGTTGCGCCAGCAACAGGTCGTAGTCCCGGCAGAAGCTGTAGCCCTCACTGAAGTGAAGAGCGAGGCACGCTTGCCGGATATGAAGTAGTACCGGCGTGAGGAGTAGTAGAAATTGACCACCATGGAACGGCCAGGCCCGTCCAATGATCCGCGGCTCAGTCACGACGATCCGCTGCTGGATGGTTTGTTGATCCTCTGTCGGCTACACGGCTGCTCGGCCAGCCGTGGCACCCTCAGTGCCGGCCTGCCCATGCCGGAGCAACGCATGAGCCCCGACCTGCTGCCGCGTGCTGCGGCACGGGCCGGGCTGCAGGGGCGTCTGCTACAGCGCGAGCTTGCCAGTATTTCCGCCCTCAACCTGCCAGTCCTGCTGCTGCTCAAGGACGGTCGCTGTGCGGTCCTGCGCCAGTGGGGGCCGAAACAGCAGGCGCAGATACTGCCCTGCGAGACCGATGGCGGCGAACAATGGGTCAGCCGTGAACAACTGGCCGCCGAGTACAGTGGCCGGGCCTTTTTTGCCCGCCCTCGACATCAGCTGGAAGAAGCCCGCACGCCGCTGGTGCCACGCATCGAAGCCTGGTTTCGCGACACCCTCAAGCTGTCGCGCTGGCTCTACACCGATGCCGTCCTGGCCAGCCTGCTGATCAACCTGTTGGGCCTGATGGTGCCGCTGTTCGTGATGCAGACCTACGACCGTGTAGTACCCAACCAGGCGACCGCAACGCTCTGGGTGTTGGCCATTGGCCTGTTTATCGGCACCGGTTTCGAACTGCTGCTCAAGGTGCTGCGCGCGCACCTGCTCGACACGGCAGGCAAGAAGACCGACGTGGTGCTGTCGGCCACCCTGTTCGAGCGCATCACCGGCATGTCGATGAAGGCGCGGCCCGCCAGCGTGGGCGGCTTCGCACAAAGCATTCATGATTTTCAGGGGCTGCGCGACTTTCTCACCGCAGTGACGCTGACCAGCCTGATCGATCTGCCCTTCTCCCTGCTGATGCTGCTGGTGATCGGGCTGATCGGCGGCCCGCTGGTGTTCATCCCGCTGTTGGCCTTCCCGATCACCGCGCTGTTCGCCTACATCATTCAGGCACGCCTGCGCGACACGGTGCAAAGAAGCCTGCAGCTTGGCTCGCAACGCCAGGCGCTGCTGATCGAAACCCTCGGTGGCCTGGAAACGCTCAAGGCCTGTGGTGCCGAAAGCGAGCGCCAGCATCAATGGGAGCAAACCCATGGCGCCCTCACCCGCCTGGACGGCCATGCAAAATTCCTCGCCTCGCTGGCCACCAACGGCACCCTGTTCCTGCAGCAGTTCGCCGGCATGGCCACCATAGTCGCGGGGGTCTATCTGATCATCGCCGGCAATCTCAGCGTCGGTGCGCTGGTGGCCTGCTACATGCTCGGTAGTCGCATCCTCGCCCCACTGGGACAGATCGCCGGGCTGATCACCCGCTATCAGCAGGCACGCCTGACCATGACCAGCACCGATGCCCTGATGGCTCTGCCGCAGGAGCGTCAGGACAAGCAGCGGCCGCTGGATCGCACCCAGCTCAAGGGGGCACTGGAAGTGCGGCAGATCAGCTTCACCTACCCCGGCCAGAGCGCACCGGCGTTGAGCAACGTCAGCCTGCGCCTGGGCGCTGGCGAACGCCTCGGCATCATCGGTCGCAGCGGTTCGGGCAAGAGCACCCTGGCGCGACTGCTGATGGCCTTCTACAGCGCCGACGAAGGACAGATCCTGCTGGACAACCTCGACCTGCGCCAACTCGACGTCGCCGATCTGCGCCATCAGATCGGCTACGTCGCCCACGACCTGCCACTGCTGGCCGGCAGCCTGCGCGACAACCTGACCCTCGGCGCCCGTTACATCAGCGACGCGCGCATGCTAGAAGTCGCCGAGCTCACCGGCGTGGTGGACCTGGCCCGCCAGCACCCGCAAGGCTTCGACCGCCCGGTAGGCGAACGCGGCCAACTGCTCTCCGGTGGCCAGCGCCAGGCCGTGTTGCTGGCCCGTGCACTGTTGCTCGACCCGCCAATCCTGGTGCTGGACGAACCCACCAGCGCCATGGACAACACCAGCGAAGACCTGCTGCGCCAGCGCCTGCACAAGTGGGTGCAGGGCAAGACGCTGATCCTCATCACCCATCGTGCCTCCATGCTCAGCCTGGTGGATCGCCTGGCCGTGCTGGACAACGGCCATGTGGTGGCGGACGGGCCGAAGGAAGCGGTGATCGAAGCCTTGCGCAAGGGCCGCGTCGGCCCGGCCAGCCTGTAGGAGCGACGAGCGATGCAAGCGACCCAGAGCCTCGGCAACTACTTCAGCAGCCTGCGCGAGAAACGCCAGGACACCGAGTTCATGCCGGAAGTCGAAGGCGCCATTCTGGAAGACTCGCCCTGGCTCAGCCGCGCCACGATCTGGGTGGTCAGCGCCTGCCTGCTGGCGGCGCTGGTCTGGGCAAATTTCGCCGTACTGGAAGAGGTCACCACCGGCGAAGGCAAGGCCATTCCGTCGAGCAAGGTGCAGGTGATCCAGAACCTGGAGGGCGGCATCGTCAGTGAGATCTTCGTGCGCGAAGGCCAGGTGGTGGACAAGGGCGATACCCTGCTGCGACTGGATGACACGCGTTTTCTCTCCAATCGCGGGGAAACCGAAGCGGATCGACTGGCGCTCATCGCCCGTCTCGAACGACTGAGCGCCGAGGCCGAAGGCCGCGAACCGCAACTGCCCGAAGAAATCACCCGCGACGCGCCACAGCTGGCCGAAGACCAATTGGCCCTGTATCGCTCGCGCCAGCAACGACTGCGCAGCGAGCAACGCACCTTGGGCGAACAACTGCGGCAAAAGGAGCAGGAGCTCGCTGAATTTCGCTCCAAGGCCCAGCAATACCGTTCCAGCCTCGGCCTGTTGCAGCAGGAGCTGAACATGTCGCAACCCCTGGTGGCCTCGGGCGCCATTTCCGAGGTCGAGGTGTTGCGTCTGCGCCGCAGCGTGGTGGAAGTACGCGGCTCGCTGGAGGCCACCAACCTGGCGATCCCGCGTGCCGAAGCGGCGATGAGCGAGATCAGGAGCAAGATGGAGGAATCCGAGCTGGCATTTCGCGCCGAGGCCTTCAAGGAACTCAACGAATTACGCACCGAGCTGCAGAAGATCACCGCCACAAGCGTCGCCATCCAGGACAAGGTGACCCGGACCACCGTCACTTCACCGGTACGCGGGGTGATCAAGCAGCTCAAGGTCAACACCATCGGTGGCGTGGTGCAGCCGGGCAGCGACATGCTGGAGATCGTACCGCTGGACGACAGCCTGCTGATCGAAGCCAAGGTCCGCCCGCAGGACGTGGCCTTCCTGCATCCTGGGCAGAAAGCCATGGTCAAGTTCACCGCTTACGACTACACCATCTACGGCGGGCTCAAGGCCAACCTGGAACTAATCAGCGCCGACACCATCACCGACGAGGAAGGCAACAGCTTCTACCTGATCCAGGTGCGCACCGACAAAAGCCACCTGGGCAGCGAGGAGAACCCGCTGCTGATTATCCCCGGCATGGTCGCCACGGTGGACATCATCACCGGCGAGAAGAGCGTACTGGCCTACCTGCTCAAGCCCGTGCTCAAGGCCCGCTCGGAAGCCATGCGCGAGCGTTGATTACCTGCCGTGCACGCTGCGTAGCCCGGATGAAATCCGGGATTGATTGTCGAGACGCAGCCCCCCGGATTGCATCCGGGCTACGTGGCCGAAGCGATACCTTAGGGTGCGCCGCGCGCACCTCCTTAGCGCTGGTGATTGCGGATAAAGACCTCTTCTCCCATCGCCGCGATCTGCCCTTCGATCAACGCGTCGAAGGGCCGCAGCAGCGCAACGAAACCCTGCGGAGCCTCCAGCACATCCAGCGCGGCAACGATCGCCTCGATGGTCGACAGCGCCCCCTCTTCCGGCGCCTTGCGCAGACGGTAGCGCGACGGGGCCACGGCTCCCAGGCTCACGCGCGGCAACGCCGCCAGTAGCGGATTGAGATGCAGCAGCTTGCGCGCCTTGCGCCAGGTGCCGTCGGGCACCACCAACAGCAAGGGTTTCTCGTCAGGTGCATAAGCACTCAGAGCGACGGACTCTTCACCGGGAAACAGCAGGCAGGCGCGATAATCAGACTGCGCGAGCAATTGCGGCAGATCATCGAATACCTCACCGACGCGCAGCTCCGCGTTGCGCAAGCCAAGCGCAGCCAGGCGAGCGGTATTGAGGGCATGGCCGACTTCGCTCGGGTGCTGCAGGATGAGCACACGAGTACGACTCTCGAGGTCGGGAATCAGCGGGCAGAGGCAATGGCCAAGCGGGCGCTGGCAGCGGGAGCAGGTCGGACGAGGCATGCCGCGCAGTGTGCCAGAACGGCTCGAACTCGCGTAGCCCGGCTGCAATCCGGGAACCCCCAGACTGCATCCGGCTTCAGAGTCAGCGGTTGAAGCGCTCCGCCAGACTGTGCAGGTAATCGGCCATTTCCTCCAGCTCGCGGCTGATGGCCGCGCCCTGATGCGCCTGCCCGGCACTGTGATCGGAAAGCTGAGCGATACGAGTGATCTGCCGGCTGATGTCCTCGGCCACGTGGCTCTGCTCTTCGGAAGCCGCAGCCATCTGCTGACTCATACTGGTGATGCGCGTCACTGCAGAGCTGATGCCCTCCAGCGCATCGCGTACCGACTCCACGCTTTGCACGCTGCCACGGGAAATGTCCTCGCCCTTGCCCGCCGTGACCACCGCACGCTCGGCACCGGCACGCAGGTCAGCGATGATCTGGTGAATCTGCTCGGTGGACTGGCGCGTACGCGAAGCCAGCGAACGCACTTCATCGGCCACTACTGCAAAACCGCGGCCCTGCTCCCCTGCGCGCGCGGCCTCGATGGCAGCGTTGAGCGCCAAGAGGTTGGTCTGCTCGGCGATCGAGGTGATCACGTCAGCCACACTGCCGATGGACTGCGTGGAGTTGGCCAGTTCGTTGACCGCCTGACCAATATCGTTGACCGCCTTGGCCATCTGGCGCATGGAGTCAAGGCTGCCTACAGCCAGATCACGCCCCTCACGTGCCAGGCGATCCGCCTCTTCGGCAGCATGCGAGGTGTTCTGCACGTTGTGCGCGACTTCCTGAATGGTCGCTGCCATCTGGTTGATGGCCGTGGCCGATTGATCGGTCTCGGCACGCTGTTGATCGAGCATCTGCGCGCTGGATTGCGACAATTCGGCGGACTGCGTGGCGCGCTTCTTGACGTTCTCGCCAGCATCCTCCAGCCGCGTCAGCGCCGTCTGCAAGCGCGCCTCCTCACTGATCATCGCCATATCCAGCAACGCCTGGGCACCACGGTTGTCGCTGTAGGTCAGCGCCACCAGGCTGCTGGTAAAGGCTTTCGGATGGTCCGCCAGGGTGCGGCGAATCAGCTGCCGGGTCCGATATAGCTGGTAGGAACCCAGCGCGAACAGTGTCAGCACGATAAAAACCATCAGCGGCCAGCCAGAAACCACCCAGTGCGCCGCAACGATCAGCAGCGACGCGGCGATCAGTGGCCAGGAGCGCAGCACATCGTAGGTCCAGTGCTCCAGCTTCGGCACCGGTGGTTTGCCGGCCCGCAGACGGGCATAGAGGGCTTCGGCACGACGTTTCTGGGCCTCGGTTGGCAATGAGCGTACCGACTCGTAGCCGGAAATTCGGCCGTTCTCGTAGACGGGCGTGACGTAGGCACTGACCCAATAGAAATCGCCATTCTTCGAGCGGTTCTTGACGATGCCCATCCAGGGTTTGCCCTGCTTGATGGTGTCCCACATATGGCCGAACACCGCTGGCGGCATATCCGGGTGGCGCACGAGGTTGTGCGGCTGGCCGATCAGCTCCTCGCGGGTGAAGCCGCTGATCTCGACGAAGGCGTCATTGCAATAGGTGATCTTGCTGTTGAGGTCGGTGGTGGAAATCAGGCGTTCATCAGCGGGGAAGGTTCTTTCCCGCTGAGTCACGGGCAGGTTCTGGCGCATCGAGGCTTCCCTGTTCGAATTGAAGTTGGTACAGACGTATGAATAAGTACTAGCACAGCCTAATAACCGCGCCAGTTGCAGGCTCTAAGCCTTTCGGAGGAGAAAGACGACCCTGTTTCAGATTTGATTCAGTTGCGTTTTGAGCAAATCGCGAAAGGTCTGAATCAGCGGCTCGCGAGTACGTCCTCGGCGCAGGATCAGCGAGAACGGTGCCTGGTAGCCAAATACCGCTGGCAGCAATACCCGCAGCTTGCCCTGATCCACCCAGGGCTGGGCGTAGTGCTCCGGCAGATAGCCGATGTAGGCGCCAGAGAGCACCAGAATCAGCTGCGCCTCCATCGACTCCACCGTGGCCGCACTGTGCTTGAAACCATGGCGTGCCAGTTCGGCCTGGCTCCAGTAGCCACGGCCCACCATGCGTTGCTGGGTGATCAGTTCTTCGGGTATCCGTCTCTGCTCGAACAGGGCATGCCGCTCGCTGCAATACAGCCAGTGTTGCTCGCGATACAACGGCTGGTAGACCAGGCCGTTCATGCGCGTGGAGAAAGCACCGATGGCCAGATCCAGACGATTGTCCAGCACCGCCAGTTGCAGCTCATAAGGGCTCATCACCGACAGGTGCAGATGCACGCCAGGGTGCTCCTGGCTGTAGGCGCCGATCACCTCGGCCAATGGCAGGGCCGGATCGCTGACCGTGGAGTCCAGCACACCGAGGTTGAGGGTGCCGCGCAACTCGCCCTTGAGCGCCGCCGAATAGCGCTCGAAACCTTCCAGTTCGCCGAGCAGGCGCAGGGTTTCCTGGTGAAACAGCTCGCCCTTGCTGGTCAGGCTGAAGCCGCCGCGGCCTCGATGGCAAAGCACAATGCCAAGCTGGCTTTCCAGCTGGCTCATGTAGGTGCTGATCGCAGAAGTGGACAGGTTCAGTTCCTGCTGCGCGGCGGCGAAGCCCTGATGACGCACCACGGCTACGAAGATCTTCAGCAGTTTCAGGTCGGGTAAAGCGAGGGACATGGCGGCGCACGGCAGAGGAACGGAGCGCCAGTGTAGCGCCCTGCCCTGGCCTGGCACATCCAGCAAACGTAGCCCGGATGAAATCCGGGACAACAGCCAGCCTATTTCCCCGGATTGCATCCGGGCTACAAGACTACACCGCCCTGCTCTAGGCACAGACCGACGAAACAACAGGTGCGCGCGGCGCACCCTACGCAGCGGCGCTAGCTTGGTACCCGAATGAAATCCGGGGCAGCGCATGGCGTATCAATAGTTCAGCAATCACTGAACTAAGTATTTGTTCGATGCGATTTAAACCATTTGCAGGCTGAGCCAACAATGCTGCCATAACCAGGCGCCGACTCGAATCGGCCGCCACCGGGCGCCACACCACGCCCCTTGCCAATCTGCCGCTGACCTTCGCCCTCTTCAGGAGACGGCCATGCGACTGGAAATCTTCCGCACCCTCTGGGGTTACCGCGGCAGTTGGCAGCAAGCGCTCGACGAAGCGCTCGGTGCCGGCTTCGACGGTATCGAAGCGCGCATCCCCGAGACCGCCGCGCAGCGCGCCATCAATGCCCGTCTGCTGCGCGAGCAGAACGTCCCCTATATCGCCACCCTATTCACCTCCACCCCGGTTCTGCCGCGTCAGAGCGACAGCCCGCAGGTGCACCTCGAAGACCTGCGCATGAAGCTCGACTGGGCCGCCGAACTCGGCCCGCGCCTGGTCAACGTGCTGCCCGGCAACGATCGCTGGGCGCTGAGTGAACAGGTCGACTTCTTCGCCCACGCCGCCGAACTGGCCTCGGCCTGCGGTCTGCGTGTGTGCTTCGAAATTCACCGCGGCCGCTCGCTGTACAGCCCCTGGGTCACCCTCGACGTGATCCGCCAGGTGCCCGAACTGCGCTTCACCAGCGACATCAGCCACTGGCTGGTGACCTGCGAGCGCCTGCTCGACGACCCCGCCGACGACCTCTCGGCCTTCATCGAGCGGGTCGACCACATCCAGGCCCGCGTGGGCTATGACCAGGGCCCACAGGTGCCACACCCCGGCGCGCCGGAGTACGCCGAGGTGCTGGCCTTCCACCAGCGTCACTGGGAAAGCATCTGGAGCAGCCAGGAAAAGCGCGGCCTGCAGACCACCACCCTGACCCCCGAATTCGGCCCGGACGGCTACCTGCACCACCTGCCCTTCACCGACATGCCGGTGGCCGACCTGTGGCAGCTCAACCAGTGGATGGCGCGCTGCGAGCGCCAGCACTTCCACCGTTTCACCAGTCGCTGAGGAGCCGTGATGAACACCAACGCCAAGCATTTCACCGAAATCCCCGTGGTCGACATCGCCGGCCTGTTCAGCAGCGACCCGGCCGAGCGCCTGGCCGTGGCCGAGAACCTGGGCCGCGCTGCCCGCGAGGTGGGTTTTCTCTACATCAGCGGCCACGGCATCGAACAGGCGCTGATCGACGGCCTGCACCGCGCCGCCGAGGACTACTTCGCCCAGCCCCTGGACGCCAAGATGCACCACTACATCGGCACATCGGCCAGCCACAAGGGCTTCGTGCCCGAGGGCGAGGAGCGCTACGGCGCCGGCAAGCCGGACCACAAGGAAGCCTTCGACATCGGCTTCGAAGTCCCCGCCAACAACCCGCTGGTACTGGCCGGCACGCCGCTGCTGGGGCCCAACGACTGGCCCACTCTGCCTAATTTCAAGGAGGCGGTGCAGGCCTACTACGCGCGCATCTTCCAGCTCGGCCGCACGCTGTTCCGCGGTTTCGCCCTGGCTCTCGGCGTGCCGGAAAACACCTTCGACGAGATGGCCAACTTCCCGCCGTCGAAGCTGCGCCTGATCCACTACCCCTACGACGGCGATGCCCAGGATGCCCCCGGCATCGGTGCCCACACCGACTACGAGTGTTTCACCATCCTGCTCGCCGACCGTCCGGGGCTGGAAGTGATGAACGACCTCGGCCAGTGGATCGACGCACCGCCGCGCGAAGGCACCTTCGTCGTCAACATCGGCGACATGCTCGAGGTGATGAGCGCCGGCACCTTCGTCGCCACCTCACACCGCGTGCACAAGGTCAGCCAGGAGCGTTACTCCTTCCCGTTCTTCTATGCCTGCGACTACCACACGCAGATCCGCCCGCTGCCGCAGTTCGAGGCCACCGGCCAGCGCTACGAAACCATCAGCATCGGCGAGCACATGTGGAGCCAGGCGCTGCAGACCTACCAATACCTCAAGAAGCGCGTCGAGGACGGTCAGTTGCAGCTGCCCGAACGCGCCCGCGCGCCATCCAGCTTCGGCCACCTGAAGCACCAACCGAGCGCGCTGTGACTTTCCCCACTGCCAACACAAAAACTGATCTGGAGATAAACACAATGGCAACCCGTACCCCGCTGCGCAGCACCGCCCTGGCTCTGGCCTGCACCCTCGCCGGTCTGTTCGCCACCGCCCACGCCGCCGAAACACCCAAGACCCTCTCCAGCGGCGAGCTGAAGGTGGGCATGGAAATTACCTACCCACCGTTCGAGTATTACGAAGGCGACCAGGTGAAAGGCTTCGACCCGGAAGTTTCCGCAGCCCTGGCCAAGCGTCTGGGCCTGGAGGCGAGCTTCAGCGACATTACCTTCCCCAACCTGATCCTCGGCCTCGACGCCGGCCGCTTCGACACCATCATCTCCGGCATGTACATCCTCCCCGAGCGCCTGGAAAAAGCCGACGCCATCCCCTACGCCAAGACTGGCGCCGCGATCATGGTGCGCAGCGATGCCGAGAAGAAACCGGCCACGCCAGAAGAGCTGTGCGGCCTGACCGTCGGCCTGCAACAGGGCACCTCGTGGATTCCGGCACTGCAGAAGGTTTCCGACGGCTACTGCAAGGAACAGGGCGCCGGAGCCATCACCATCAACCAGTACCCGACCACCTCGGAAACCTCCCAGGCGCTGCTCTCCGGCCATATCCAGGCGCACCTGGAGATCGACGCCGCTTCGCTGCTGATCGTCGAAAAATCCCGGGGCCGCATCGCCATCAGCTCCAAGGGTTCGATCTACCCGCAGGTGTTGGGTATCTACGTGAAGAAGGGCAACGCCCAACTGCTCGACGCCCTGAAAGCCGCGCTGGACGACTTCAAGGCCAGCGGCGAATACGCCGAACTGCTGAAGAAATACAACCTGGAAGAAGCCTGAAGTAAGTCCGTGGGCGAGTCATATCGTCATGACTCGCTCACGGCCGCTGCGTTGAATGACCGCTTCATCCCACAGGCCGGTCCTTGATCCGGCCTGCCCCTTTTCGGCTTGAGTCACAGGTGCCCCATATGCCGTTCGAATGGAGCTATTTCTTCTCCCTGTTTTCCATGCCGGCCTTCTGGGCCGCGTGCTGGACGGTGGTGAAACTCAGCAGCCTGGCCTGGCTGCTCGGCCTGGTGCTGGGCTTCGGTTTGGCCAGTGCCAAGCAAGCCGCCAATCGCTGGCTCAGCGCACCAGCCGCGATCTACGTATGGTTCTTTCGCAGCGTGCCGCTGCTGGTACTGCTGATCTTCGTCTACAACCTGCCGCAACTGATGCCGGCCAGCGGCAAGGTACTGTCCAATCCGTTCTACGCCGGTCTGTTCGCCCTGGTACTGACAGAAGCGGCATACATGGCCGAAATCCACCGTGGTGGCTTGTTGTCGGTGGCCAAAGGGCAGCGCGAAGCCGCCCGTGCCCTGGGTATTGGCCGGCTTGGCACCCAGCGGCTGATCGTCGTGCCGCAGGCCTTTCGCATCGCCCTACCGACCTTGACCAACGAATACGTGACCATCGTCAAGCTGACCTCGCTGGTCTCGGTGATCTCCCTCAGCGAACTGCTGCTGGTTGGCCAGCGCCTTTACGCGCAGAACTTCCTGGTGCTGGAAACCCTCGGCGCCGTGGCCGTGTACTACGTGCTGATCGTCAGCCTGTTCGGCTGGGGCCTGCAGTACCTGGAGCGCCACCTCGACCTTGGCCGGCGCAAGCCGGGCACCCTCGGCGAGGCCCAGGTGGCCAAGCTGCGCAGCGGCCTGCCACAGGTAGCGACCGGCAACGCCCGGGTTCGTGAGCCAGGTACACCGGCGGCGCTGTACCTGAGCAACATCCACAAGCACTACGGCGACCACCATGTGCTCAAGGGCATCGACCTGAGCGTGCAACCTGGCGAGGTGATCTCCATCATCGGCCCGTCCGGCTCCGGCAAGACCTCGTTGATCCGCACCGTCAACGGCCTGGAAAGCATCGACGAAGGCGAGATCGTGCTGTTCGGCGAGAGTTTCATCCAGGCCGGCGACCGCCCCGAGAACCGCCGCCAGCGCGAAGGCGTGCGGCGCATCGGCATGGTGTTCCAGAGTTTCAACCTGTTCCCCCACCGCACCATCGTCGACAACGTCCTGCTCGCGCCGCGCTACCACGGCCTGGGTGATAGCGCCGAACTGCGTCGCCAGGCCCTCGCGCTGCTGGACAAGGTCGGCCTGCTGGCCCACGCCGACAAGTACCCGCACCAGCTGTCCGGCGGCCAGCAACAGCGCGTGGCCATCGCCCGCGCCCTGGCCATGCAGCCGGACATCATGCTGTTCGACGAGCCCACTTCTGCGCTCGACCCGGAACTGGTGGGCGACGTGCTCGCGGTGATCCGCGACCTGGCCCGCGAAGGCATGACCATGCTGATCGTCACCCACGAGATGGACTTCGCCCTGTCGATTTCCGACCGCGTGCTGTTCATGGAAGACGGTCATGTCCAGCTCGACGCCTCACCTGCCGCCATCCACCACGGCAACCACCAGCGCGTACGCCGCTTCATCGGCCTGGAGAACGCATGAACGACATCGCCACCCTGCGCCACGACCTGGCCGCGGCCTACCGCCTGGCCGCCCTGTTCGGCTGGGACGACACCCTCTACACGCACTTTTCCGTGCGCCTGCCGGGTGACGGCGAGCCGCGCTTTCTGATCAACCCGTTCGGCCTGTTCTTCGAGGAGATTCGCGCCAGCGACCTGATCGTGGTGGACATGCACGGCAAGGTGGTCGAGGGTAATGCCGACTACAACGTCGCCGGTTTCACCATCCACAGCGCCGTGCACATGGCCCGCGACGACGCCCACTGCGTGATCCACACCCATACCCTGGCCGGCATGGCGGTGGCCGCGCAGGATGACGGCCTGCTGCAGCTCAATCAGATCAGCACCGAGTTTCACCAGCGCCTGGGCTACCACGCTTACGAGGGCGTGGCACTGGATCTGGACGAACGTGCGCGCATCCAGGCCTCGCTGGGCGACAACATCGCCCTGCTGCTGCGCCACCATGGCCTGCTCAGCGTCGGCGCCAGCGTCGCCGATGCCTTCTACGTCATGTATTACCTGAACCGCGCCTGCGAGATCCAGCTCGCCGCCACCAGTGGTGGCCAGCCCTACAGCGAGATTCCGGCGCACCTGGCGCAGCACGCCTGCGAGCAGTTGCAGGGCGCCGAATGGCAGCGCCAGCTGCTGTGGCAGGCCTGGCTACGCAAGCTCGATCGCCTCGATCCCAGCTACCGCGACTGACGCGCGCGCACGCCGCACCTTATGAACCGGGGCTTACAGCCTTACTTCAAACAATCCTGAAGTAAGTTTTTGCCCCAGCCGATTTTTCCCAGCGCCTGGCCGGCCAAGAATCCGGCCACAACCAGAACGAGCCTGAGGCCCACCCATGGACAAGACCTTCCACCAGCCCCTGGGCGGCAATGAAATGCCCCGCTTCGGCGGCATCGCCACCATGATGCGCCTGCCCCACATCCAGAGCACCGAGGAAAAACGCCAGCTCGACGCCGCCTTCGTCGGCGTGCCGCTGGACATCGGCACCTCACTACGCTCCGGCACTCGCTTCGGCCCACGTGAGATCCGCGCCCAGTCGGTGATGATCCGCCCGTACAACATGGCCACCGGTGCCGCCCCCTTCGACTCGCTCAACGTGGCCGATATCGGCGACGTGGCGATCAACACCTTCAACCTGCTCGACGCCGTGCGCATCATCGAAGAGGCCTACGACGAGATCGTCGAACTCGGTATCAAACCGCTGACCCTGGGAGGCGACCACACCATCACCCTGCCGATCCTGCGTGCCCTGCACAAGAAGTACGGCAAGATCGGCCTGGTGCATATCGACGCCCACGCCGACGTCAACGACCATATGTTCGGTGAGAAGATCGCCCACGGCACCACCTTCCGCCGCGCCCAGGAAGAAGGCCTGCTCGACAGCCAGCGCGTGGTGCAGATCGGCCTGCGCGCCCAGGGTTATACCGCCGAGGACTTCAACTGGAGCCGCAAGCAGGGTTTCCGCGTGGTGCAGGCCGAGGAGTGCTGGCACAAGTCGCTGGAGCCGCTGATGGCCGAAGTGCGCGAGCAGGTCGGTGGCGGCCCGGTGTACCTGTCGTTCGACATCGACGGCATCGACCCGGCCTGGGCACCCGGCACCGGCACCCCGGAAATCGGCGGTCTGACCACCATCCAGGCCATCGAGATCATCCGTGGTTGCCAGGGCCTGGACCTGATCGGTGGCGATCTGGTCGAGGTCTCCCCGCCCTACGACACCACCGGCAACACCTCGTTGCTCGGCGCCAACCTGCTGTACGAAATGCTCTGCGTGCTTCCGGGGGTTCAGCGTCGCTGACCGTCGGCTTTTACTGCTCCGCCCGGGCGCCCCGCGAGGCGCCCGGTACATACAAAAACAATCAAGGTGCCCAGATGAATCGTGACGAAACCATACCGCTGCTGGACGACCAGCCACCGACCGATAACCCCTACAGCGTGCGTCAGTTACTGATCTTCCTGATCCCCTCGTTGCTCGGCGTACTGCTGTTTCTCACCCCCATCGTTTACGAAGAAAAGGTCACCATCGGCCTCGGCGTCATGGCTGACGCACTCAAGGCTGCCGTCAGCGATCAGCTGCCTGCCATCGCCACGGGGCTGCTAATCGTCTCGGCAGTCCTGGGCCTGTTTGGCAGCCTGCTCAAGCCACGCTGGCTTACCGAGCGTCGCGCGTTGAACGACCTGTTCGTGCTGCCGCCGCTGTGGCTCGCCCTGCGCGTGCTCGGCGGGCTGTTCGCGGCCATGACGTTCTGGCAATTCGGCCCGGAATGGGTGTGGAACGCCAATACCGGCGGGGTGGTATTGAAAGACCTGGCGCCGGTGTTGATCACCTTCTTCCTGGTCGCCGGCCTGATCCTGCCGCTGCTTACCGACTACGGCCTGATGGAGTTCTGCGGCACCCTGGTGCGCAATGTGTTCCGCAAGATTTTCGGCCTGCCCGGACGCTCGGCCATCGACGCCATCGCCAGCTGGCTCGGCTCCGGCACCGTCGGCGTGCTGATCACCGCCCAGCAGTACCAGAAGGGCTTCTACAGCGCCCGCGAAGCGGCAGTGATCGCCACCAACTTCTCCATCGCCTCGATCGCCTTCAGCCTGCTGATCACCAGCTTCATGAAGCTCGACCATCTGTTCGTGCCCTTCTACCTGACCGTGGTGGTCGCCGGTCTGGCCGCCGCCATCATCACCCCGCGTATTCCACCGCTGTCGTGGAAGAAGGACGAGTACGTAGTCGGGGTCGGCAAGCAGATCAATGAAGACGTGCCGGCCGGCACCTCGCTGCTGCGCTGGGGCCTGCTGCAGGCGGTCAGGCGCGCCAACGCCAATCCCTCGCCGGGGCAGATGGTCAAGGTCGGCGTGCACAACGTGGTCGATATCTGGCTGGGTCTGCTGCCACTGGTAATGGCCATCGGCACCGTTTCCCTGGCCATCGCCGAGTTCACCCCGATCTTCAACTGGCTGTCCGCGCCCATCGTACCGTTGCTGGAATTGCTGCAACTGCCGGAAGCCACCAAGGCAGCGCCAGCGATGCTGGTGGGCTTCGCCGACATGTTCCTGCCCGCGGTGCTGGGCAAGGGCATCGAGAGCGAACTTACCCGCTTCGTGGTGGCCTGCGTGTCGCTGACCCAGCTGATCTACATGTCCGAGGTCGGCGTGCTGATCATCAAGGCCAAGCTGCCGCTGAATCTGCTGGAGCTGTTCGTCATCTTCATCATCCGCACCCTGATCACCCTGCCGATCATCGCGCTGATGGCGCACTGGATCGTCGGCTGACGTCGACACAAGGACCTGACCATGACCACCTGCGGCGAATTTCTCGTCAAGCAACTGGAAGCCTGGGGCGTCGACACCGTGTTCGGCATCCCCGGCGTGCACACCGTCGAGCTCTATCGCGGCCTGCCATCGAGCAGCATCCGCCACGTCACCCCGCGTCACGAACAGGGCGCCGGCTTCATGGCCGACGGTTATGCGCGCGTCTCGGGCAAACCGGGTGTGTGCTTCATCATCACCGGCCCGGGGATGACCAATATCCTCACCGCCATGGGCCAGGCTTACGCCGACTCGATCCCGATGCTGGTGATTTCCAGCGTCAACGAGCGCGCGCGCCTGGGCCTGGGCAAGGGCTATCTGCACGAGCTGCCCAACCAGCGGGCGATGACCGCCGGCGTCACCGCCTTCAGCCATACCCTGATGAGCGTCGAGGAGCTGCCCGCCGTGCTGGCTCGCGCCTTCGCCGTATTCGAAGGCGAGCGCCCGCGCCCGGTGCATATCGAACTGCCGCTGGACATCATCACCGCAGACGCCACGCATATGACCCCGGCGCCACGGCCAACGGTGCACCGCCCGGCGCCCAACCGCATACTGATCCGTGAGGCCGCCGGCCTGCTCAAGCAGGCCAAGCGCCCTCTCCTGCTGCTGGGCGGCGGTTGCGTATCCGCCGAGGCTGAAGCCCGTGCTCTGGCCGCTGCACTGGATGTGCCGACCGCGCTGACCATCAATGCCAAGGGCCTGCTGCCGCCGGGCCATCCGCTGCTGCTGGGCAGCAACCAATCGCTGCGCCCGGTGCGAGACCTGGCATTGAAGGCCGACGTGGTACTGGCCATCGGCACCGAGCTGGGCGAGACCGACTACGACGTGGTGTTCGACGGCGACTTCCGCCTACCCGGCCGACTGATCCGCATCGACATCGACGCTCAGCAATTGCAGCGCAACTTCACCCCGCATCTGGCGATCCAGGGCGATGCCCGCGTGGCCATGCGCATGCTGCTGGCCGAGTTCGACCCGCGCGAAGCCAACGCAGGCAGCCCCGGCGCCCGGCGTACCGCAGCCGTGCAGGCGCGTCTGAACGAGGACTTCAGCGGTTGGGCGCATTACCGCCAGCTGTTCGACTGCATCCTCGATGCCCTGCCCGACGCCCGCTTCGTCGGCGACTCGACGCAGACCGTGTACAGCGGCAACCATCTGGTCGAACTGGACGGTGCGCGGCGCTGGTTCAACGCCTCCACCGGCTACGGCACCCTCGGCTACGGCCTGCCGGCGGCCATCGGCGCCAAGCTGGCCGAACCTGCGCGGCCGGTGATCAGCCTGATGGGTGATGGCGGTATTCAGTTCACCATCGCCGAGCTGGCCAGTGCCGTAGAGGCAAGGGTCGGTATCATCGTATTGCTCTGGAACAACAGCGGTTACGGCGAGATCAAGCGCTACATGCAGCGCCGCGATATCACCCCGATTGCCGTCGACATCTACACGCCGGATCTCATCGCCATCGCCCGTGGCTTTGGCTGCGCCGCCGAGCGTGCGCGTGACCATGCACATCTGGCCGAGCTGCTGCGGAGCACGCCGCATGATCGCCCGTTGATTATCGAGGTGCAGGAGGCCGCGCCCTTTCATCCCTGAATACCTTGATCGCGGCTGAAGCCGCTCCCACAAGAACGGAGTACCCCGTGGGAGGGGCTTTAGCCGCGACATCCCCCGTACTCCCCGGATTGCATCCGGGCGACGGGCATAACCACAAAATTCAGCTGTACCACTGACTGCCGCCCACCAATACCAATAATCAAGCATCGGGGAGTCGTTCCATGTTCAAGAATCTCAGCCAGCACTTCGGCCAGGACGGCCTGGCCCCAACCGACAAGGCGCATCGCAGCCTCGGTCTCGGTGGCACCATCGCCCTGTGGCTGGGCGCCAACGTGGTGGTCACCACCATCCTCACCGGCATGCTGCTGGTGCCGGATCTGAAATTCACCCAGGCCATGCTCATCGTCCTGATCGGCTCCGGTATCGGCATTCTGCCGCTGGTACTGGTCGGCCTGATGGGCCAGCGTTCGGGCCTGACCACCATGGTGCTGGCGCGCGGCAGCTACGGCGTACACGGCGCCAAGCTGCCGTCACTGGTCAACCTGCTGACCCTGCTGGCCTGGAGCTGGATCCAGGCACTGCTGGCCGGCATGAGCCTGAACTATGCGGTGGAGCACCTGACCGGCTACTCCAATCTGCCGCTGTTCACCATCCTCTGCGAGACCCTGGTACTGCTGATCGCCCTGCGCGGTCACCTGGGCATCGAGCGGGTCGAACGCTGGGCCGCCATCGGCATGCTCCTGCTGGCCGGCGCGGTGTTCTACGTGATGGGGCAGAAATTCGAGTTCGGAAGCCTCTTGGCCATGCCAACCGAGCCGCGCAACGAAATCACCCCCGGCATCGCCTTCGATATCGTCATCGCCACCGCGTTCTCCTGGATTCCGCTGGCCGCTGACTACAACCGCAACTGCCGCAGCCAGGGCGTGGCGGGGGTCGGCACCTGGGTCGGCTATGTCGCGGCCACCCTACTGGCCATGGGCCTGGGCGCTACGGTGTCGGGCTTCTCGGTATTGACCGGTATGGAGCAGACCTACGATCCAGCGGTATTGCTGGCCGGTTTCGGCTTCGGCCTGCCGGCGGCCATCGTGGTGTTCCTCTCGGTGATGACCACCAACGTCATGTGCGTCTACAGCGCCTCGCTGTCGTACCTCAACATCAGCCCAAAAACCCCGTTCTGGAAGCCGGCGCTGGCCATCGGCGTGCTGTCGATCCTCGGCTCGCAGATCCCTGGCATCCTCGACAATTTCCAGAGCTTCCTGCTGGTGATCGGCAGCGTGTTCATCCCGGCCTTTGCGGTGCTGATCGCCGACTACTTCCTGATCCACAAGGGCGACTACGCGGTGGATGAGCTGCTCAGCGAAGATGGCGGTCGCTACCGCTACCTGAACGGCTTCAACCCGGCCGCCTTCGTCGCCTACGGCCTGGGCGCGGCGCTGGCCTACTACTGGGGCTGGGTCTCGCCGCTGGCCTGGGGCGCTTCGCTGCCGGTATTCCTGATCACCGCCGCCAGCTACGCCGTGCTGCGGCGCTGGGTGCTGGTGCCACGAGCACAGCTGGCGTAGCGTGATGACAACCGTGGCGGGTTGGCCCCCGCCCGACCGGCAATGACGCCCCGTAGGGCGGGTGCAACCCGCCACCGAGGCCACCGCAGGGTGCGAACCCGGTTTGAGGAGCGACCATGAAAATCGTCAGCCGTGACCGCTGGTTCGAGGTGGAGCACCGCCACGATGGCATCTGCCTGATCCACGAGCCTTACGTGCGCCCCTTCTATCGCTGCAACATGTGGCATGTGCAGGGGCGCGAGCATGACGTGCTGATCGACTCCGGTTCCGGGCTGGTCAGCCTGCGTGAGCAACTGCCCTGGCTGACCGAAAAGCCGCTGCTGGCCGTGGCCAGCCACTGCCACTTCGACCATATCGCCGGACATCACGAGTTCGATGAGCGCCTGGTGCATCCGGCCGAGGCTGACATTCTCGCCGCACCGGACGGCGCCAATACCCTGGCCACCGACTTCGTCGGCGACGACATGTTCGAGGCGCACCCGGATTGCCCGCTGTGCTACGCCGAATATCGCGTACGGGCAGCGCCAGCCACACGCCTGATCGAGGATGGCGACGTGCTGGATCTGGGTAATCGGGTATTGCAGGTGCTGCACACGCCCGGCCATTCACCCGGCGGCATCAGCCTGTGGGAAGCGCAGACGCACACGCTGTTTTCCGGCGACATCCTCTACGATGGTCCGCTGATCGAAGATGCCTACCACTCGAATCTGGAAGATTACGCGCGCAGCCTTGCGCGCCTGCGCGAGCTGCCCGTACGCACCGTGCACGGCGGACATTTCGCGAGTTTCTCGGGAGAGCGGATGCGCAAGCTGATAGACGCCTGGTTCGACGCCCATCGGCTCAACTGACGAGTTTCAGCGACGCTGACGCTCACGGCGCAGGCGTTGCTGCTCGGCTTCACTGATGCGAATCGGCTGAGGTTGCGGGGCGAGGCCAAGGGCCTGCAGCAGGGCTTGCAGTTGTTCTTGCAGCTTGGCGAGCATGGGTACGACCTCCTGCCAAGTAAAGGGAAGAGCCAGCGGCTCACCTATAAGATTAGGCCGGGCCAAACGGATTTCAACCAGCCCCCGTCAAATAACCGGACTCTTGCGTCGATACGGGAACACGTCGATCACCTTGCCCGCTCGAATCGCCTCCTGCAATTGTTTCCAGTAATCGGCCTCATAGAGATTGCCATGCAACTGGCTGAAGAGCCGGCGCTGCTTGATATCAGCGAACAGGAACGGCGGAAACTCCTCGGGGAACACGTCCATCGGCCCCACCGAATACCAGGGCTCGGAACTCATCTCGTCCTCGGGGAAACGCGGCGGCGGGATGCGCCGGAAGTTCACTTCGGTGAGAAAGCAGATCTCGTCGTAGTCGTAGAACACCACGCGGCCATGGCGGGTGACACCGAAGTTCTTCAGCAGCATGTCACCAGGGAAGATATTGGCCGCCGCCAGTTGCTTGATGGCCAGGCCGTAGTCATCCAGCGCCTCGCGCACCTGCGCCTCGTTGGCACTTTCCAGGTAGAGGTTGAGCGGCGTCATGCGCCGCTCGGTCCAGCAGTGGCGCACAAGCACGGTTTCACCCTCCACCACCACGGTCGACGGTGCCACCTCCAGCAACTCGGCCAGGCACTCGGGCTCGAACTTGGCCTTGGGAAAACGGAAGTCGGCAAACTCCTGGGTATCGGCCATGCGCCCTACCCGGTCGACACTTTTCACCAGGCGGTACTTCTCGATCACCGTCTTGCGGTCCACCGTCTTGGCGTGGGCGAAACGGTCCTTGATGATCTTGAACACGGTATTGAAGCCCGGCAGGGTGAACACGCTCATGACCATGCCACGCACGCCGGGCGCCATGATGAAGCGATCATCGGTGCTGGCCAGGTGGCCGATCAGGGCGCGGTAGAACTCGGACTTGCCGTGCTTGTAGAAACCGATCGAGGTGTACAGCTCGGCGATGTGCTTGCCCGGCAGGATGCGCTTGAGAAAGCCGACGAACTCGGCCGGGATGGCCACGTCCACCATGAAATAGCTGCGGGTGAAGGAGAAGATGATCGACACCTCCGCCTCGTCGGTGATCACCGCATCGGCCTGGATACCCTGCCCTTCGCGGTGCAGCAGCGGGATCGCCAGCGGCCACTGCTCCTCGCGGGTGTAGATGCGCCCGATCAGGTAGGCGCCCTTGTTGCGATACAGCACCGAGGAAAACAGCTCGATGCACAACTCAGGATCCTTGCAAACCCAATCCGGCAGGCTGGCGCGCAGCTGCTCCTGCAGACGTTGCAGGTCGCGCGACAGATCCTCGTAGGGGGCGTCGAAACGGTAATCGTCGAAGATCGCCTGCAGCGCCAGATGCAGCTCGCCAGCCGGCCGATAGCTGCGCGTCTGGGCGGCGCTGGGCTGATTGCGCAGCGACGGCCGGGTGGTATGGATAAACATGCAGCCATCGCTGATCTGGTCATGACTGAACAGGCTGCAGAAGATCGAGTTGAACCAGGTTTCCGCCAGTTCGTCGTCGAAACGCAGATCGATCAGGGCGATATAGGCGCTCTTGACCAGAGGCCACTGCCCGACGTCCAGCAGCGAAGCATCGAACCCTTGCAGCAGGTGCTCGCGGGTTTCTGCGACCTTCTCTTCGTAGAGGTTGATGCGCGCCGCCGAGGCCTGCTGCGCCTCCTGCCACTGTGCCTGCTCGAAGCGTACACGGGCACCATCGGTGATCTGGCGAAAATGCTCGCGGTAATCGTCGAAGCCATCGAGGATCAGGCGAGCGATCTCGCCGGCCGGCCATTGCTGCGCCATGGAAGTACCTCGCAAGGAAATGAGTGAAGCGAGCTTAGCCTCAACGCCGGCCAAACGTAGCCCGGATGTAATCCGGGGACTATCGCTCAAGTCCTCCCGGATTTCATCCGGGCTACGGGATGGCGCAAATCTCGTTCGAAAGCGCAATGCGGATTGCCAGAACCCCACCCAGCAGCAACACTCTCGGCCCCACCCTGCCGGATACTTCGCCTTGCGTACCGCCGACCTGCTTCGCCTGCTGCTGCTCGCCGCCATCTGGGGCGCCAGCTTCCTGTTCATGCGCGTTGCCGCACCGGTGCTGGGCAGTATGCCGACCGCGTTCTTTCGCGCCAGCTTCGGCGCGCTGGGGCTGCTGGCGCTGCTCCTGCTGCTGCGCAGTGACTGGGACTTTCGCGGCAAACTGCGCATCTGCCTGGGGCTGGGCGTGATCAACGCAGGCCTGCCCTCGGCCATGTATTGCCTGGCGGCACTGATTCTGCCGGCCGGTTATTCGGCGATCTTCAACGCCACCACACCCCTGATGGGCGTGCTGATCGGCGCACTGTTCTTCCATGAAGGCATCACCCCGAGCAAGGCGGCGGGCGTGTTTCTCGGCCTGCTCGGCGTGGCGGTGCTGACCCGCACCGGCCCGGTGGCCTTCGACCTGCAACTGCTGCTCGGCGCCGGCGCCTGCCTGGTGGCCACCACCTGCTACGGCTTCGCTGGTTTCCTTACTCGACGCTGGATCGGCCAACAGGGCGGCCTGGACAATCGCCTGACCGCCTTCGCCAGCCTGGTCGGAGCCAGCCTATTCCTGCTGCCGCTGTTCGTCGGCAGCCTCGCGCTGCAGTCGCCGCCGAGCTGGGGTGGCATCGAGGTGTGGCTGTCGCTGGCCGCCCTCGGCCTGGTCTGCACGGCGTTCGCCTATGTGCTGTATTTCCGTTTGCTGGCCGATATCGGGCCGATCAGGGCTAGCACCACCACCTTCCTGATCCCGCCGTTCGGCGTGTTGTGGGGCGCGCTGCTGCTGGGTGAGCCGCTGAGCTGGGACTACCTGCCCGGCTGCGTGCTGATCGCATTGGCGCTTTGGCTGGTGGTGCGCCCAAGCGTGACCAAAACGTAGCCCGGATGAAATCCGGGAGACAGGCGGTGAAAGTTCCCGGATTGCATCCGGGCTACAGACTGGTAGTCAGGCCAGACGTGGCGAAAGCCTAGAGGCCTTGCAGAACCACGAACCTGTAGAAGCGGCGCCCCGCCGCGAATCTGGGCAGCGCAAAATTGAAAAGCTTCGCCCCGGGGCGGGGCTCCTACGAAAGGAGCCATTTAGAAAGTAGCCCGGATGAAATCCGGGGCGCAGGCGGCGTGACTCCCCGGATTGCATCCAGGCTACGGACTGGCGGTCAGGCCAAGCGTAGGTGGATCGCGCTTCATTGATCCACCCTACGCCTGCAGCTGCTTTACTGCTGCAGCTCCTGCTCGGTGAACATATCGCTGAACAGCATGCTCGACAGATAGCGCTCGCCGGAGTCCGGCAGGATCACCACCATGGTCTTGCCCTGCATCTCCGGCTTCTCCGCCAGACGCACCGCCACTGCCATCGCCGCACCGCAGGAGATACCACAGAGAATGCCTTCCTCGCGCATCAGGCGCAGGGCCATGGCCTTGGCCTCATCGTCAGTGACCTTCTCGACCTGATCGACCATCGCCAGGTCGAGGTTCTTCGGTACGAAACCGGCGCCGATGCCCTGAATCTTGTGCGGTGCCGGTTTGACTTCATCGCCAGCAAGGGTCTGGCTGATCACCGGCGAACCTACCGGCTCCACCGCCACCGACAGAATCGGCTTGCCCTGGGTCTGCTTGATGTAACGCGAAACGCCGGTGATGGTGCCGCCGGTGCCGACGCCGGAGACCAGCACATCAATGGCGCCTTCGGTGTCGCGCCAGATTTCCGGGCCGGTGGTCTTTTCGTGGATGGCCGGATTGGCCGGGTTCTCGAACTGCTGCGGCAGATAGTAATCAGGGTTGGCGGCCACCAGCTCGTTGGCCTTCTCGATCGCGCCCTTCATGCCCTTGGCCGGCTCGGTCAGCACCAGCTCGGCCCCCAGGGCCTTGAGCACCTTGCGTCGCTCCAGACTCATCGAGGCCGGCATGGTCAGCACCAGCTTGTACCCGCGCGCAGCGGCGACGAAGGCCAGGCCGATGCCGGTATTGCCCGAGGTCGGCTCGACGATGGTCATGCCCGGTTTGAGCACACCGCGCTCCTCGGCGTCCCAGATCATGCTGGCACCGATGCGGCACTTGACCGAATAGGCCGGGTTGCGGCCCTCGATCTTGGCGAGGATGGTCACACCTTTCGGCCCCAGGCGATTGATCATCACCAGCGGCGTATTGCCGATGGCCTGGGAGTTATCAGCGAAAATGCGGCTCATGATTCCTTCCTAAGCAGATGGACGATGAATAAGAGCACCAGCCTATGCCCAGGTGCAGCGTCAGTCCAGCCGAACAGAATGCCGCGCGTGCAGTCCATCGAAGATAGGTCACCCGATGGACTGTCCGATGAAACGACGCTACAGCTGGCCCCTCAAGGCCATGCTCATCCTGGTTCTGCTGGTACTGACTGCGCAGCTCGCGCTGCCTTGGTTGATCCGTGACTACCTCAACGACAAGCTCGCCGACATGGGCGACTACCGTGGGCATATCGCTGATATCGACCTGGCCTGGTGGCGCGGCGCCTACCGCATCAACGAGCTGACCATCGTCAAGGTGACGGGCGATGTGCCGGTACCGCTGCTCGATGCCCCATTGACCGACCTTTCGGTGAGCTGGCCGGCGCTATGGCGCGAGCACGCGGTGGTGGCCGAGGTGTACTTCGAACGACCGCAGTTGAACTTCGTCGATGGCGGCGAAAATGACCAGGCCACCCAGACCGGTGCCGGCACCGACTGGCGCGACCAGTTGAACAAGCTGCTACCGATCACGCTCAACGAGCTGCGGGTGATTGATGGCCGCATCAGCTTTCACAACTTCACCACCGATCCCAAGGTGGAACTGAGCGCTGACCAGGTCAACGCCAGCCTCTACAACCTCACCAATGTCGGTGACGAGCCGGGCGACCGGGTCGCGCACTTCGAAGGTCGCGCGCTGTTGCTGGAGCACGCGCCACTGGAGGCCGAGGCAACCTTCGATCCATTCGAGCAGTTCGAAGATTTCGAGCTGCGCCTGCGCGCGCAGGACATCGACCTGACGCGCTTCAACGACTTTGCCCGCGCCTACGGCCGCTTCGACTTCAAGCGTGGCAACGGCGACCTGGTCATCGAAGCGCAAGCCGAGAACGCCCAGCTCAACGGCTACATCAAACCCCTGCTACGTGACGTCGAGGTGTTCGACTGGGAGCAGGACGTCGAAGATGAAGATAAAGGCGTGCTGCGCTCGCTCTGGGAGGCCATCGTCGGTGGCAGCGAGACACTGCTGAAGAACCAGCGCCGCGACCAGTTCGCCACCCGTGTCGAACTCAGCGGTAGCGTGCACGACCAGCAGACCAGCGCCTTCCAGGCCTTCATCGCCATCCTGCGCAATGGTTTCGTCGAGGCCTTCACGCCCCGCTACGAACGCCCGCCACCTCAGCAGGACGGCAGCTGAGCTGTAGTCGTAAGCAGCGGTGACCGCCCATTCAGTGACTGAATACTGCGTCTGCGTTCACAGCCACCGGAGCTGCGCGTTATAGTCGCGCTCTGAATTTCTGCTGCGGGCCGGCCCCGCGCGTTACCGTTGCGAGGATTTTCCGATGAAGTTCGAAGGCACCCAGTCCTACGTCGCCACCGCCGACCTCAAGCTCGCGGTCAACGCCGCCATCACCCTGCAACGCCCACTGCTGGTCAAGGGTGAGCCGGGCACCGGCAAGACCATGCTCGCCGAGCAACTGGCCGACGCCTTCGGCGCCAAGCTGATCACCTGGCACATCAAATCCACCACCAAGGCGCATCAGGGCCTGTATGAATACGATGCGGTCAGCCGCCTGCGCGACTCGCAGCTCGACTCGGACAAGGTTCACGACGTTCGCAACTACATCAAGAAGGGCAAACTGTGGGAGGCGTTCGAGGCCGACGAACGCGTGATCCTGCTGATCGACGAGATCGACAAGGCCGACATCGAGTTCCCCAACGACCTGTTGCAGGAACTCGACAAGATGGAGTTCTACGTTTACGAGACCAACGAGACGATCAAGGCCAAGCAGCGCCCGATCATCATCATCACCTCGAACAACGAGAAGGAACTGCCGGACGCCTTCCTGCGCCGCTGCTTCTTCCACTACATCGCGTTCCCGGATCGCGACACGCTGAAGAAAATCGTCGATGTGCACTACCCCAACATCAGTGGCGAGCTGGTGGCCGAGGCGCTGGACGTGTTCTTCGACGTGCGCAAGGTGCCGGGGCTGAAGAAGAAGCCCTCGACCAGCGAACTGGTGGACTGGCTCAAGCTGCTGATGGCCGACAATATCGGTGAAGCCGTGCTGCGCGAACGCGACCCGACCAAGGCCATCCCGCCGCTGGCCGGCGCCCTGGTGAAGAACGAGCAGGATGTACAGCTACTCGAGCGCCTGGCCTTCATGACCCGCCGCGCTTCTCGGTAACGGACACTGATCTGAAACTGTAGGAGCCAGCTTGCTGGCGATCCGACGCACTGCCGATGTCATTGATCGCCAGCAAGCTGGCTCCTACACAGAGCGCCCCAAACGGGGAATGATTCTGCAAGTGAGGGTGCAGCCATGCTGCTCAACCTGTTCAACGAAATGCGCGCGGCCAAGGTGCCGGTGTCGGTGCGCGAGCTGCTCGACCTGATCAACGCGCTCAAGCACAACGTCGTGTTCGCCGACATGGACGAGTTCTATTACTTGGCGCGGGCGATCCTGGTGAAGGACGAACGTCACTTCGACAAGTTCGACCGTGCCTTCGGCGCCTACTTCAAGGGCCTGGAAAACCTCAATGAACACATCGAGGCTATGATCCCCGAGGAATGGCTGCGCAAGGAATTCGAGCGCCTGCTGACCGACGAGGAAAAGGCGCAGATCCAGAGCCTCGGCGGCCTCGATAAGCTGATCGAGGAGTTCAAGAACCGCCTCGAGGAGCAAAAGGAAAAGCACGCCGGCGGCAACAAGTGGATCGGCACCGGTGGCACCAGCCCGTTCGGCTCCGGCGGCTACAACCCGGAAGGCATTCGCGTCGGCGATGCCGGCAAGCGCCAGGGCAAGGCCGCCAAGGTGTGGGACCAGCGCGAGTACAAGAACCTCGACGACCAGGTCGAGCTGGGCACGCGCAACATCAAGGTGGCGTTGCGCCGCCTGCGCAAGTTCGCCCGCCAGGGCGCCGCCGAAGAGCTCGATCTGGACGGCACCATCGACCACACGGCCAAAGATGGCGGCCTGCTCAATATCCAGATGCGCCCGGAGCGACGCAACACGGTCAAGCTCCTGCTGCTGCTGGATATCGGCGGTTCGATGGACGCCCACGTCAAGGTCTGCGAGGAGCTGTTCAGCGCCTGCAAGACCGAGTTCAAGCACCTGGAATACTTCTACTTCCACAATTTCATCTACGAGAGCGTGTGGAAGAACAACATGCGCCGCACCAGCGAGCGCACCTCGACGATGGACCTGCTGCACAAGTACGGCGCCGACTACAAGGTGGTGTTCGTCGGCGACGCGGCCATGGCGCCCTACGAAATCACCCAGGCCGGCGGCAGCGTCGAACACTGGAACGAGGAAGCCGGCTACGTCTGGATGAAGCGCTTCACCGAGAAATTCAAGAAGATCATCTGGATCAACCCTTACCCCAAGGACACCTGGAACTACACCGCCTCCACCGGCCTGGTGTGCGAGCTGATGGAAGAGCGCATGTATCCGCTAACCCTGCAGGGCCTGGAAGACGGCATGAAATACCTGTCCAAGTAAGGCATCCAGCCGCAACGTAAAACGCCGCGAACCCTGCACAGGATTCGCGGCGTTTTTGTAGCCCGGATGCAATCCGGGAATATTGTGAAAGAGCCCCCGGATTGCATCCGGGCTACGTGGGATTCGAACTCAGCGCTTGTCGGCATCGTCCGGTTTGTTCAGATCCATCACCGTTTGCGCTGGCTCTTGCGGTTTGGCCTCGGCAACCGGTGCGACCGGAGCGCTCACTGCGTCGACCGGCGCTTGCTTCTTGCGCATGCCAATGCGCTTGAACAGCCAGCCGCCCAGCACCACCGGGATGAACCAGAACTTCTTCAGCAATACCAGCAGCAGCGCCAGCAAACCAGTCTTGGCCGCCACCTTGCCGGCGACCAGCGCGCCCAGGCCGTATGCGGCTACGGTATCCAGATCCGGGTCGAACTCGGCATAGCGCTGACCGGGGTTGAAATCGGTCGCGGCCAGCACAGCCGGCACGCTGGCCTCGATTTCCGCCAGTTGATCCATATTGGCGACGAAGTTCAGCACCAGCACACCCTTACGGCCCAAGACGCGAATGTTGTAGTTCAGGGTATTGGCCTCGCTATTGCCGAACTTCAGCTCTTTGGCCCAATACAGCTTCTTGCCTTCGGTATCGTAGTGCGGCTCAGCAGCCCAGCCGACCAGTTGCACGGCCTCGTAGCCGTTCTCTTCACGCCAGGTGTTGGCCTCGCGCATATCGGCCTGCATGTCCTTGAGCATGTCGCCGTAGTCGATATCGCCGGCGTCCTCATCGGACACGTAGCCGCTGTCTTCGTATTCGACGGTCACACCCCAGGATTCATCGGCCAGCGGCGACACGCCAGCCGGCAGGATCATGCCCAGCGGCGGAACGTCATCTGGCGGATTGCCCCAGCCATCGACCAGCAGACGCTGAGCGTTCTCACCGTCGAGAAACACCAGGGTATCGGGCAGGTTGAGGGTGGCCAGATCGTTGCCCAGGACGACGCGACCGCTCTTGAACTCCAGGCTGGCGACGAATTCTTCGGGACTGATGTATTGCGCCGCATCCTCGGTCTCGATGACCTCGGCGTCGACCGCAGCGTTTTCTGGCTCGGCCTCGGGATTGGCGTATGCAACACAGGTGAACGGCAGGACAGCAGCCAGCGCGGCTGCCAGGATCGAATCCTTGATCGACATAGGAACTCCATAGACACGGGTAGGTAAATGTAACTGCGTATTACGTTACCACGCGCACGGAACTCGACATGCGTCATACCGCAACTTTTTGCGATATTCCGTCCCCCTGCAAAGAAGACCACGGAGCACCGCCCCCGCAGGCGATGCTCCGCAGCCAACCTGGCGCCGACCTTGGCTACCGTGCGTGATCCGAACGCCAGGGATCACGCCACCTCATACCAACTGGAAGTCGGTGATGGTCACGCTGGTGTGGTCGGTCACACCGACCAGGCGGATATTGCCGCCATCTGCACCGCCCACCGTCACCAACACATCGTTGCCAGCATCGGCGATTGACACCCGACTGGCGAAAGTCGCCGCCGTCAGATTGAACGCCGCGATGTTGAGCAGGTCCTGCCCTCCAGCCGGGTTGGCGTCGAAACCGATGATGCTGTCGTTGCCGAAGTTGGGGCCGAACACGAGGATGTCGTTACCCTGATCGGCATACAGAGTGTCGTTGCCGGCACCGCCGATCATGATGTCGTTACCCGCACCACCATCGAGGATGTCGTCACCGTCGCCGCCGTCGAGGATGTCGTTGCCACCCTCGCCGAACAGGGTATCGGCCCCCTCGCCTCCCAACAGACTGTCGGCACCGGCTCCGCCGTAGAGGGTATCGTTGCCGCCCAAGCCGCTGAGCACATCATCGCCGCCCAGGCCCCGCAGGATGTCAGCGGCCGCCCCACCGGTCATCTGGTTGGCCAGACCATTGCCCGAGGCATTGGCTGCACCGGCACCGAGATGCACGTAGTTCTCCACATTGGCGCCCAGGGTAAAACTGGCACTGGTGGAGTAGACGGTATCGACCCCTGCGCCAGCAGCCTCGACCACCACATCGCCGGGGTTGTCGACGTAGTAGCTGTCGTTGCCCGCCCCACCAACCAGACGGTCGATTCCGGTACCGCCATCGAGCACATCGTTGCCCGCGCCGCCGGTGATGGTGTTGGCCAAGGTGTTGCCGTAACCAGTGAAATTGCCGCTGCCGATAAAGGTCAGGTGCTCGACGTTCTCGCCCAAGCCATAGCTGAGCAGCGTGGTGCGCACCGTATCGGTGCCGGCGCCGACTGCCTCGATCACCTGATCGCCGAGGTTATCGACGATATAGATGTCGTTGCCCAGACCACCGAGCATGACATCGGCGCCGAGGCCGCCATCCAGGGTGTCGTTGCCCGCGCCGCCGTCGAGGATGTCGTTACCGGCCAGACCGTTGAGCACGTCGTTGCCGCCCAGGCCGAGGATATGGTCGTCCAACGCCGTGCCGTTGAGCGTATCGGCCGCGTTGGTGCCCATGATCACCGCGCTGGCGATCACGGCCGTCGCCGCCGAGGTCAGCGACTCGAAGGTGCCGCGGTTATCGGTGTAGCTGACCTGCACCCGCACCTGCTGGCCGGCCTGAGCCGCCGTCAGGGTGAAGGACTGCGCGGTGGCGCCGGCGATATTGCTGAAGCTATTGCCACTGCCGACCTGCCACTGGTAGGCGAAGGTCACACCGACCAGACCGTCGGCATCGGCGATCATCGCCGTGGAGGCGATCAGCACCTGGCCGACACTGGGCGAAGCATTGTTGAGTTGCGGCAAGCCGGTCGGCGCATCGTTGACGTTGAGCACCGGCGCGGTGACCGCGGACACCAGGCTCTCCGGGTTGCCCCAGTCGTCGTTGAAGCTGACCACCACGCGTAGCGCCAGCCCGACCTGTGCGTCGCCGGGCTGGAAGCTCTGCCCCGTACCGACCTGCACCCACTCGCCGGCCACCAGCGTCTGCCAGGCGTAGCTGAGCACAGCGAATTCGGTGCCATTGGGATCGCTGACGGTGGCGGCCGCCAGCAGCACCTCGTCCTCGGCCGGCGCCATATTGCTGATCGACACCGTGCCTTCGGCCGGGCGGTCGATCAACCAGACCACCTGGTCAGCGAACTGCAGCCGTTCGATATTGCGGATCAGGTCGGTGCCGTCGGTGCCGACGTTGTCCACCACCAGATAGCTGCCGGTGCCGTCGAAGGTCTCGACCAGCTCGTAGTTGGCGAACGCGCCGCTGAATACCGCGGTGTCGATGTCGCCCTCCTGATTGCCGTCGAGAATCTCGCGCACGATATGCAGCTGGCTCGGGTTGATCTCACCAGAGAACATCCGTGCCTGGATCTCCTTCATGCTATCGACGCTGAACAGCTCGATGCTCGGGTCGAGCTTGCTGCGCACGCTGATGCGCACGTTGAGCCAGGCGTCGCCATCGATCACATCGTTACCGGCACGCCCCTCGATAACATCGCTGCCGCCCCCGCCGAGCAGGATATTGCCGCCGCTGAAAACCACCGGGTCGGAGGCATCGTGCGGGTTGTCGCGTGGCTCGGCCATCATCCCGAGTACAGCCTCCAGCCCGGCGATACGGTTCATCCCGGACAGGGTCAGCTCGTGGTTGAACAACGAGTTCTCACCGGCCGCGGTGTCATTCACGCGGTCGTCGCCGAACAACTGATCGTCGTGAATCCAGCCGGACAGCCCTTCGACCTGATCGAAGCGGTCGCGCAGGATGTCTTCGAAGTCGGTGGCGAAGATCGGCGTGGTTAGATCGGAATAGGCCGCCAGGGTATTGCCCTTGTGGATCGCCCAGTCGAAGCCCCACATGCCCTCGTTACGATGGATGCCGGCGCCCTGAACCATGATGTCGTCGCCGGACTCGCCGTCGTAGTCATTGTCGTTGCCACCACCCATCATCACGTCGTGACCGATGATCGGGCTGTTGAAGAACAACTCCGAGTTGTCGCCGGCCAGGGTGTCGAAACCGGCGCCGCCCTCCATCCAGTCGTCGCCCTCGTTGCCGAGGATGAAGCTGGGCCCGTCGCCGCTGAAGATGAAGTCGTTGTCACGCCCGCCGAAGATTTCCTTACCGTCCGGCCCGCCATAGATGAAGTCCATGCCGCCACCACCGAACACCAGATCGAGGCCGGGACCGGTGTGGATCACGTCGTTGCCGTCATCGCCATGGATCACGTCGGCGTCGCCGATATCGGTAATGATGTCGTCGCCAGCGCCACCGAAGATATGGTCGATGCCGTAACCGCCTTCCAGCCGGTCGTTACCGCCGTCGCCCCACAAGGTATCGTCGCCTGCTCCGCCGATCAGGATGTCATCACCGTTGGTGCCACCCAGCACCACATGGGCATCGCCGGTGTAGCGCAGGTAATTGCTGTCCGGTCCTGCTGTGGCTGGATTGTCACGAATAACCAGCGGCGCCAGGGCGTTGAGGATCGGGTTGCTGCCCACCGGATCGGCATACTGCTGACGGTTCATGTCCAGTTCGAGGATGTAGTCCACGCGCTGGAACAGCGCCCCCGGCAAGTGCGAGGCGTTGGGGTCTCCCAGGTCGGTGTTGCGCATCACCAGCGCGGCGAAACTGTTGGCTTCCAGTTCGTTGAGCAGGTTCATGCCCTGGGTACGGCTGAGGTAGTAGAAGCGGTCGCCGTTCTGCAGGTTCTCCATCTGCACTTCGAAGACGAAGTTGAAGGTGGAACCGAGAATGCCGCCGAACGGCATGTTCTGCTCGGCCAACCCACCGATCCAGAAGTCCACCAGATCCAGCCCGCCCTTGTTCACGGCATACTCGCCGCGTGCGTTGAGGAAGTCATCGCGGTCCGCCGGTGCGCCCGCTCCTCCCAGCACCAGGGCCATGGCGGCATCGCGCTTGGCCTCCAGGGTGGTGGCCGAGGTGATGCTGCTGTGCGTACCGTAGGCGGCGATGAAGTTGATGATCGAGGCCGGTGTCTTGATGTTCAGGGTGAAGTCGATCCAGCTATCGTAAGGCTTGAGCTGGCTATCGCCGGTCATTTCGTAGAACTGCGCACGGGCGTTGTTCAGCGAAGGAACCCCGGTGTCGCGACCGCGGGCGATGTTGATCGCCGCCAGGTCCAACGGCAGGCCGACCAGGTTGTTGCGCAGCGCCTCGGTGACGAATTCGTCGATCTCGTTGCCGGTCTGCCGGGTCATGCCGCGGATGATCGAGCCAGCGGCCTGATCGGCGGTGAGGGTGCCGCCCTGGGTGAACTCGATGGGGTTAAGGAAGGCCTCGATCAGGCCGACGTCGCTGGACTGCATGCTGTTGTCCAGGCGCGCCACCGTCTCGTTGAGCATGGAGTGGCCAAAGCGGTACACCACATGGGCGAACTCGGCAACGATGGCCGGATCGATGTCCGCCGTGTTGGAGAATACGAACACGTCCACCAACGGCTGCACGGTACGGGCGAATTCCTCGAACACCAGGTGCTGGTACTGCATCTCGTTGACGAAACGCGCGGCCTGGAACAAGCGCTCACCGTTCCAGATCAGCCCATCGGCACTTCCCGGCACCTCGCTCACCGGTACCAACAGCCACTCGTTGATAAAGGCCAGATCGCCGGTATCGAGAATGGTCTGCTTGTTGGCCTCGACCAGACGATTGTGCTCGGCGTGGAACACATGGTGCACCGCGGTCAGGCCGATATTCTCGTTGCCGCGACCGTCGCCAGTGATGAAGTGGGCATCGAGCAGTTCGTTGTCGTACTCGAGGTTGCGTCCGGTCATGGGGTTGACTGTCACGGCATTGCCGGCCACCTCATCGGCATCGACCACCAATTGGCCGCCGACTATCACTGGTACCGCGTTATGGGCGATATCGTCGAGGAAGGCATGACCGGTGCGCACGGCTCCCTGGGTGCTGATGGGATTGTCCGGATCGCCCTCTACCTGTACTGGCGGGTTGCCCGGCATGATCAACATGGCAAAGCCGTTCTCGCCACGAATGAATTGGCCGTACTGGTCAGTGGCCAGCAGCGGCACGTTGGTCACGTCGGCATCGGTGAGGTTGATACCGAGCATCTCGCGGGCCTGCGCCTTGATATCGGCCCAGGTGGCCAGGCCACCGTTCTGGCCGTCGAGCATATGCCCAGTAGCCATTGGCTTGCCGTCGACCATCACGTACTCGCGCAGGAACACCTGGTGCGAGGCGTGCGAGGTGTAGGTCTGGTTCTGGTCGATGAAGGGCGTGGTCTGGTTGGTGTGCTCGCGAATATCGTCAGCCGTACCGAGAATGCCATCTGCCCCGGGTTGGTTGGTAGCGCGAGTGACCACCATGAAGTTGCTGTGCGAACCCTCGACGTACAGCGGGTCGTCCGGCTGCAGCGGGATATACACGGTGCCACTGCCACCTTTGTTGACCAGATCCAGACCATGGTCGAAGAACTGGCCGAACAGGGTCATCCAGGAGTTGAACGGCGCCGTCAGGCCTTCGTCCGGGGCGATATTGGGGATCACGACCGTGCCGTTTTCCACCACGATGCCGAACTCGTCCAGCAGCGTATCCAGCGCCGCCGAAGCGGCAACGACCGCGGCATCGTCGGCGGCAGCCTCGGCCAGTACGGCCTGGTGGGCAGCAGTGTCGCTGGCCAGCTGTGTGGCTGCTGCCTGCGCCTGCTGGCTGGCAGCCTGCGCGGCAGCAGCAGACTCGGCGGCCACCGTGGCTTTGGCATTGGCATCAGCCTGGGCCTGGGCGGTGGCGATCGCCGCACTGAGGAAGGCGGCCTGGGCAGCGCCTTCGTTCGGCGTACCAATGGCAGCCATGTAGGCCTGCAGGGCCAGGCTCTGCACCTCTACCGCACTGGCGACCACAGCCAGCGCATCGCTATAGATCTGGGCATCCTGGTTTGCCAGCGTTTGGGCGTCCGCAGCCTCGGCACTGGCGGCCTGAGCAGCAGCCGTGGACGCGGCCAACGTAGCAGCGCTGGCCTGCACTTGGGCGCTGTTGCCAGCCGCGGCGTTTTCGGCCGTTTTCAAGGCGTTGTGCGCCTGCATTACCTGTTGTGCATCAGCAAAGGAGTTTTCCGAACCGGCGTAGTCGAGTGCGGCTATAACCGCAGCCAGATTACCCAGGCTCTGGTCGACGATCAGGTTGCTGATGGTGCGCGGCTGCGAGTCGACCACGTAGCCGCTGGTCTGGGCATAGCTGGTGCTTTGGCTGCCAGTGGGGAAACCGGGAGGAGCGCCCGGCCCATCGATACCATTTTCTGCATCGCGGAATACCGGATCGAGCAGGCGGGGCATCAGTTGATCGGCCGAGCCATAGTACTGTTGGCCCGGCACCAGGTTGTTATAGGTGCCATCGACGGTACGCAGGCCCCAAGGCAACAGTGGATTGCCTACCAGGTCATAGAGCGACTCGCCGGCGGCATGGGCTTCGGAAATCTTGATCTGCTGGAGAATTAAAACAAGATCGGCTTGATTGACGGTTAGAGTGGCCATCTTTGTTCCCTCAATGCTGAGTACAACTGACGTTCAGGTCAGGAAAACCACATGCATACGGCAACATTGCAACGGCGTGGTCGGACGTTGGCGAACAAGTACAAAAAGAGAGGGGATGTGGCAGGCAACTGCGCCGCACACCCCGCGATAGGCGGCAAGCTTCAAGCTCGCCGACCATTCAGGGTGGTGGTGGCCCGTGAAAACGCAGCGCGAACGGATCGGCTGGACTGTCCACCGATCGACTTCTGACAACGAGGCGCAAAGCCATGTTTTACCTTCCCGGATGAGCACGCCCAAAGTTGCGCGCCCTCTCCTGCGCGGCGACTCCAGCACGCTCACACTCGACTGCAAGGGCCCTGCGGGGGGCCAGGTCAAGCTGAGGTCCAGCCGATGCCGGTACCGCTCTACGGGCATCGTCGCTACTCCAGTCGAGGCGGCAACCGCTATAAAAGCCGCCCCGCAGCGCATCCTGGACTAGCTTGTTGAGACAGGCGTCGACTGATTGCATCGGCTGCCTGCACAAAGCGCTTGTCACCAGCATCGGGGAGCAAGGCGAATGGCCACAGAGGCAAAGGTCGAATCAAATTCGAAGACTTTCGTCGAGCCTGCAGATCAGACCATGGTCGAATCGCCAGACACCTGGCCTCAGCGCCTCTGGCACCCTCTGGCCGGGCTCAACCGCTCGACTCAATTCATCCTGCTCGCCGCATTGATCCTGGGCCTGAGCATGGCCTTCGTCGGCAGCCTGGTCAGCCAGCAGATCAGGCTGGCAGCCGCGCACAGCGCCGGCGAAGGCGCGGCCATCTACATGGAAGCGTATCTGGACGAATATGTGCAGGAACTGGCCTCGGCCAGCACGCTGAAAGCCGAAAGCGTGCAAGCCATCGACAACCTGATGAAAGACACGTCGCTCAAACAGCACATCGTTTCGGTGAAGATCTGGTTGCCCGATGGGCGCAACGTCTACAGCACCAGCAAGCGGCCGGTCTTCTACTATCACCCGGCCGGCCCCATCGCCGAGGCCATGCAGGGCAAGGTGGTCACCCGCCTGAGCCCGCTGGATCATGACGAGCACGCCTACGAGCGCAGCTTCAACCGGCCGCTGTACGAGACCTACGTGCCGCTGCGCGAGTTCGGTAGCGGACGGATCATCGCCATCGGTGAGTTCTACGAGATGGAGCACGAGATCGGCAGCATCCACCAGCAGGTCTGGGCGATCATCGCCGCGGCCACCCTGGCCATGCTCCTGCTGCTCTTTCTCATCGTCCGCCGCGGCGACCGCATCATCGAGCGCCAGCAGGCGATCCTGCGTCAGCAGATGCGCGAGCAGGAGGCCTTGCACCAGCAGAACGCCGCGCTGCAACGCCGGGTCAGCACCGCCAGCCAAGAGTTCGCCACCATCAACGAGCTGACCCACCGGCGCCTGGGTGCCGATCTGCACGACGGCCCGGCGCAGCTCCTGACCCTGATCCTGCTGCGTCTGGACGAGCTCGCCGAACTTTGCCCAACGGGGCAGAACGATGCGCTGGAGACCATCCGCAGCGCCGCCCAGGACAGCCTGCGCGAGATCCGCGGCATCTCCCGCGGCCTGGCGCTGCCGGAGATCAACGAGCTGAGCCTGGACGAGTTGCTCAAGCTGGTGGTGCAACGCCATGAACAGCGCAGCGAAACCAAGGTGCAGCTAGATCTCGGCGAGTTACCCGAGGCGCTGAGTCTGTCCTACAAGATCTGCGTCTACCGGCTGGTACAGGAGGCGTTGAACAACGCCTTCCACCATGCCGGCGGCCAGGGACAGCGGGTCAGTGCCGAGTGCCGGCAGGGCGTACTGGAAGTACAGGTGGCGGACGCCGGCGCAGGCATTGATCAGGGTCTTCAGGCCGCGACAGGGTCACATCGCTCGCGCCTGGGACTGGTGGGCATGCGCTATCGGGTGGAGTCTCTGGGCGGGACGTTCGAGCTCGAATCGGCCCCCAGGCAAGGTACCCGGGTCACGGCCAGATTCGATTTACACGATGACGAAAACTGCCAGTAACACCTGTGCCGTCACGGCGCACCGATGCCTACTGTCCAGGTCTTGTGGCTTTCCCAATAGCGGCGCACTGCCGCCACCGCCTCGACACGATTGCGCGCATGCAGCTTCTGCATCACGTTGGTCATGTAGTACTTCACCGTCTTCTCGCTCAAACCCAGCTTGGCCGCCACCTCGCGATTGGTCAGACCGTTGGCGACCTCGCGGATGATCTGTTCTTCGCGGTGCGTGAGGTCTACCCCACGCTGCTCGGTCTGGTGCTTGCGGAAGTTGCTCAGCAGGCGCGTCGCCAGCGCCGGGGTGATAAAGGTTTCACCCTTGGCCACGGTGCGAATCGCCTGAATCAGCTCAGGACCACTGACTCCCTTTAGAACGTAGCCCTGGGCGCCGCCCTCCAGGGCCGAATAGGCGTCGTCCTCGGACTCCGACACCGTCAGCATCAACACTTTGACCTTCGGCTGCGCCTTGCTGATGGCGCGTACCGCGGCGAAGGTATCGCCCGGCATGTTGACATCCATCAGCAGCACATCGGGCTGACAGCGCGCGGAAATTTCCCGCGCTTCGTCGGCGCAACCGCCCTGCTCCACCACCTCGAAGTCCTCGACCCGGCCCAGGGTCGCGGCGACCCCCTGCCGTAGCAGCGGATGGTCGTCGACTATGCCCACCTTGATCTTGTCGCTCATCGCATATGCTCCCCTCAAGGTTTATACCCTTGTCGCCATGGTGCCTGGCAAAGCCAGGCACCATGCTTCCCGACTCAACTCAACTGGAAGTCCGCTACCGTCACCGTGGTGTGATTGCTGACTCCAACCAGGGTGATGGTGCCGCCATCGACGCCATTGATGGTCACCACCGTGTCGTTTCCGGCATCGCCGATGGCGACTCGGCTGGCGAAGGTGTCCAGCGTCAGACCGAAGGCTGCGATGTTCAGCAGATCCTGACCACCAGCCGGATTGGCATCGAAGCCGATCACGGTGTCGTTGCCAAAGTTCGCACCGAACACCAGGATGTCGTTGCCCTGACTGGCATCCATGAAGTCATCACCAGCGCCACCGGTCATCACGTCGTTACCCAGGCCACCGATCAGCACATCGTTGCCATCGTCACCATCCAGCAGGTCGTTGCCGTCACCGCCCAGCAGGGTGTCATTGCCGGCCTCGCCATACAGCTGATCGATACCGGCGCCGCCTATCAGGGTGTCGTTACCTTCGCCGCCATGCAGCAGATCGTTGCCGCCCAAGCCACTGAGGGTGTCATTGCCTACACCGCCGGACATCGTGTTGGCCAGGCCATTACCGGCCGCATTTGTGGCGTTGCCGCCGATATGCACCAGATTTTCCACATTGGCGCCCAGGATGTAGCTGGCACTGCTGGAGTACGCCGTATCCACTCCGCCATTGGCCGCCTCGACGATCACATCTCCCGCAACATCGACGTAGTAACTGTCGTTACCCGCGCCACCGACCAGACGGTCGATACCTGCGCTGCCGTCCAGCACGTCGTCTCCGGCACCGCCGGTGAGGGTGTTGTTGAGGGCATTACCGGTACCGCTGAAGTTGCCGGCGCCGATGAAGGTGAGATGCTCCACGTTGTTGCCCAGGGTGTAACTGGACAGCGTGGTGCGCACCGTGTCGGTTCCTGCACCAACGCCCTCCACTACCTGGTCGCCCACACTGTCGACCACATAGGTGTCGTTGCCGACACCGCCGGTCATGAGGTCGTCGCCCTCGCCGCCGTTGAGCGTGTCGTTACCGGCACCGCCTTCCAGCACATCGTCACCAGCCAGGCCGTTGAGCACGTCGTTAGCGCCTCCGCCGACGATCTGGTTGGCCAGCTCGTTGCCGTTGCCGGTAAACGCTCCGCCGTTGATCTTGACCAGATTCTCGACATTGGCCCCCAGGGTGTAGGTGGCCAGGGTGGTGCGCACCGTATCGATTCCCTCATCGGCCTCTTCGATCACCTGATCGCCAACCGCATTGACCACGTAGATGTCATTGCCGCTACCACCACGCATGAGGTCATTGCCCGCACCACCATCGAGGAAGTCGTTGCCGCTGCCCCCGATCAGGGTGTCATTGCCGGCCCCGCCGAGTAGGATGTCATCACCACCGCCCCCCTCGAGCAGGTCATTGCCGGCGCCACCATCAAGGGTATCGTCGCCGTCCATGCCCTGCAGGGTATCGTTGCCACCCAGGCCATTGAGCACGTCGTTGCCCAGATTGCCCTGCATCACGTTGGCCAGCGCATTACCGTTGGCCACAGTGCTGCCAGCCCCGCCATGGATCAGGTTCTCGACATTGGCACTCAGGGTGTAATTGGCCAGGGTCGAGTACACCGTGTCGGTGCCAGCGCCTGCCGCCTCCACCACCACATCACCGGCATCGTCGACGTAGTAGAAATCGCTACCGGCGCCACCGACCATCAGGTCTGCGCCCGCCCCACCATCGAGCACATCGTTGCCTGCACCACCAGTGATGGTGTTGGCCAGCGCATTGCCGGTTCCGACGAAATTGCCCGCACCGATGAAGGTCAGGTGTTCGACGAATGCAGCCAGTGTGTAGTTGTTCAGCGTTGTGCGCACAGTGTCGGTGCCGCCTCCCTCCTCCTCGATTAGCTGGTCGCCGAGGCTGTCGACCACGTAGGTGTCGTTGCCGGCACCACCGATCATCAGGTCATCGCCCGTGCCACCATCCAGGGTGTCGTTGCCCACACCACCTTCCAGCACATCATCGCCGGCCAGGCCGTTGAGCACATCGTTACCGCTGCCGCCGACGATTTGGTTGGCCAAGGCATTACCCGTACCGGTGAAGTTGCCGCCATTGACCTTGAACAGGTTCTCGACATTGGCACCCAGGGTGTAGCTGGCCAGCGTCGTACTGACCGTATCGGTTCCGCCATCTACCTCCTCGACCACCTGATCGCCAGCCGCGTTGACCACATAGGTATCGTTGCCGGTACCACCGCTCATGGAGTCGTTGCCAGCCCCACCATCGAGCCAGTCATCGCCGTCACCGCCCTGCAGGGTATCGTTGCCGTCCCCACCATTGAGCACATCATTGCCCGTCCCGCCGATGATGGTATTGGCCAAGCCGTTACCGGTACCGGTGAAGGCATCCGCGCCGAGGTAGGTCAGGTGCTCGACATTGGCGCCCAGGGTGTAGCTGGTCAGCGTGGTGCGAACCAGATCCGTACCGCCGCCCGCACCTTCCACGACCTGATCACCGACTTCGTCGACCTCATAGGTATCGTTGCCAGCACCGCCGATCATGACATCGGCGCCCGTGCCACCAATCAGGGTGTCGTTACCCGCCCCACCGTTGAGCGTGTCGTTACTGCCGCCACCGACGATGACGTTGGCCAGGGTATTACCGGTTCCGACGAACGCCCCGACGCCGATGAAGCTGAGATTCTCAACGTTGGCGCCCAGCACGTAACTGGCCAGTGTGGTGAGCACGGTATCGTTGCCGGCATTGGCCGCCTCGATGACCTGATCGGCGAAGTTATCCACCCTGTAGATATCGTCACCAGCACCGCCACTCATGCTGTCGGTACCTGTGCCGCCATCAAGCAGATCATTGCCAGTGCCGCCTTGCAGGGTATCGTTGCCATCGCCGCCCTGCAGCGTGTCATCCCCGGTACTGCCGATGATCAGGTTACTGAGCGCATTGCCGGCGCCGGTGAAGTTGCCCGTGCCGATGAAAGTCAGGTTCTCCACCTGATCGCCCAGGCTGTAACTGGCGAGCGTGGTCCGCACGGTATCCGTGCCCTCGCCGGCCAGCTCAACGACCTGATCGCCAACACTGTCGACTACATAGGTATCGTTGCCCGGGCCACCGACCATCAGGTCATCGCCTTCTCCACCATCGATGAAGTCATTGCCTTCGCCGCCATAGAGCAGGTCATCGCTGGCCAGACCGATGAGGGTGTCGTTGCCTGCCATGCCCTCGAGCATATCCACGGCGGGCGTGCCGATCAGCAGATCGTCACCGGCAGTACCGGCGATACCCAGGCCGAGCATCACGGCGACCGAGGTCACCAGTTCGAGGGTATTGCCATTGTCGGTATAACTGACCAGCACGCGGAGCATCTGTCCGGCCAGGGCCTGGCCGGGCAGGAACGTCGCGTTGTTGGCACCGGGTATATCGGTAAAGCTCACCCCGTCACCGCGCTGCCACTGATAGTGGAATTCGACACCCGCCAAGCCATCGGCATCGGTGAAGTCCAGGATGGCAGAGAGGGGTTGCCCACTCAGCGGCAGCGGATTGCTGAGCGATACCGTGCCCACCGGCAGGTCGTTCGGATCGCCCACCAGAGTAACGGCCGTGGTCGGCGCCGAGAACACGGTCTCCAGCACGCCATGAGCGTCCTTATAGATCGCCTTGACGCGCAGGGCCAGGCCCTCGAGCTCGGGTGTCACGGTGAAGTTCGGGCCGGTAGCACGGGCGGCCTCGCCGCCGATGTTTTCCGTCACGATATCTTCGAAGGTACCGTCGCCCTCAGGATCCACCTGCCAGTAGTAGCTGATCGGCCCGGTGATGGCGCCGTTCGGATTACCGACGTCGATGTTGTCGGCGTCGCGCACCAGCGCGGCAGAGACGCTGAGCACCTGGCCGACACTGGGCGAGCCGTCGCTGATACGCAGCACGCCTTCCACCTCAGCATTGCGTCCTTCGACCAGCACCATGGCCTGGTCATTGAACTGGATGCGCTCGATATTGCGGACCATGTCCGCGCCATCGGCGCCGATCGCATCGAACAGGCCGTCGCCGTCGTTATCCACGGGCGCCGGGCCGATATGACGCACGCCCCACAGGCCGTCGCCCCATTCGATCACTTCATACTCGGACATCAGCCCCGAGTAGACCGCCGTATCGAAGGAGTTCCCGAGGTTGTTCGGGTCGACCATACCGGGCATCAGCTCGCGGACGATGACCAGTTGCCCCGGGTTGTAGGTGCCGTTGAGCATGAACGGGATCATCGGCACCATGCTGTTGAAGGTGGCGATTTCCGGGCCCGTACCGTCGTTGTTCGCACGCACGCTGATACGCACGTTGAGCCACATGTCACCGTCGATCAGGTCGTCGCCGCCGTTACCGGCAATCAGATCGCTGCCATTGCCGCCGAGGATGATATTGCCCGCACCAAAGGAGGTGACCTCGCCGGAGGTGGTCAGTGGATCGGCCAGTTGGTTGATGAACGCCCGCAAGCCGTCGACCATGTCCATATAGTCGTCGCTCAGCACGCTGCCGTAGGCACCGGACAGAGCGATGGCCGTGGCGTCGCGGTCGTCGCCGTTGAGAATATCGGCATGGTGCGAGCCCGACAGCCCTTCCATGAATTCGAAGCGTGCCAGCACCGACACATCGGACGGTGCCACCGGCGTTTCATCGAAGGCGCGCAGACGGAAGTCGACGTTGACCCCGAACGGATCGTCGCGGAAGCCCGCCCAGTCGAAGCCGGAGCCACCGACGTAGCGGTCGCCCTCGCCACCGTTGCCGAACATGATGTCGTCACCACCCTCGCCGTCCATGCGGTCGATGATGCCGAACTCGCCGATGAACACGTCATGGCCGATCACGTCGTCCAGGCCGAACTCGTTGAAGTTGTCGCCGCCGTTGCCGTCGGGACCGCCCAGTTCCAGCCAGTCGTTGCCTTCGTTACCGAACTGCGCCTCGTTGCCGCGGGTGCCGAGGATGAAGTCGTCGCCCGGGCCGCCAAACACCTCGGTGGAGTCCTCGCCGGAGATGACGAAGTCCTTGCCGTGGCCAGCCATCACCAGATTGATGCCGTTGCCGGCATGCACCACGTCGTTGCCTTCGCCGGCGCGAATGATGTCGTCACCGCCCATGTCGGTGATGATGTCGTCGCCGACTCCGCCCATGATCAGGTCGTTGCCGAAGCCGCCCTCCAGGCGGTCATTACCGGCGTCGCCCCACAGGGTGTCGTCGCCGATGCCGCCCACCAGGGTGTCATTGCCGTCCGTGCCGCCGAGCACCACGTGCTCGCCGCCGTTGTACTGCAGGAAGTTGGGCCCGCGCATAACGTCTGGCAGCAGCGGGTTGTCGCCTTCCGGATCGGCGCGGCCATCGTCGCCCAGGCCTGTGTACTGCCTGGCTTGGTCCACCTCGAGGATAAAGCCCGGGGTGGAGAAGATATCCCCCGGCAGGTGAGTGGCATCGGTGTTGGCCATGACAATGCGCGAGAAGAAGTTGTTCTCCATCTCGGTGAGCATGTTCAGGCCGGCCAGGCGCTCCAGGTAGTAGAAGCGGTCGGCATCCTGCAAAGCCTCCATCTGCGTCTCGAAGACGAAGTTGAAGGTGGAGCCGAGCATGCCGCCGAAGGGCATGATCTTCTCGGCCAGGCCGCCGATCCAGAAGTCGATGGCGTTGACCCCGGTAGTGGCCGCCGGACCATAGAGGAAGGCGGCGCGGTTGACGCCAGCACCATCGGCATCGAACAACCGCTCCTCGGCGGTTCCCTCGTTGATCAACGCCGTGCCGCCGAATACCAGGGCGAAGGCCACCGCCCGCTTCTCGGCCAGGGTATTGACGTCGAGAGCCAGCAACGCCTCATGCGTACCATAGGCGGCGATGAAGTTGACCAGCGAGGTCTGGTGCTTGAGGTTCATGGCGAAGTCGACCCAGCTGGTGTACGGCTTGAGCTGGCTATCGCCGGTCATGTTGTAGAACTCCTGACGCGCCGCGTTGAGCGACGGCACCCCGGTATCGCGACCACGGGCCAGGTTGATCGTCGCCAGGTCCAGCGGTAGGCCAAGCAGGTTGTTGCGCAGGGCCTCGGTGACGAACTCGTCGATCTCGTTGCCGAGCTGCCGGGTCATGCCGCGCGCCAGGGCGCCAGCGGCTTCTTCCGCCGAGACGGTGATGTATTCCGGATTGCCCGGTCCCACTGGCTGTAGTGGATCGAAGTCCGGATTTCTCAACTGGTTGAACATCAGTGGATTGAGGAAGGCCTCAATCAACCCCAGTTCGCTGGAGACGAAATTCGGGTCGAAGCGATCTACCGTCTCGGTCAGCATCGAGTGGCCGAAGCGGTATACCACGTGGGCGAACTCGGCGAGGATCGCCGGGTTGAGGGTGCTGTCGTAGACCTGGGTGGCGTTGAAGAACACGTCCACCTGCGGCTGCACCTTGCGCGCGAACTCCTCGAACACCAGGTGCTGATACTGCATCTCGGTGGCGAAACGCGCGGCCTGGAACAGCCGCTCGCCGTTCCACACCAAGCCATCCGGGCTGCCCGGCAGACTGTTCACCGGCTCCAGCAACCACTGGTTGATGAAGTTGATGTCGTTGGAGGCCAGCACCACGTCCTTGGTATGCGCCACCACGCGGTTGTGCTCGGCATGGAACACATGGTGAATGGCGGTCAGACCGATATTCTCGTTGCCGCGACCGTCGCCGGTAATGAAGTGGGCATCGAGCAGCTCATCGTCGTAGGTGTTGCCGCTGCTCTGCCCGCCGCCGAGGGTCAGCCCCACGGCATCGTCGCCATCGGCCGTCTTCAGCGCGCCAGTCTGGCTGTTGAAGGGATTGGCGTTATGCGCAATATCGTCGAGGAAGGCGTGATTGGTGCGAATCACATCGTTAGGCACCTCCACCCCACCCGGCCCGGCGGAAACCAGACCACCACCGGTGACGAACTGCGGATAGCCGTTGCCACCCGGGATGAACTTGCCGTACTGGTCGGTGGCCAGCAGCGGCACGTTCACCACATCGGCATCGCTCAGCACGATGCCCAGCATATCGAGCGCCTGGGCCTTGATTTCGGCCCAGGTCGGCAGGCCGCCATCGGCACCGTTGAGCAGGCGCCCGGTAGCCACCGGGCCCTCGTCGGTCATGGCGTACTCGCGCAGGAACACCTGGTGCGAGGCATGAGAGGTGTAGGTCTGGTTCTGGTCGACGAAAGGCGTGGTCTGGTTGACATGCACATGCACGTCATCGGAGGTGCCAAGCACACCGTCCGTACCGGCCAGCACCGCCTGGTTGGTGGCGCGCGTCAGTACCATGAAGTTGGCCGAGCCACCCTCGACATAGAGCGGATCATCAGGCTGCAGCGGGATGAACACCGTGCCGTTGCCGCCCTTGTTGACCAGGTCCAGGCCGTGATCGAAGAACTGGCCGAACAGGGTGAACCAGGAGTTGAAGCCCGCCGACAGCCCCTCGTCCGGAGCGCTGTTGGGAATAAACAGCGGCACCCCGCCCGGGATCGGCTGGCCGTTGAGATCCAGCAGCACGCCGTTGGCGTCCAGAGTACCCAGGCCGGCATCGACATAGGCCTGCACCGCCGCCAGGTTGGTGATGGTCTGGTCGACGATCAGGTTGGAGATGGTCCGCGGGTCGGCGTCCACCACGTCGCGCGGCGAGGCAGGGTTGGTCGGATCGTAGGCATAGTTGCCATTGACGAACACACCGCCCGGTAACGGCCCGTTAAGATCGATGCTGTCGCCATCCGGGTCGTTGATGAAGCTCTGCGTCGTCGCGGTCGGGAACGGCTGATCCGCCGCACCGAAGTACTGCTGCCCCGGCACCAGGTTGTTGAACGAGCCATCCACCGTACGCAGGCCCCAGGGCAGGCGCGAGTTGGGGATGATATCCATCAGGTCCTCGCCGGCGGCATGGCGCTCGGCGATAAGGATCTGGTCGAGGATGAACTGCAGGTCGGAGCGGATCAGGCGCAGACCATTGCCGGGGCTGACCACATCGCTTTCCACCGGCAGCGGTGGCGGCGGCAAGGGTATCGAGCCTCCAGCCACCGGCTGGGTGGCAGCGGAAGACACTCGCTCCAGCACACCGTTATCGTCCTGGTAGGTGGCGATCACACGGATTGCCAGACCATCCAGATCGGGGGTGACGCGATAGGAAACGCCATCCTGGGTGGACGGCCGGGCGCCGCCCTCGACGATGATGTCCTGGAAGATGCCCGAGCCGGGCTCTGCCTCATACTGCCAGACATAGCTGACTGGCCGACCGGTGATCAGCCCTCCGTCATTGTCCGCATCCAGGACCCCAGCAGCCGAAACCCGCAGCAACTGACCGACCGCCGGGGTGCTATCTGGATTACCACTGCCAGCATCGAGAATCTGCAGCGTGCCCGTGGGCGAGAAATTGCCGCCCTGCTGGGTACCGGCCACTTCGTCGACGAACTGGCCGCCGACCCGCACCAGTGCGCTGTCGGCAAACTGGATGCGCTCGATATTGAGCAGGCGGTCGGTGCCTTCGTCGCCGACGTTGTCGGTGACGATGGTCACGCCGGCAAGCGTGGTCACCGTGTAGTTCTCGCGCGGGCCGGCATACAACGCAGTATCGAAGCTATCGGCGCTGTCGAGAATCTCGCGCACGATCATCAGTTGCCCGGGGTTGTAGGTGCCGTCGAGCATCAGGTGCATCATGTCCTTCATGCTGTTGAAGGACGCGATTTCCGGGCCGCTAGGATTACCGTCGGCATCCATCCCGGCGCGCACGCTGATGCGTACGTTGAGCCAGCGGTCGCCGTCGAGCAGGTCGTCGCCACCGCGTCCCTCCAGCACGTCACTACTGCCGCCGCCGAGGATGATGTTGCCGCTGCCGAAGGAGCTCTGCGGTGCCCCGAAGAACTCGGTGAGCATCTGCTGCATGCCGGCGATACGGGCGATACCCTCGGCCGTCAGTACGCTGCCGCGGGCACCGGCCTGGGCGATCAGCGCCGCGTCGGCGTTATCGCCGCGCAGGATATCGGCATGGGCCGAACCGGACAGACCTTCCACCTCGGCGAAACGGTCGAGGATACCGGCATTGGACGGAGCCACCGGCGGCTCGACGAAATCGTCGACGATCAGGTCGACCTTCACCCCGAAGGGGTCGTTCTTGTAGACCGCCCAGTCGAAACCGGAGCCACCATCGAAGTGGTCGGCGCCTTCGGAGCCGACCATGATGTCGTCGCCGCCCTCGCCTATCAGCTCGTCGAAGCCGGGTCCCGTGATGAACACGTCATGGCCGTTCACGCTATCGCTGGCAAAGGGTTCCAGGTTGTCGCCAGGCGCGCCGTCCTGGGTGCCGATCTCGATCCAGTCGTCGCCCTCGTTACCCATGGTCTGCAGGTTGCCCTTGGCACCGAGGATGAAGTCGTTACCAGTGCCGGCAAAGACCTCCGAAACGTCCTCACCGGTGATGATGAAGTCGTTGCCATGGCCGCCGAGGATCAGGTTGAAGCCGTTACCGCCGTGGATCACGTCATTGCCGTCGCCACCCTTGAGCACATCATCGCCACCCTTGTCGGTGATGATGTCATGGCCGGCGCCGCCTTCGATCATGTCGTTGCCGTCGCCGCCTTCCAGGCGGTCATTGCCGCCGTCGCCCCACAGGGTGTCGTCGCCGATGCTGCCGATCATCACGTCGTCGCCTGCGGTGCCGCCGAGCACCACATGCTCGTCGCCGGTGTAACGCAGGTAGTTGGTTTCGACACCCGGTGTCTCCGGGTTGTCGCGGATCACCAGTGGGATCAGCGGATTGTCGCCAACCGGGTCGGCGCTACCGAGCCCGTCGTTGAACTGCGCAGACTGATTCACCTCGAGGATCAGCCCCGGTCTGGAGAAGATGTCCGCCGGCAGGTGCACCGCGTCGGTATGGCGCATCACCAGTTTGGCGAAGGAGTTGTCCTCCATCTCGGTGAGGAAGTTGAGGCCGTCCAGGCGCGCCAGGTAGTAGAAACGGTCGCCGTTCTGCAGCGCCTCCATCTGCGTCTCGAAAACGAAGTTGAAGCTGGAACCGAGCATGCCGCCGAAGGGCATGATCTGCTCGGCCAGACCACCGATCCAGAAATCGATGTCGTTGACCCCGGTGCTGGCCGCCGGCCCGTTGAGGAAGGCCATGCGCGCGTCATCGGAAATCGCCCCACCGCCGAACACGATATCCATGGCCGCGGCGCGCTTGGCCGCCAGCGAAGTCACCCCGGTGATGCTGGCATGGGTGCCGTAGGCGGCGATGAAGTTGATCAGCGATTCCGGGTGCTTGAGGTGCAGGGCGAAATCCAGCCAGCTGGTGTAGGGCTTGAGCTGGCTGTCGCCGGTCATGGCATAGAACTCGGCGCGCGCCTCGTTCAGCGATGGCACGCCGGTGTCGCGACCGCGGGCGAGGTTGATCGCCGCCAGGTCCAGCGGCAGGCCGAGCAGGTTGCTGCGCAGAGCACCGGTGACGAACTCGTCGATCTCGTTGCCCAGTTGCCGGGTCAGGCCGCGGACGATGGCGCCAGCAGCTTCTTCGGGCGTCAGCGTGCCGTTGTCATTGAACGCCAGCGGATTGAGGAAGGCCTCGATCAGGCCCATGCTGCTGTCGTTCTGGAAGCTCGGGTCGAAGCGATCCACGGTCTCGGTCAACATCGAGTGACCGAAGCGATACACGGTGTGAGCGAACTCGGCCATGATCGCCGGGTTGATGGTGGCATCGTAACCGTTGGGGATGAGGAACTCGTCCACCAGCGGTTGTACCTTACGGGCGAACTCCTCGAACACCAGGTGCTGGTACTGCATCTCGGTACCGAACTTGGCGGCCTGGAACAGCCGTTCGCCGTTCCATACCAAGGTCGACAGATCGGCCGGAATCGCGCCGACCGGCTGCAGCAGCCACTGATTGAGGAAGGCGATATCACCGTCGGCGGCGGCCTGCAGGGCCACGTCCTTGGTGTGTTCGACCAGGCGGTTGTGCTCGGCGTGGAACACATGATGCACGGCGGTCAGGCCGATGTTCTCGTTGACCCGGCCATCGCCGGCCATGAAGTGGGCATCGAGCAGTTCATCGTCGTAGGTGCCCGCCAGGCCGTCATTGACCCCGGCCACACCATCGGCATCGGCTACCAGCGGCGCGCCGGTCTGGCTGTTGAACGGGTTGGCCGAATGGGCAATGTCATCTAGGAAGCCATGACCGGTGGTCAGCGCCAGGGAGGCGTCCACTGGTGCATCCAGGCTGGCCTCGACCAGGCCGCCGGCGGTAACCAGTTGCGGCATGCCGTTAGCGCCGGGGATGAAGTTGCCGTACTGGTCGGTGGCCAGCAGCGGCACCCGGCCGACGTCTTGATCGTCCAGTTCGATGCCCAGCACATCGCGAGCCTGAGCCTTGAGCACGGCCCAGGTGGCCATGCCGCCCAGTTCCACGTCGTCCTCGGTACCGAAGATGCCATCGCCGCCCAGATCGCGGTTGGTCAGCAGCTTGCCGGTGGCCATGGGTTGGCCGTCCACCAGCACATAGGCGCGCAGGAATACCTGGTGCGAAGCGTGCGAGCTGTAGGTCTGGTTCTGGTCGACGAACGGCGTGGTCTGGTTGACGTGCACCCGGTTGCCGTCCGCATCCACCTCGACGCTGGCGCGGGTGATGACCATGAAGTTGGTCTGCGGCGTGGCGGGGTTGTACAGCGGATCGTCCGGCTGCAACGGAATGAAGACGAAGCCGTTGCCGCCCTTGTTGACCAGATCCAGACCATGGTCGAAGAACTGGCCAAAGAAGGTGAACCAGGTGTTGAAGCCAGCCGAAAGCCCTTCGTCCGGCGCAGTATTGGGAATAAATAACGACTGGCCGGCAGGAATCGCCACACCGTCGAGATCCAGCACGGTGCCGACGGGATAGGGGTTGCCATCGGGGTCCAGCTGACTACCGTCGGCAAGCACGCCCATCCCGGCATCAATGAAAACCTGTACCGCCGCCGGGTTGCTGATGGTCTGGTCGACGATCAGGTTGGAGATGATCCGTGGGTCGGCATCGGCCACGTTACCGGCGGCGCCGTAGTCGGTGTTGGTCACCAGCCCACCGGGCGCCGCACCGTTCATATCGAAGGTGTCGCCGTCCTGGTCGTTGCGGAACTGTTGGTCCAGCAACAGGAGGAACTCCTGGTCGGCGGCGCCCCAGAAGGTACGGCCCTCCACCAGATTGTTGTAGCTGCCATCCACTGTACGCAGCCCCCAGGGCACCTGGGAGTTGGGCAGCAATTCGCTCAGGCTCTGTCCGGCGGCATGCGCCTCAGCAATGAAAATCTGCTGCAGGATGAACTCGAGATCGGATTTGATGAAATCGGCCATTTCCTTCCACCTCTGAAACCCAGCGGCTGAATGCGCGAAATCGGAGGAATCCCTGGCACAGAAGCAGCCCACCCTGTCCGTTGCGCATCACGCAATCGTCAGAGCGTTCCCGGGATAGAGGCCAAACGCTGCCACGCCGACCTGCTGGGCTAATCGGCGTGCAATCAGTATTTGGTATGTCCCTATGCTGAAGCTGGCACGAAGCCTAGCGTCAGAAATCAGGCAGTAGGAGACCCGTGCAGTTGCAGGTCGGCGAAATGCCCTAGCAAAGACGCCTCAGGCGTCCGGTAAAACGTGATTCCGGTAGTGATCACCCCATGCAGGAGCTTGCCAACGAAAGCCGTGTCGACTTATTGGCTTGGATCACACGCCTAGACTTAAGTCCTAGCCAATAGGATTGTCAAGATACCGTCAGTCGCCTCGTTAATTATCCTTATTTCCTATAAGCTTTTATTGAATAAAGATTTTTTTGATGAAACAAAACGAAACATCGAAAAAATAAGACGCTGATATCCCTTGCACATCGACGAAAAATCCATCTATACCTAGAAGGCGACACCCAAAGAGACAATAAAATGTCTCCAATAGACGGTCCTGCACACCAATCGTCGAAATACCGTCACACCACGCAGGACGCCCAGCGAACAAGCAGTGCCGGAGGGTCCCATGGACGTACCGCAGTCCCCGCGTTCCGAGCTGGCCGAGGCGTTGTTTCGTCTGCGCCGAACCTTCTATGCCCTGGCCGCCTTCAGTGGGGTGATCAACCTGCTGATGCTGACCCCGGCGGTTTATATGCTGCAGGTCTACGACCGTGCCCTGGTCAGCAGCAACGTCACCACCCTGCTGATGCTCACGGTGCTGGTGATCGGTCTGTATGTACTGATGGCACTGTTGGAGGTGGTGCGCTCAAGCGTGCTGATCCGCGTCGGCAACCGCCTCGACATGATGCTCAACAAGCGCATCTTCGGCGCCGCCTTCGAGCGCAACCTGCGCCGCGCCGGCGGCAACCCGGCGCAAGCGCTGCAGGATCTCTCGCAAGTTCGCCAGTTTCTCACCGGTAACGGCCTGTTCGCCTTCTTCGACGCCCCCTGGACCCCGATCTTCCTGCTGGTGATCTACCTGGTACACCCACTGCTCGGCCTGATTACTCTGATCGGCTCGTTACTGCTGGTGGGCCTGGCCTGGCTCACCGAAGTCAGCACGCGCAAGCCGCTGGCCGAGGCCAATCAGGCCTCGCTGGTATCCGGCAGTTTCGCCAACAACAACCTGCGCAATGCCGAAGTGATCGAGGCCATGGGCATGCTGCCGGCGATTCGCCAGCGCTGGTTCGGCAACCACCTGAAAATTCTCGAGCTGCAGACCCTGGCCTCCGACCGCGCGGCCTACATCGCCGGAGGCAGTCGTTTCGTGCGTGTCACCCTGCAGTCACTGATCCTTGGTGCCGGCGCCTTGCTGGCGATCCAGGGCACGATCACCCCGGGCATGATGATCGCCTGCTCGATCCTCTCCGGCCGTGCCATGGCGCCGGTGGAGCAGGTGATCTCGGCCTGGAAGCAGTTGCTCTCCAGCCGTGCAGCCTGGGCTCGGCTATCCGGGCTGCTGGCTGACTTCCCTGCGCACAAGCCATCCATGCCGCTACCCAAGCCGCTGGGCATGCTCCACGTGGAGAACGCCTTCGCCAGCGCACCGGGCTCGCCCACGCCGATCCTGCGCGGTGTCAGCTTCAACCTGGCACCCGGCGAGGCCCTGGGCATCATCGGCCCCTCAGCCTCAGGCAAATCCACCCTGGCACGTCTGCTGGTTGGCGTCTGGCCGGCGCAAGGCGGCAAGGTGCGCCTGGACGGCGCCGATATCTATCAATGGAACAAGGCTGAGCTGGGTCCCTGGCTCGGCTACCTGCCACAGGACGTCGAGTTGTTCGAGGGCAGCGTCGCCGAAAACATCGCGCGCTTCGGCGCAATAGACGGCGAGGCGGTGATCCTCGCCGCCAGGCAGGCCGGCGTGCACGAGATGATCCTGCACCTGCCGCAAGGCTACGACACCCACCTGAGCGCCGACGGAAGCTCGTTGTCCGGCGGCCAGAAGCAACGTATCGGCCTGGCCCGTGCACTCTACGGCGAGCCATCGCTGATCGTCCTCGACGAGCCCAACGCCAGCCTCGACGACGTCGGCGAAGCGGCGTTGCTGCAAGCGCTGCTCGACCTCAAGCACCGCGGCAAGACCCTGGTGCTGATCTCCCACCGCCCCGCCGTGCTGAACATGGTGGACAAGGTGCTGGTACTGCGCGAAGGCGCTGTGCAGATGTTCGGCAGCCGCGATGAGGTATTCGCTGCGTTGCGCCAGGCCAACGTGATCCCCACCGGCAAGGGGTCGCCGACTCTGGCCTCGGTACGGGCCAAGGAGTGATATGTCATGTCCGATCTGCAGTTCGAAAGCAAGGGGCTGATACTGACGGATAGCCCCTGCACGGTTGACATGGACGACGGCAAACCGAGTCGCTGGGGCTTGTCGCTGGTGCTCGCAGGCTTCGGTGGATTCATTCTCTGGGCCATTCTCGCGCCGCTGGATGCCGGGGTGGTGGCCAATGCCACAGTCAACGTCACCGACAACCGCAAGACCATCCAGCACCTGACCGGCGGCTCGGTCGGCGCCATCCTGGTGCGCGAGGGGGATCTGGTACGACGCAACCAGCCACTGATCGAACTGGACGCCACCCGCGCCATCGCCGAGCAGGGCATGGTCAGCGCGCAATACATAGTGGTCAGCACGGTGAAAAGTCGCTTGCAGGCCGAGCGCGACGGCGCCACACAGGTCGAGTTCGACCCCGAGTTGCTCAGCCGATTCGCCAACGACCCACGCCTGGATGCCTCCGTCGCCCTGCAGCAACGTCTGTTCACTACCCGCCGCACGGCGTTGACCGGCGAAGCCGAGATTCTCCGCGAGAACATCCACGGCGCCGAGGAACAGCTCAAGGGCCTGCGCCAGGTACAGCACTCGCGCAGCGCGCAGATCAGGCTGCTCAACCAGGAACTCGACGGGGTGCGCAGCCTGGCGGCGGAAGGCTATGTGACGCGCAACCGCATGCTCGAACTGGAACGCAACGCCGCCGAACTGAGCGCCTCGCTGGCGCAGAACATCGCCGACGCAGGGCGTACGCGCAACCAGATCGCCGAACTCAAACTGCGCATCCTCCAGCTTGAACAGAATTACCAGCAGGAAGTGCAATCGCAGCTCAGCGATATGCAGAAAGAGGCCGCCGCCCTCGCCGACCGTCTGCGAGCACTGGACTACGAAGTCAGCAACACGGTGATCCGCTCGCCCATCGATGGCGTGGTACTGGGACTGTCCGCCTCCACCATAGGCGGGGTGATCCAGGCCGGCTCGCGAATCATGGACGTGGTGCCGGCCAATGAGCCGCTGCAGGTTGATGCTATGGTGCCGGTGCAGGCCATCGACAAGATGCAACCGGGATTGCCGGTGGACATCGCCTTCCCCGCGTTCAATCACGCACAGACGCCGAACATCCCCGGTCGCGTACTGACGATTTCCGCCGATCGCCTTATCGACGAGACCAACAAGCAGCCCTACTACCTGGCCGAGATCGAGGTCACCGCCGACGGCATGGACAAGCTGGGCAGCAATCGCATTCGCCCCGGCATGCCGGCCACCGTGACGATCAAGACCGGTGAACGCAACCTGATGAGCTATCTGATGAAGCCCATGCTCGATCGCATCGACGGGGCCTTCAAGGAGCAATGACATGCTCGTACGCCAGATATTGTCAGGCCTCTGCTGCCTGGCCTGCCTGCCCGTCCACTCCATGGACCTGTTACAGGCCTGGGAATTGCTGCAACTGCAGGGCCCGACCTATCGTGCCGCCGTCCACGAGCGTGCCGCTGGTCTGGAAAACCCCGCAATCGGCAGAGCCGGGTTACTGCCGCAGATCACGGCCAGGGCCAGCAAAAGCCAGGTCGACGGCACCCAGGAGCAACAGAATGCACTTGGCCGGCGCATCGAGAACGATCTGGACTACGACTCGGAAAACCTCAGCCTGCAATTGCGTCAGCCGCTGTATAACCGCCAGAAAATGGTCGAGTATCGCCAAGGCAAACAACGCGCCAGCTATAGCGAAGCGGTGTTCGATGCCAAGACGCAGAGCGTTGCCGTACGCCTGGCCAGCCGCTACTTCGATGTGTTGCTGACGCGCGAGACCATCGACCTGTCGCGCGCCAAGCTCAAGGCTTTCGAGCAGCAGGTAGCGGCTGCCAAACGCCGCTTCGATCTGGGCGACGGCACCATCACCGACGTCGACCAGGCCACTGCCCGACGTGACCTGGCGCAGGCCGGCGTGATCGAAGCCGAAGACAATCTGGTGGTCGCCCTGCGCCTGCTGCAGGAGTTGCTCGGCAACAACCCGGATCAACTCGCCACCCTGCACGCGGAATTTCCTACCCCGCCCCTGCAACCGGACAACCTTCAAGACTGGCTACAGAAGGCGCAATTGAACAACCCTTCGCTGCGCGCACGCCAGCTCAATCATGGCCTCGCCGAAGAGGAGGTCAAACGCGCCAGCAGCGCCCACTGGCCGACTCTCGACCTGGTCCTGGGCTATACCGACAGCGAGAGCGATTCACTCTCCACCATCAACCAGACCAACCGCTACAGCTCCATCGGCCTGGAATTCACCATGCCGCTTTACTCCGGCGGCGGCGTCAGCGCGCGGGTGCGCCAGGCCACCGCGAGCCGTGAACAGGCCGGGGAAGAAGTCAATGCCAGCCGCGAGGAAGTGTTCTCCGCCACAACCCGTGAGTTCCGCGGCGTGCAGAGCGGCCAGGCACGCATTCGCGCCCTGCAGCAGGCCGTCATTTCCAGCGAGCGGGCACAGGATTCAGCGCGCAAGGGGTTTCTCGCGGGCTCCAGTACCAATGTCGATATCCTCAACGCCGAGGAACAGGTGTTCATCGCCCGCCGTGATCTGCTCGAAGCCAAACTTCGCTATCTGCTCGCACGCCTGCAACTGGCCGCTGCGGTCGGCCTGCTCGGCGAGGACGATATCCTCCAGGTCAATGACTACCTGGGGCCGGAGTTGGCACTCGGCTACTGAGCCGGCGTTTTGCCCGAGTCCCCTGGGCAGGTATTCAGCGCCAGTGGCGCTGCTGAGCGCGCCTGGTCTGCCCTGCGCCGAACATCCAGCCGCACAGCACCACCAGCACCTCCGCCAGCCAGGCCAGCAGCAGTGCGCTGATCACACCCCAGAGAATCGCATCCGGGGTAAACAGCACCTGATAACGGTAAGCCTGCAGGGTTTCCTCGAACAGCTCGTGATCCGCGCCAGTCGCCAGGTGCCAGGCCTGGGCGTACCAGGGCCCCTGCATGGCCTGCCATTCGCGTTCGAGCAAGGCGGAGCGCTGCACCAGGTGCCCGACGCTCTTGGCATCGCTGCGCATCACCGGGTCATCGCTGACGCGGTAGTGCGCAACCAGCGCGTCCATATCGCCCTTGAAGAAATTGCGCGCCGTTTCCTGAAAACCTTTGAGACTCTGCTGCGACTCCAGGCGATGAGCCTCGACCCGCTTGGCGTAGTCATCGACGAAGCCCGGCACCTGCACGCCGAGCAACAGGCCGAAAGCGAACAGCGTCAGGCGCAGGTAGCTTCTAAGCATGAGATCAGGCCTTGCCGTGAGTGATGCATTCGCCGCGGCGCCACAGGCGCCATTCGCCCGGCTGGTACAGCGACCATTGTTCGTTGTCGGTCAAAGGTTCAGTGGCGATGACGGTCACCACGTCGTTGGGCGTGGTCTCTGACTGGAAATCCACCTTCAGGTCAGCGTCCTTGAGCTGCGCAGGGCCAAACGGCGCGCGGCGGGTGATATGCGCGAGCTTGGTCGAGCAGAAGCTGAACAGCCAGTCGCCATCGCTGAGCAGACAATTGAACACGCCGAGCTTGCGGTAACTGGCACAGGACGCCACCAGCACCGGCAGGAGCATTTCCACCGATACCGGCTCGGGAAAGGCGCGACGCACGCGGTTGAGCAGATCGCAGAACGCCGCCTCGCTGTCGGTCTCGCCGACCGGTCGGTAGAAGGTAGTGGAGCCTTCCAGGCCCGCCAACTGGCCGTTATGGGCGAAACACCAGTTACGCCCCCACAACTCACGGCTGAAGGGATGAGTGTTGACCAGGCAGACCTTGCCGACGTTGGCCTGGCGGATATGGCCGATCACCACTTCGCTCTTGATCGGGTAGCGCTGCACCAGCTGCGCCACCTCGGATTCGCTGCTCGCCCGCGGGTCCTGGAACAGACGCAAGCCGCGCCCTTCGTAGAAGCCGATACCCCAACCATCACGGTGCGGCCCGGTGCGGCCGCCACGTTGCATCAGCCCGGTAAAGCTGAACACGATATCGGTGGGTACATTGGCGCTCATGCCGAGCAATTCGCACATCGAATCAATTCTCCTTGCCGAGGATCAGGCGCAGACGCTCGGCTTCATCTTGCAGACGCGCTTCGATTCGCTTGCGGCCCATTGGCAGAAAACGCACCAGCAATCGCCAGAGCAGCGCCGGCAGGTCACCCGGCCGACGCGGAATCAGGTGTAAATGGAGATGGGGCACGTGCTGATTGGAGTCCGGGCCGTCATTGATCAGCAGGTTGATGCCGTTCTTACCAAAGCCCGTCTCGCGCAGCGCAGCGGCGATACGCTCGGCCAGCGTCAACAGACGTTCACGCACCGGTGGCGGCAAATCACGTAGAAATGGCGCATGCACACGGCTGACGATCAGCACATGGGCCGGACGCATCGGGAAGATGTCCAGCAGCACGATGAAATCTTCGTCTTCATACAGACGATGAGCGGGTAGACGTCGCTCGGCAATGGCACAGAACACGCAATCCATCGGGCCTCCCTTGCACAAGGCCATCATGCTGAACGCCTGGACCGACAGGCGCAAGGGGTCAGATCAAATACGCGGTTCCATACGCCCCGAGCGATCACGCCCGTAGTCACGAATTGGCAGGTCGTCGTCCTCTTCCATGCGCTCGCGCAAGGTGCGCAGGTCTTCGTCGGGCTCGGTTACATGCTCGCTCTGATGCCCTTTCCACCAACGCTCGATGGGCCAGCGAACAGCGACGAACAACAGATACACGGCAAGCGCGATCAGGCTGTAGAGCGCCAGATCAGCGACCGCGCGCCAGGCGTTGTTGCCAACCTTGAGCAATATATCCATGGCGGTAACCGCGAGAGCCGGCGCGAACAGTTCGCGCGCCGGGTCGACGATGGTCGGGCTGAACAGCAGCACGGCCATCAGCACCCGCAGCGGCTCGCGCACGTAGCGCCACATCCAGCTGGTCAGGCGCATCCATACCAACAGGCAACCCAGGGCGGCAATCCCGTAGGCCGCCCAGGCCAGGAGGTAGTCGTTTTCATTCATCATAAGCAGGCGCCGGCGTGGCAGGTCTGGCAAAGGGGCGCTTATGATAGCGGCTTTTGCCCAGCGCGGCGCCCCTGCCGTCGCCCTCTCGTTCTCTGGAGCCACGCCATGTCCTCTGCCCCCATCGCCCGCCAGGAAGCCGGCAACGACCCTTATCACTGGCTGGAAAACCGCGACAGTGACGAGGTGCTGGCGCACCTGCAGGCAGAAAACGCCTATTTGGACGCCGTGCTGGAACCGCAGCAGGCCCTGCGCGAGCAGCTGTTCGAAGAGATCAAGGGGCGCATTCGCGAGACCGACCTGTCGCTGCCGACGCCCTGGGGCGACTACCTCTACTACCAGCGCACCACTGCCGGAGACGAATATCCGCGGCACTATCGTTGCCGTCGCCCTGCCGATGGTTCGCTGGATGTCGACACGGCCAGTGAAGCCTTGCTGCTCGACCCCAACGAACTGGCCGGCGGCGGCTTTCTTTCCGTCGGTGCGTTCAGCATCAGCCCTGACCAGCAGCGCCTGGCCTACAGCCTCGACAGCAGCGGCGACGAAATCTACCGCCTGTTCGTCAAGGAACTGGACAGCGGCCAGATCAGCGAACTGCCCTTCGACGACTGCGACGGCAGCATGACCTGGGCGGGCGACAGCCAGACGCTGTTCTTCACCGAACTGGACGACACCCACCGCCCCTACAAGCTCTACCGTCACCGCCTCGGCGACGCCGCTGCGCAAGCCGTATTCGAGGAAGCAGATGGCCGCTTCTTCCTGCACTGCTACCGCTCCAGCTCCGAGCGCCAGTTGATCCTGCAACTGGGCAGCAAGACCACCAGCGAGGTCTGGGTGCTCGACGCGCAGCAGCCGCAGGGCGATTTCAGCTGCCTGGCACCGCGTGAGGAAGGCCACGAATACGATGTCGATCACGGCATGCTGGACGGCCAGTGGTGCTGGCTGATCCGCAGTAATCAGAGCGGCATCAACTTCGCGCTCTACCGCGCCAGTGAGGCGCAGCCGCAGCGCCCGCACTGGCAACAGATTCGCGCCCACGATCCGCAGGTGATGCTCGAAGGCGCCACGCTGAACCAGCGCGCATTCACCCTTGCCCTGCGTGAGGGCGGCCTGCCGATTCTGGAGGTGCAGCCGCAGGGCGCCGAAGCCTATCGCGTGCAACTGCCGGACGCCGCTTACAGCCTTTACGTGCAGGACAGCCTGGAGTTCCACAGCCCGGTGATCCGCCTGCGCTACGAAGCGCTGAACCGCCCCGCGCAAGTGCGCCAACTGGAACTGGCCACGGGCGCTCAGCAGGTCCTCAAGCAGACACCGGTGGAAGGCCCGTTCGATGCCGACGCCTACGAAAGTCGGCGTCTCTGGGCCACCGCGGCCGACGGCACGCAGATACCGATCAGCCTGGTGGCGCGCCGCGAGGTATTCGCCGCAGGGAAGCCTGCACCGCTCTATCTCTATGGTTACGGCGCCTATGGCGCGAGCCTCGACCCCTGGTTCTCACATGCCCGCCTGAGCCTGCTGGAGCGCGGTTTCGTCTTCGCCATCGCGCATATCCGCGGTGGCGGCGAGATGGGTGAAGCCTGGTACCGGGCCGGCAAGCTCGAGCACAAACAGAACAGCTTCGACGATTTCATCGCCAGCGCCGAACGCCTGATCGCCGAAGGTCTGACCACCAGCGCACAACTGGCGATCAGCGGTGGCAGCGCCGGTGGCCTGCTGATCGGCGCCGTGCTCAACCAGCGCCCCGAGCTGTTCGCTGCTGCGATTGCCGAAGTGCCTTTCGTCGATGTGCTCAACACCATGCTCAACCCGGACCTGCCGCTGACCGTCACCGAATACGACGAATGGGGCGACCCGAATCAGCCCGAGGTATACGCACGTATCAAGGCCTACGCGCCCTACGAGAACGTACGCGCCCAGGCCTACCCGCCCATCCTCGCCGTCGCAGGCTACAACGACAGCCGCGTGCAGTACTGGGAAGCGGCCAAGTGGGTGGCCAAGCTGCGCCGCGACAAGACCGACGCCAATCTGCTGCTGCTCAAGACCGACCTAAGCGCCGGCCATGGCGGCATGAGTGGGCGTTATCAGGGCATCAAGGATGTGGCGCTGGAGTACGCCTTTCTGTTCCGTGTGCTCGGGATAGCACAGCCGTAGGAGCGATTGGGCGGCATTCCGCTTCAGCCGCGATTCCCCAAGCATCGCGGCTGAAGCCGCTCCTACGCCGATCACTCCGCCTTGCGCTGCCCGTCCAGCCCCTGGCTATTGCGGCGCAGTTGCTCATCGAGCTGCGGAATCGATTGATCGCCAGTGGATTTCGGCGCAGTCCCTGGGGGCGTTTGTCCCTGGGGCGGCGGTAAGAGGGGCGCCGATCCCTGGCGCTTGATTGTAGTGGGCGTGGAAGGCTGGCCGTAAGGCTGTGGCGTCGCAGTGCCCGGCGCACCGGCCCCAGGCGCGGACGGCATGCGCATCGGTTCCTGAGCCCAGGCCAAGCCGCCAAGGCTGGAGGCCAGAATCATCACGGCGAACATAGGCAAGCGCATGACATATCTCCTGTGCAGCTGGCTTTCGTTCTATTCTGGCAACATATCCAGTCAAGCGTTCACCTCCCGATAACAGGTTCTGTCATGAGCACCAATAACAACCGCTACTACCTGTCCGCCCAGGCCGAAGAAGGCTACCGGCAGAAAGCGCTGAAAATGTACCCACATGTCTGCGGCCGCTGCGCCCGCGAGTTCTCTGGCAAGCGCCTGAGCGAACTGACCGTGCATCACCGCGATCACAACCACCACAACAACCCGGCCGATGGTTCCAACTGGGAGCTGCTGTGCCTGTTCTGTCATGACAACGAACACTCGCGCTACACCGACCAGCAGTATTTCGCCGAAGGCTCCACCGCCAGCCCTCAGGCTGCCAAATCGACCTACAAGGCCTTTGGCGATCTGGCCAGCCTGTTGAAAAAGGACTAGGGCGCGCTGGTCAGCACCGTATAATAGGCGCTTTTGCGAGTGCCACCGTGGCCAACAAACGATACGCCTGCATCGGCCTGTTCAATCCGAAATCACCGGAAAACGTCGGCTCCATCATGCGTGCGGCGGGCTGCTATGACGTCAGCTCGGTGTTCTACACCGGTACCCGCTACGACCGCGCCAAGGATTTCATCACCGACACCAAGAAGGTTCATCAGGATATCCCGCTGATCAACATCGACGATTTGCGCAAGATCCTGCCGCTGGGTTGCACCCCGGTGGCGGTGGAACTGGTCGATGATGCACGCGCCCTGCCCGCCTATACCCATCCCGACCGGGCGCTATACATCTTCGGCCCAGAGGATGGCTCACTGCAGCAGGAGATTCTCGACTGGTGTGGCGCTGAAGTGGTGTACATCCCGACCCAGGGCTGCATGAACCTGGCCGCGACGGTCAACGTGGTGCTCTACGACCGCCTGGCCAAAGGTAACAATACCCGCTCCGGCCCCTTGTTCTGACTCGAACCAGCAGACAGGGAGCGAAGCGGTAACACTCAACGCAGCAACCGCGTATCCAGCGTCTTCGACGGACCGCCGATGACGTTCTCGGTGATGTCGATGAAGTCCTTGGTGCTGACCTTGTCCAGACGCATCAGACCACGGGTCACGTCATCCAGCGACAGGTTGCCCTTGTCCTTGGTCTTCTGGCGGATTTCCCGGTCCAACTCCTGCAGCAGCAGCACCGCACGCGCGGTGACAGCGCCGCTGGCATTGTCGGTGCGCAGGCTGTTGACCGGCTTGCTCCAGCGAATCAGCTGCTCGCGGATCTTCTGATAACGGTCTTCGCTGATACCCCCGGCGCGGCGCATCAATTCGATGGCGTAGTACTCGGACAGGCCTTCGGCGATCCAGTCACTGCGCTCGCGGCCATAGATGCGGCCGAATACGTGCACCAGTTCGTGCACCAGAGAGCTGGTGCCGTTCTCGCTGACCAGGGGCCGGTCAGCGTGCATGAAGTAGGAGTTGGCCGCCGACAGGCCGCCGCGCCACATCGGATCGCCAGCGCCGACGATCAGCAGCTTGTCCGGGTCGCGCGGAAACACCTGCTGCATATGCGGCCAGACGAAGGTGAGGAAGGTCATGATATCCATGCGCCGCATGCCCTCGCCGACCGGCGCGGAGATGGCGATTTCGGTATCACCCAGGCGGGTGCGCCGGGTACCCAGCTTGCCGGCCAGCATCCAGCCGGTCGGGCGGTCGAACTTGCGCTGCGGGTTGTCGATACGAAAGCGGTTCTTGCCGATGCGCGGCCAGCCGGTTTCGACGCTCTTCCAGCCCTTGGGCAGCTCGAACTGCAGGCGCGCCACCAGCTCGGTCTTGTTCTGCTGGTCGAGCTTGGCCGCCGGAATCAGGTCGTCACCCCTGAACAATGCCCAGTCGTCAGTCATCCTGGCATCGTAGCGCCCCGGCTTGCGTTCGCTGTCGATCAGCACGCGGTAGCTCAGTACGCTCTTGCCCTCGCCTGGCTGCCACTTGCCGCGCCCGGCAACCTCCTGCGACCACTGGCCATCGGCCTGGAAATCGCTGAAACGCCCGTCTTCGCCAAGATTGAAGTCGAGGCTGCGCACGTGCTCGCCCTTCTCCAGCGTGATGCTGACTTCAGCCTGATTGCTCTCGGGCAGAAAGCGCACCCGGTAATCCAGATCGACCTTCTGCGTGGCAGCGAAGGCCGGCAGACTCAGAAGCAGCAGAGACGCGTACAACGGCAAGCGAAGGGACATCGAGCAAAACTCCTGATGCGGGACGTGGCAGCTTATGACAGCTGCGCCACAGGGCAAATTCCATTAACGGGGGACAGATTTGCCACGAAGCCGCGCGGCAATCAACCCGCGCGGAAAATCAGATGATCTTCCCAGTCGTCTTCGGCCACGCTGTTCTCACTGAGCATGCGTCCTGATTGGGAAATGCGCTCGGCGTGCACGGCGTCCGGGTCGCCTGAGACCAGATGGTGCCAATGTGGCAGGTCCTTGCCTTCGCTGACCAGGCGATAAGCACAGGTCGGCGGCAGCCACCGGAACTGATCGGCCTGCGCCGGAGTGAGCTGAATGCAGTCAGGCACATGTTTGACCCGGTTGGGATAATCGCTGCAGCGGCACGTCTGCAAATCCAGCAATTTGCAGGCGATGCGCGTGTAGTAGACGGCGCCATCGTCCTCATCCTCAAGCTTCTGCAGGCAGCACAGGCCACAACCGTCGCACAGCGACTCCCACTCCCCCTGATCGAGCTGGGCGAGAGTCTTGCGTTTCCAGAAGGGTTCGAGGTCGGCGGCCATGGCAGCGGTATGGACTCAGGAGAAAAAAGCGCGGCAGTCTAGCTTGAGCCCCAGCCCTGGCCAAGCGGCGCATGCCGAATGGCGCCATCAGGGATTGATTGTACGAGCCGGTCATCGCCGCTGGCGGGTTGCACCCGCCCTACAGATCTGCACCCGTAGGGCGGGGGCAACCCGCCAAGTGCCTCAATAACCGCGGGCGAAATCCACTTCACCCCGTAACGGCTCTCCCGCTTGCCAGCGCACCAGGTTGTCGATGAAAAGCTCACTCATCAGCGCCGGGTCGGTAGGCGCCGAGCTGTGGCCGGTGAGCAGCAGGCGCGGGGCATTCCAGAACGCATGGCCGGGCGGCAGCGGCTCTTCGCGACAGACGTCGATCACCGCGCCGGCCAACTGGTTGCGCTCAAGCGCGGCGACCAGATCGGCATCGACCACGGCGACACCGCGCCCGGCATTGATCAGCACCGCTTCTGAGCGGAAATGGGCGAGCAGCCGGGCATCGTACAGATCGCGAGTGGCCGGCGTGTCCGGCAGCAGGTTGACCACGTAATCGGCCCAGGCGACCAGATGAGGCAGTTGATCCATCGCCGTCACGTCGAGAAATGGCGCCTGCTCACGCGCCTGACTGGCGACGCCGCGCAATTCCACGCCGAAAGGCTGGAGAAACTCGGCAACGGCCTGACCGATATCACCGCAACCGACCACCAACACGCGGCGTCCGCGCAGGCTGCGTGGCAGGCGGTGATCCCAACGCTGCTCGACCTGCGCCGCCAGGCGGGCGAACAGACGCCGTTCATGGGCCAGCAGATGACCGAGCACGTATTCGGCCATCACCTGACCGAAGATGCCGACAGCGCGGGTCAGACGGTAATCGCGCGGTAATCCCTCCGCCAGCAGCGGCGTGATACCGGCCCAGGTCGACTGCAGCCACTGCGGGCGCACACCTTCGCGCAGCAAGGGCGCAAGCAGGTCGGGCTGCCCCAGCCAGAGGTCGCAGTCGCCGGCGACCACACGCAGTTGTTCGAGCTGTACGCCGGCGACCAATTGCAACTCAGGGCAGGCGCTACGAATACGCTCGGCGTAGAACGCATGATCCTCTTCGGCGATCAGCAGGCGCATGACTTACCAGGCCGTTGAAAAACCACCTGCGTTGGCAATACTGCGTTAAAAAAAGCCTCAAAATGCTCATTTACAGCATGTAAACTGCGCTTTTTCGGCTTTTTTTGCCTTGTCTTGCCTGCCTCGCCTACGTTTTTCAAGGGCCTGTTACACCGGATCGTTACGGCGCAGCAGTTCATCGGGCAGATGCTGAATGTATTCCTCCTCGGGAGGCGGCATCTGCAGGTGATAGCCCTGCTTGTCGAGATTCTCTAGCACGGTGGCGATATCTTCCCGAGACAACTTCCGCTCCGGGCTGAGCACCAGGTCGAAGGCATGCGCAGGCGGGCCGAACACGGCGAGCAGCCCTTCGGGCACACGCTTCAGGGCATCGGCCTTGAGTACGTAGAGGTACATCTCGTTCTTGCGCGGACTCTTGTAGATGGAACAGATGCGTTTCACGCGGACTCTCCTTCAGCGGCCAGGCAGTCAAGCAGCGCCTGCCCCATCAACTCCCGGCGCCAGCCGCGCAGGGAGTCGGGCAATTGATAAGGACCATTGGGATAGCCGCTTTTCAGCAAGGCTTCCAGGGTTTTCTTACGCAGCATCAGCTCGGGCACGATATCCAGGCGCTCGCCCTCACGCTGGCCGACGGCGCGCAGCTTCTTCAACAGCGCAGAGGCTTCGATTGGCAGCGGTTCGGGCAAAGCTTCGGGCCATTGTTCGGGCGGCAGCGCCGCAGCCTCGCGAATCAGCTGCAGCAGCGTCTCCCCGTCCTGACGCACGGTTTTCGGGTGCATGTCCTCGATGCGCGCCAGCGCCACCAGGTTATCTGGCTGGGTACGGGCCAGCGGCCACAACGAATGCTCGCGCAGGATGCGATTGCGTGGCTGGTTGCGCGCGCGCGCCTGGCGCTCGCGCCAGGCGCACAGCGCGCGCAACACGGCCTGCTGCTGGCGCGAGAGTTTCCAGGCCAGCTTGGCATCGCGCCAGGCATCTTCCGGAGCGACTTCACGACCAAGATTGGCGACCAGCTCGGCACCGTCCTCCAGAATCCACTCGACCTTCTGCGGCGCCAGGCGGGCCATCAGGGCGCGATACACCTCGACGAGATGCGAGACGTCCTCGGCGGCGTAACGCACCTGCAGTTCGGACAGTGGCCGCTGCAGCCAATCGGAGCGGGTTTCGCCCTTGGGCAGCTCGATATCGAGCAGCGCCTGCACCAGGCGCGAGTAGCCCATGGAGAAACCGAGATTGAGGTAACCAGCCGCTAATTGCGTGTCGAACAGCGGCGCCGGCAGGCTGCCGGTCAGGCGTAGAAAGACCTCCAGGTCCTCACTGCACGAATGCAGCACCTTGACCACACCTGGCGCTTCGAGCAGCGCGGCGAACGGCCGCCAGTCGCTGATGCGCAGCGGGTCGATCAGGTAGGCGCCGTCGCCACCGCTGACCTGCAGCAACCCGGCGATGGGATAGAAGGTGTCGACGCGCATGAACTCGGTGTCCAACGCGACGAAGGGCAGCGCCTGCCAGGCAGCGCAATGCTCGGCCAGGCTGGCGTCGTCGAGAATCCAGTGAATGTCGTTAGCCACGCGGCTCTCCCGTCTAGAATGCCGCGCAGTATATATGCCCAGGCCAGCGCACGGGGCGACAGCCTGCCGCCGATCACCGGAACTGTGTAATCTGTGGCGCGCACCACCTCCGACACGGAAGAACAACAATGCTGAAGAAACTGCTTGCCCTGATCGTCATGCTGCTGGCCGCAGCGGCCAGTTACCTGGCCCTGACCCCCAGCCCGATCGATCCACTGCCCTGGGACGCAGCGCCCGCCCCGGCGATGACGGGCGCACTGGAGCCCAACGACACCCTGATGAAAGCCGAGCTGCTGGCGCGCGGCCAGGTGCATGGCCCGGAAGACACCGCCGTCGATAGCCAGGGTCGGGTATACGCCGGCCTGCATGACGGCCGCATCGTTCGCGTGCTGGCAGACGACAGCCTGGAAACCTTCGCTGACACCGGCGGCCGCCCACTGGGCATGAACTTCGACGCCGGTGGCAACCTGATCGTCGCCGATGCCTACAAGGGCCTGCTGAGCATCGACCCGCAGGGCGCGATCAAGGTGCTGACCACCGAGGCTGAAGGCCTGCGTTTCGCCTTCACCGACGACCTGGACATCGCCAGCGACGGCACCATCTACTTCAGCGACGCCTCATCGCGCTTCGAACAGCCGGACTACCTGCTCGACCTGCTCGAGGCCCGTCCTCACGGCCGCCTGCTCAGCTATGACCCGGCCAGTGGCGAAACCCGCGTATTGCTGAAAGACCTGTATTTCGCCAACGGCGTAGCCCTGTCGGCGAACGAGGACTTCGTACTGGTCAACGAGACCTATCGCTATCGCATCACCCGCTACTGGCTCAAGGGCGAAAAGGCCGGCCAGCACGACATCTTCATCGACAACCTGCCGGGCCTGCCGGACAACCTGCAGGGCGACCGCAATGGCACCTTCTGGGTAGCACTGCCGACCCCGCGCAAGGCCGACGCCGACTTCCTCCATCGCCACCCCTGGCTCAAGGCGCAACTGGCCAAACTGCCGCGCGCGCTGTGGCCGAAAGCGATCCCTTACGGCTTCGCCATCGCCCTCAACGAGAACGGCGAGATCGTCCGTAGCCTGCATGACACCAGCGGTACGCACCTGCGCATGGTCACCTCGGTGAAGCCGGTGGGCGACTACCTGTACTTCGGCAGCCTGGATAACGACCGCATCGGCAAACTGCAGATTCACTGAGAGTCTGCCCACGATCTTTCGACGAGATTCCACCTGCGAATAACGGTAAAAAGGCGAAGCGGTCATTCGCGGTGGTGCGCCAAGTTGGTGGGCTGAAGCAGATCGCCGCCCGGCCCACCCTACGGTAGGGTGGGCTTCAGCCCACCAAATCGAAAGGCTGCAGGCTCAGACCTTCTGGGCAATCCAGATGGTATGTCGCGTGCCCCTGTTGCCATGGGCATACACCTGCACCGCCTCGCCCTTGAAGCCCGCCTTGCGCACCTTCTCCGAAAATGCCCGGTCGGCGCTGGACGACCACACCGCCAGCATGCCCTTGGGCCTCAGCGCCTTGGCGCACTGACGCAGGCCGTCCATGCTGTACAACCAGTCATTCCCCTTCTGGGTCAACCCTTCGGGGCCGTTGTCGACGTCCAGCATGATCGCGTCGTAGCACTGCTCGGCGGCCTGCAGCACCTTGGCGACGTCCTCCTGAATGATCACCGCACGCGGGTCATTCAACGGATAACCGGACTTCGCCCCGAGCGGGCCACGGTTCCACTCGACCACGCCAGGCACCAGCTCGGCCACCGCCACCTCGGCGTCAGCCCCAAGGTGCTGTAGCGCCGAGGCCAGGGTAAAGCCCATGCCCAGACCACCGATCAGCACCCGCACCTGTGGACGACTGGCGATCTGCTTGCAGGGAATCGCGGCCAGGGCATCTTCCGAGCCGTGCATGCGTGTATTCATCAGCTGCCCGCCATCACCACCGGCGATCTTGATGACGAAGTCTTCCCCGTACTCAAACAGGTTCAGCGCACCATTCGTACCCGGGATCGGAGCGGTGTCGAGCAAGACAAAACGTTTCATGCAGAACCAAGACCTGTGTAGCAAGCGTGAGGGCAGGCAGCATGCCTGAAGCGGCCGAGCAGCACAGCCCCGCCAGAAACGACGAGGCCCCGCGTTCTCACGCGGGGCCCGAGTCTACTGCGATGAGCTCAGACCACGCCTTGCGCCAGCATCGCATCGGCGACCTTGACGAAGCCGGCGATATTGGCGCCCTTGACGTAGTTGATGCGACCGTTCTCTTCACCGTGATGGACGCAGGCATGGTGGATGTTCTGCATGATGCCGTGCAGACGCTCGTCCACCTCGCCAGCGCTCCAGTGCAGGCGCATGGCGTTCTGGCTCATTTCCAGGCCACTGGTGGCCACGCCACCGGCGTTGGACGCTTTGCCCGGCGCGTAGCAGATGCCGGCCTCGACGAACAGGTCCACCGCTTCCAGGGTCGAAGGCATGTTGGCACCTTCGGCCACGCAGATGCAGCCGTTGTTCAGCAGCGCGCGGGCATCCTCTCCGTCCAGCTCGTTCTGCGTCGCGCAGGGCAAGGCGATATCGCAGGCCAGGCCCCAGGGACGCTGACCGGCGAGAAACTGCAAACCGTAATGCTCAGCCATTTCGCGCAGGCGACCACGACGCACGTTCTTCAGCTCCATCAGGTACTGCCACTGTTCGTCGCTGAGGCCGCCCTCGGCGTACAGCGTGCCTTCGGAGTCGGACAGCGAGATCACCCGTCCGCCCAGCTCCATGACCTTCTGCGCGGCGTACTGGGCGACGTTGCCGGAGCCGGAAATGGCCACACGCTTGTCCTCGAAGCCCTGGTCGATACGCTTGAGCATCTCCTGGGCGAAGTACACGCAGCCATAGCCGGTGGCTTCGGGGCGGATCAGGCTGCCACCGTAGCTCAGGCCCTTGCCGGTCAGCACCGAGGTGAACTGGTTGGACAGACGCTTGTACTGGCCGAACAGATAACCGATCTCGCGACCACCGACACCGATATCACCGGCCGGTACGTCCAGGTCGGCGCCGATATGACGGTACAGCTCGGTCATGAACGACTGGCAGAAACGCATCACCTCGCCTTCGCTCTTACCCTTGGGGTCGAAGTCCGCACCGCCCTTGCCGCCGCCCATGGGCAGCGAGGTCAGCGAATTCTTGAACACCTGCTCGAAGGCGAGGAACTTGAGTACGCCCAGGTTGACCGAGGGGTGGAAACGCAGACCGCCCTTGTACGGACCGATGGCGCTGCTCATCTGGATACGGTAGCCGCGGTTGACCTGCACCTGGCCACGGTCGTCGACCCACGGCACGCGAAACAGGATGGCCCGTTCCGGCTCGACCATACGCTCGAGAATGCCGGCCTCGCGATAGCGCGGATTGGCTTCGAGGAAGGGCCACAGGCTGCGCACCACCTCTTCCACCGCCTGGTGGAATTCCGGCTGATCGGGATCGCGCTGTTTCAGGCGCGCCAGGAAAGAATCGACGGACAACGACATGCGGCACCTCGACACCACAAAGACAAAGTGGCCGGCACTCTAGCAGGCAGCAAGGCACCAAAACAGATCAAAATGTCGCCTTGATGAAACTTTTTAGTGCGCCATCCAGTGCGCCAAGATTGAAAAGCCTCTACAGCAAAGTTTTCCCAATTTAATTACGCACCGAATAAGGGCCAAAAGCGCACAAATATCGACCACGGCTTGCACCACTGGCGTCACAGCTTTGCCGAATGAAGCTGAACAGGCTCGTTCTTCGTGGGGATCGGATAGCAGGCTAGGCGGTATGATGCCGCAAACCCTGCTATGACACAGGAGACACCATGCCACTCGCTCAACTGATCAGCACGGAACACCTTCAACAACGTCTGGGACAGGAAAACCTGCTGATCCTGGACTGCCGCTTCGCCCTCGAAGACCCGGCCTACGGCCGCCGCAGCTACCTTGATGGGCATATTCCGGGCGCCCACTTCCTCGACCTCGAACAGGATCTGTCCGCTCCGGTGGTCAAGGGCGTCACCGGCCGTCACCCACTCCCCGACCCGAGCGCACTGGTCGAGCGCCTGCGCAGCTGCGGCCTGCGGGCGGACAGCCAGGTAGTGCTGTATGACGATGGCCCCGGCGCCTTCGCCGCGCACGCCTGGTGGTTGCTGCTGTGGCTGGGCAAACGTGATGGCCTGTACCTGCTCGATGGCGGCCTGAAAGCCTGGCGTGAAGCCAGCCAGGAACTGACCGCAGCGGCACCGAGCAACGTTCCCGGTGATTTTTCCGCGCAACCGGACAACAGCCTGCTGCTGACGGCCGATCAACTGGCCCAGCGTTTGGGCAACCCGGACCTGACCCTGCTCGATGCGCGGGCACTACCGCGCTTTCGAGGCGAGGTCGAGCCGCTCGACCCGGTCGCCGGACACATTCCCGGCGCGCAATGTGCCGTGTTCACCGACAACCTGGGTAACGATGGCCGCTTCCTTGCGCCGACCGCCTTGCGCGAGCGCTTCGACAAGCTGCGCGGAGAACGTCCCCTGGAAAACCTGGTGGCCTATTGCGGCTCCGGCGTCACTGCCTGCCACAACCTGTTCGCCATGAGCCTCGCTGGTTACCCCTTGGCACCACTCTATGCGGGGTCCTGGAGCGAATGGATCACCGATCCGACACGCCCGATAGCCACGGGCGATTGATCGAAGGTTTTAAGCACCAATCGAAATATGCCCAATAACTCAGATCCGAAATCAATTTAAAAACAGACCTTTACAGCTTAAATATCGCACTAGACTTGAGAATGAGCGGCTAACCCCGCTCCCGGTGGGGCCTTTATCGAAGAGCCACTAGAAAAGCTGCCACGCGCCCGGCCCCACCGGCACCCTCCGCGAGGATGCCATGGGAATTGCCGCCTGCGATCTCAGCCAGCATGTGATCCGCCCTACCCTTCTCTATCTCGAACGCCATAGCGCCACGGCCGAAGCGCTGCTGCTGGGGGCTGCGGCCTGTCAGTCGGCACTGGGCAGTGCGCTGGACACCCCGCAAGGTCACGGCCTGTATCGCATCAGTGAACAGCGCCACCAGATACTCTGGGACCAGCATCTGGCCTTCGACCCGGAGCTTGCCAGCCGTGTACGTGGCCTCGCCAGCCAGCACGCCTTTCTTGAAGCGCCACACGTGGAGCTGACGGTCAATCTGCGTTACGCCACGGCCATTGCCTGGCTGCTGGTCGAAAGCGAGAAACTCGAGATGCCAGCCGCCGATGATCTGCCGGCCTTGGGCCGAATCTGGTGCAAGGTTTTTCAGCCCCAGGCTAGGCAACATGACTTTCTCGATGCCTGGCAACGCTGCATCGAGCCCGTCAGCCAGGTAGCCTGACCGAATAGTCAGAAAATATAATTCAGAAAATCCGTACATTATCAAGCCAATTGTCCGACAATGCGCTCTATTTAGGGAACTTCAGCGTCTTGGCAGGGGTCAGGAAAAACTGTAGCGTGCGCCCCCCGCCTCACCACAGGAGCTTCCCCGTGAGCAAACGTCTTCTCAAGACCGGTCTTGCCGTCGCCATCACCGCCACCTCGAGCCATGGTTTCGCCAGCGGCTTCGCCCTCAACGAACAAAGCATTTCCGGCATGGGTACCTCCTTCGCCGGCCGCTCATCGTCCGCCGATGACGCCAGCACCGTGTTCGGCAACCCGGCCGGCATGTCCCGCCTCAAGCGCGACGAGGTGTATGTAGGGGCGGCGGCGATTCATGCCAAGAGCGATATCAGCCACGCCAGCGCCAACGCAGGCCCCCTGGCGCTGTCGGGTAGCAACGACGGCGATATGGTGCCGACCACTGGCGTACCCATGGGTTATTACGTCAAACCGCTGGACGACAAGGTCGCCTTCGGTCTGGGCGTATACGTGCCCTTTGGCCTGATGACCGATTACGAGAGCAGCTTCCAGGGCCGCTACTACGCCGACAAGAGCTACGTACGGGTGATCACCGTGCAGCCGACCCTGAGCTATCGCTTCAACGACAAGCTGTCGGTGGGTTTCGGCCCGACCTTCAACCACATCGAAGGCGAACTCACTTCCTCAGTGCTCAACCCGCTGAGCCCCGGTAGCAATGACGGCAAGGTGAAGGTCAAGGGTGACGACACCGCTGTCGGCTTCAACGTCGGTGTGCTCTACGAGTTCACCCCGAACACCCGCGCAGGCGTGACCTACCATTCGCGCGTGAAGTACGAACTGGAAGGCGATACTCGTGTTTCCGGTAGCGGCGCGCTGGCCGGTATCGCCGGCAAGTACGACGCCAATCTGGACCTGACCACACCCGAGTCGGTGGATATGTCCATCACTCACGACCTGAGCGATGCGCTGACGCTGTATGTCGGCAGCACCTGGACGCGCTGGAGCCGCTTCAAGGAAATCCGCGTGGAGAACGATTCCACAACGCTGCCGGCCAACCTCTCCACCATCGTCGAAGAGCAGAACTGGCACGACACCTGGGCCCATGCGGTCGGTCTGTCGTACAAGGTCAGCCCGCAGTGGACGCTGCGCACCGGTATCGCCATCGACCAATCGCCGACCAACAACGTCGACCGCTCGCCGCGCGTGCCCTCCGGTGACCGCACCATCTTCAGCGTCGGCGCCGGCTGGAGCCCCAATCAGGACATGACCATCGACGTAGCCTACTCCTACCTGCAGGAAGAGTCGGTGGACGTGAACCACGTCAGCGCTACCCGTGGCACCTACAGTGCGCGCTACAAGAACAGCGCTCATGGCCTGGGGGCTTCACTTAGCTATCGTTTCTAATCGCAGCGCAGCATTGGCTAACAGCCTATTGAAAACTACCTGCGTTGCCATTGCTGCGTTAAAAACAGCCTCGCGTGCGAGCCCAGTCAAAATGCTCATTTACCACGCGTAAACTGCGCTTTTTCGGCTGTTTTTGCCTTGCACTGACTGCCTCGCCTACGTTTTCAACAGCCTGTTACACTCACGCGGCAGAACAACAATAAAAGCCGCGTGAGAACATCATGACTGCCCTCTGCACCACCCTGCCCGACAATCTTCGCCTGCTGCTGGTCGACGACCACCGCATCTTTCTCGACGGCCTCTCCCTGGCCCTGTCGCCACTGAGCCAGAACCTGCAGATCCACACCGCGCACAGCGCTGCAGAAGCGGAGCAGTGCTTGCGTCAGCATGACTACGACCTGATCCTGCTCGACCTGCGCCTGCCTGACGAGCCCGGCATCGAACTGTTGCAGCGCTGGCTGGCGCGCGGCGAGAGCACGCCGGTGGCGATTCTCAGCGCCAGTGATTCCGCGCTAGAGGCTCAGGCGGCGCTGGCCGCCGGCGCACTCGGCTTCATCCCCAAGAGCTCCGATGGTAACGCCCTGCGCCAGGCGGTGACCCGCGTCTTGCTGGGCGAAACCCTGCCGGCGCCAAGCAGCTCATCACCGCTGACACCCAGGCAGTTGGAGATTCTCCAGTTATTGGCAGAAGGCTTGCCGAACAAGGCCATCAGCCGCGAGCTGGGTCTGGCCGAAGACACGGTGAAAACGCACCTCAAGGCGCTGTTCGAAACCTTCGCCGTGCATACCCGCACCGCCTGCGTCAGCGCTGCCCGTCAGCGCGGCTGGCTGTGATCAGGTGAGTGCCTGGCGTGCCTGCAACTGAGTGGCCAGCACCTGGCGCAAACGCGCCGGCAACAGGGGCTTGCCCAAGGGAATGACGTGCGCCGGCAGGCAGCGTTCATGCAGTTCCGGGCTCAGATCAGCAGTGATCAACAACGCCGGCAACATCTGCCCTGCCGCCTCACGCAATCGCTCGATGGCCTGCAGCCCGTCGCCCCGCTCGGCTAACCGATAGTCGCTGATCAGCAACTGCGGCGCCTCCTGGCGCAGAGCCTGCAGCGCACCGGCCAGATCGGCGCAGGCCTGCACCTCGCAACCCCAGCGACGCAGCAAGCCGGCCAGGGCTTCGCGCCCAGTGGCGTCGTCTTCGAGCAACAGGATGCGCCCGCGCAATGCCAGCGCAGCATCAACGCGTGGCGCCGGCGCCGGTACCTCGGCCAACGGCAGGCGCAGGACGAAACGCGCACCGGCGTCAGGTCGGGAATGCAGCCGCAGGGGATGCTCCAGCACCTCAGCCAGCTGCCGCACGATGGCCAGGCCGAGACCGAGACCGCGCTCGGCATTGCGCCCGGGATTGTCCAACTGACGGAACTCCTCGAACACCAGCGCCTGTTCCGCCTCGCTGAGACCGCGGCCATCGTCCGCCACCTCCAACACGATCTCGTCGCCATCACGCCGCGCACTCAGCTTCAGGTGCTGCGCCTGTGCGTGTAGCAGCGCATTGTTGAGCAAATTGCGCAGCAGTCGCTCCAGCAACAGTGGATCGCTGTACACCCCGTAGTCGTCACAGTGCAGATCAAGTTGCAGCCCTTGTTGCTGCGCCTCTGGAGCCACTTCGGCAATCAGCCGCTCAAGCAATGGGCGCAGGGCGAACACATGTGGCCTGGCCTGCACGCCACCGGGCAAGGTCAGGCGGGTGTAGTCGAGCAACGATTGCAGCAGACGCCCCAGCTGCTCTACCGAAGCGGCCAGACGCGTGCTGATGCGCCGGGTTTGCTGGTCACCGCCCTGTTCCACCAGGTGTTCGGCGTATAACCCCATGGCGTTGAGCGGCTGGCGTAGGTCGTGACTGGCAGCAGCCAGCAGACGCAACTTGCGCGCGTCATCGGCTTCGGCGCGCTGGCGCGCCAGGTCGAGCAGGCGCAGGTTCAGCCAGGCACCGCGCTGACCGTGCTCCTGCATATAAGCACCGACGCTGCCGATCAGGTTGGCACAGAACAGAAACAGGCCCTGGTAGGCCAGCTCACCGCCGGTTTCGCCGAACAGCACACCTACACCGATGAACAACAGGCAGAAGCTCCAGCTGCACAGACTGATCGCGCGGAACGATAGCCCAAGCAGGGCGTAGCCGAACAACAGGACGAGGAACAGGCCGTCGTAGGGCATCGCTACGCCCTGCTGCCAGCACAGGTGCACGATCAACGCGACGCTGACACCGTTGACCCAGTAGGCGGCGACATAGACCAATGGCACCCTGGCAGACGGTGCCTCGATCCGGCGACAGTAGAAAAAGGACAGCGCCAACACCGCCAGCGCGAGCAGGCGCAGCGGTAGCACCGAGAGACTGACCGTCAGCGGCATCAGCAGAAAATCCAGCAGCGCATAGATCAGCTGGAACAAGGCGGCCGTAGGGGCGATCAGGGGCAGACGCCGACGAATGCGCTGCACCCGATGCTCGGCAAAACCCGCCTCCAGCTCGGCGACGAAACGCAGCGAGCGATAGCCTCGGCGCTGCTGGGCCAACAGCAGGCGCTCGCTCATGGGCGACATCCGTCAGGGGTCGAGCGGCTCCGGCTGCTTCGCGGCAATGGCGTCATAGGTTTCCACACGGTGTCGGTCTTCACTGCTGAACAGCCGCTCGCGCAGCTGGCGCTGCAGTTGCTCGCCATCTGCCTCGCTCAGCCCCCGACCTTGCAGGCTGGCCAACTCATTGCGATAGGCCTGGTAGTGCTGCTGCCAGTCGCGCTCGCGACGCTGCTCATCAAGCAGACGCTGCACGGTGTCCGGATCATAGGTCATCGCCAGGAACTCGCGCACCTGTTGCTCGTCCGCACCATCACGCCAGAGTTGCTCGCTGCGCTGCAGTTGCTCCTGGGCCAGTTGCTGGCGCTGCTCACTTTCGCGCAGCGCATCGGGCAGACGCTCACGCAACTGTTCGAGCAGTTGCGTGCGCTGCGCCTCGCCGAGGTCATCACGCTGCTGCACTGCCAGGCTATCGAGGGTGTAACGGGCATAGGCCTGTTCGGCGCCGAACAGCGCTTCCTGCGCAGCGGCAGAGAAATGTGCGCGGCGCAGCTCGTCCAGGCGCGCGAAAGCCGACTGCAGAGCTTGTAACTGCGCCTGCGGCTCGACCTGCTGCCGAGCATCCAGTGGCTGCTGCATCAGCGCCATGCTGGCACGCTTGTAGTCCAGGTAATCACCGAGCAGGCTGATCATCTGCCCGAGTGCGGGCTCCGGCAGGCGCCGGCCGGCATCGGCCAGCAGGGCCTCGATCACCGCATCGAGCCCGGAATGATCGACCGCGCTGAGGAAGTAATCGAAGTAATCGCGAACCGCCAGATCCAGCAGCAGATTGCCGGCCGCGTCGGTACGCAGCTGGCCATCCACCTCGGTACCGGCCAGGCTGGGCAAGGTAGCGGCTATTGACGGTTGCGCCTCGGCGGGCGCTTTGGCAACGGGAACCGAAACCTGCTCGATCGACGACTGCCGTGACGGCACGGCGACAGGGGCAGCAGGCTGTACTTCAGGCACTGCTGCCGGCCAGCGCCAGTAAAGGGTAAGGCCGCCAGCGACCACCACGGCAACCAGGGAAAGACTGAAGAATTTGGACATGCGACCTCACTGCGGCGAGTTGCCCCGCCGCGTTCACCGGGATCAGACGCCCTTGTTCTTCAGGCGGTTGGCGTGCTGGCGATACAGCGACACCGGCTCGGTCCAGCCACGAATGCCGAACAGGTGGTTGATCGCATCGACGTGGTTCATGTTGTAGCTGTCGTCGATCACCTGCCCCAGATAGGTGGAACATACGCCCACCAGACCGTCGTTCTTCTCGCTGCCGAACACCAGGCCGGTGAAGGCCAGGAAGGGATCGGCCGCATCGAGCACGTTGGTATAGGCGGAATTACCGGTCCAGGAGTAGTAGCGGATGCTGTGACCGCGCACGTTGTGCACTTCGGTGGACTTGGCGCAGTAGCTGCTGGTGTTGACGCCCCACGGGTGGCGACTGTTCAGCGCACTGGTGCCCGCGGTGGTCAGGGTGCCTAGCGCGTTGATACCGTTTTGCGGGTTGCTTGAGCCAGACAGCAGATTGATCACCGCACCGAGGGCGTTAGCGATGGCATTGGCGCCGCCTTCGATACCGCTACCCGGTGGCAGCACGCCGCGCACCACATCGGCGACCTTGGAGCCCTTGTTGACGCCGTTGATCGAGGTCACCGAGGCCACCAGATCCGGCCGCAACGAAGCCGCAACGCGCGAGGTCGGCGAGCCCTGACTGTGGCCGATCAGGTTGACCTTGCCGCCTCCGCCTGCGGCCCAGGGCACGATCTGCCGGGCCAGCTCGGCGCCGCGCTGCTCGCTGTCATTGAAGGCAGCGACACTGGCGACGTGCACCCGGGCGCCATCGCGCTCTAGGTTCCAGGGAATGGTATGGAAGTAATTGACCAGCCCGCCGATGGTATTGAACCCGGTCACGCCGTGTACCAGCACGATCGGATACTTGGTCTTGGTGTAGTTGGCCTGGGCCTCGACGGCGCCAAGCAGAGCGAGTGTTGCCAGGGCAGCGGTATAGACGCGACGCATGGGTGCCTCCTTATTGTTCTTGTAGGGCACGCCGGGTGAACTGCGTCCGGCGCCTGGCCAGTCTAGGCAGGCAGACGGACAAGGCCCATCGCCCAGATGGGTGAAGGGCCGTGAAGCGGGACGGAATCAGGGTTGCGAGGCGATCGCCTTCTCTACGGCGGCAATCAGCTCGGGATCGTCAGGCTTGGTCAGGCTGGAGAAACTCGCCACCACCTTGCCCTGACGGTCGACCACGTACTTGAAGAAGTTCCAGCGCGGCTGCCGGCTCTGCTCGGCCAGGCCCTTGAACAACGGGATGGCATTGGCACCGGAAACCGGCTGCGGTTCGGTCATGGCGAAGGTCACGCCGTAGTTGACGTAGCAGACGGTGGCCGTTTCCTTGCTATCGGCGGATTCCTGGCGGAAGTCGTCGGACGGCACGCCCAATACCTCCAGTTCCTGATCCTTGTACCGCTGGTAAAGCGCTTCAAGCCCTTTGAATTGCGGGGTGAAGCCGCAAAAGCTGGCGGTATTGACCACCACCAGCGGCTTGCCCGCGTACTGACAGAGCTCGATGTTTTCACCTTTGGCGCGCAGCTTGGGCAGTTCGCCCTGGAGCATGGCCGGACACTCTGCGGCAAGCACCGGCAACGCCAGGCTGGAGAGCAAAAGTGAACAGGCAAGACGACGAATAGACATGGCAGTGACCTCGGGCAATGACGCGATTCCACCACGCTACTCGCAGGCCCAGACGCAAGCAACTCGGGTCTGTACGAAAAGTCGTCGAGCGAAGGTCAGGCGATACCGATGGCGGCCCCACAAAAACGGGTGAGGAACGGACTGGGCTCGCATTCGAGTTTACGAGTTGTAAATGAGCATTCGACCGGGCTGGCGTTCCAGCCCGTTTTTAACGCAGCATCAACGAGCGCAGGCACTTATCGTGCAGAACCTAGCAGATACCGACGCCCAACTGCAGCAAAGCCAACCCACCCTGGCGCCAGCCCCACCAGGCCAACGCCAATAATAGGCCAAAGCCCAGCGTCAGGCCGGCGAACAGCAGTACCTTGTGGCTCACGCCGGCGCACCTTGCAGCCGCGCCACCGGCACCTCACGCACCGGCCAGTTCAGCGCGGCAGCCATCACACTCAGGCCGATGGAGATCTGCCAGACCAGGTCGTAGCTGCCAGTGGTGTCGTAGAGGTAGCCGCCCAGCCAGCCACCGAGGAAGGAACCGAGCTGGTGGAACAGGAACACGATACCGCCGAGCATCGACAGGTTGCGCACGCCGAACAGGGTCGCCACGGTACCGTTGGTCAGCGGCACGGTCGACAGCCACAGCAGGCCCATGGCGATACCGAACAGGTAGGCACTCCACTGCGTCAGCGGTGCCACCAAAAACAGCGTGATCACCACACCGCGCAGCAGATACAGCGCACTGAGCAGGCGCGGCTTGGACATGCGTCCACCGAGCCAGCCGGCGATGTAGGTGCCAAAGATATTGAACAGGCCGACCAGCGCCAGCACCGTGGTACCGGTCAACGCCGGCAGGTGGTGATCGACCAGATAGGCCGGCAGGTGCACGGCGACGAATACCACCTGAAAGCCACAGACGAAGAAACCCAGCGCCAGCAGCCAGAAACCGGAGTGGCTGGTGGCCTCACGCAGCGCTTCGACCAGCGTCTGCTGCGGACCATTGGTCACTGGTGGCGGCGTCTCCTTGATCATCGCCGCCAGCGGAATCATCAACGCCACCAGCAGCCCCAGGGCCAGCAGTGCTGCCGACCAGCCGAGCCAGCTGATCAGACCGAGAGTGCCCGGCAGCATGGCGAATTGACCGAAAGAGCCGGCCGCCGCAGCGATGCCCATGGCCATGCTGCGTTTTTCCACCGGCACGGCGCGACCGACCACGCCGAGAATCACCGAGAACGACGTGCCGGACAGACCGATGCCGATCAGCAGACCTGCGCTCAGCGACAACGACAGCGGCGAGTCGGCCATGCCCATGCACACCAGACCCAGCACGTAGAGCACGCCGCCGATGACGATGGCCTTGCGCGCGCCGAAACGGTCGGCCAGCGCACCGGTGATCGGCTGGGCCAAACCCCAGATCAGGTTCTGCAGGGCGATGGCGAAGGCGAATACCTCACGGCCCCAGCCAAATTCCGCACTCATCGGCGGCAGGAACAGGCCGAAGCCATGGCGCGTGCCGAGCGACAGCGCCAGGATCAGCGATGCGCCGAGCAGCAGCCAGGTGGTTGAACGCCATGCAGTTGTCATCGGTATCTCCAGCGGACGGTCGCCTGCGACCGTGTAGGCAGTGATGCGGCCATCAGGCCAGTTCTTCGAGCAGCCTCATCAGCTCGGCACGACGATCTGCGCCTAACCGGGCATTGAGTTCACGCTGCACCTGTTCCCACAGCGGCAGCGCCTGTTCGATGCGTTGCAGGCCGGCTTCTGTGAGCCGTACCTCGCGAGCGCGCAAATCGCGCCCTTCTCCCAGTTGCACCAGCCCCTGTTCCTCCAGCACCCGCAGGTTGCGCCCGAGCGTGCTGCGATCGAGCCCCATGGCTTCAGCCAACAGGGAAATGCTCGGTTGACCGAGCCGCTGCACATGACGCAACAGGGAAAACTGCGCAGCACCGAGCCCGACGGCCGCGAGGGCATCGTCGTAACGGCGGGTGACACCGCGGCTGGCGCGGCGCAGTTGGGTACAGAGACAGGAGGTCGGCAACATGAATACAGGTATATACCCGCATCAGCGATTGGCACTCATACAGTTGTCCACCGCCTCGCCATAACAGTTGAGATCAGAGACTCAGTGCCAGCGTCAGAAGCACGGCGCACTCGGCCAGTTCGACCAGTGCACCGGCGGTATCTCCGGTAGTGCCGCCCAGGCGTAGCAGCAACGCGCGGCGCAGCCAGACGAACAGCAGCAATGCCGTGGCCAACGCCAGCAGCCCCGCCCAGCCGAACAGCAGCATGCCCAGTAGATGCACGCCCAGCACCCAATGCAGTTGCCCGCGTGGCAGATGATCGACCAGGGCCTGACCCAGCCCACCGGCCCGCACGTAGGGCGTGGTTGCCAGCAGCAACGGCAACAGGCTGCGCCCCAGCCAGGGCAGCAGCAACAGGTAGATGCTCTGCCCGGCCTGCAGGAGCGTGAACAACGCAGCGAACTTGAGCAGTAACAGCAGCACCAGCACCACCACGGCGATAGGGCCGCTGCGCGGGTCCTTCATGATCGTCAGAGTGCGCTCGCGATCACCGAAACCGCCGACCCAGGCATCAGCGGTATCGGCCAGGCCGTCCAGATGCAGGCCGCCGCTCAACCCCACCCACAGCGCCAGAATGATCGCCGCCTGCAATAACGCCGGTGTCTGCCCCAACAGCAGATGAGCGCCCCACAGCAACAGGCCGAGCATCAGCCCCACTAGCGGGTACCAAAGCAGCGAGCGCCCTACCTGCTCGGGGGTGGGCATGCCCGGCAGGCTGACCGGCAGACGAGTGAGAAACTGCAGGGCGATCAGCAACGCGATCATGGCAACTCCACCAGTTGCCCATCGGCATCCAGGCTCAGACGAAAACGCTGGGCATAGCCAACGTTGACCTGCAGCAGATCCTGGCGTGGCAGGCCACGCGCGCGCGCCAGCAGCAGGCGCATCACACCGCCGTGAGTGATCAACAGCAGCCGCTCTCCCGCATGGCGCTGCTGCAAGCGCCGCAAGGCAGCCAGCACACGCGCTTCGAACTGCAGCAACGGCTCGCCATTAGGCGGTGTGAACGCATAGGGATCGGCCCAGAAGCGACCCAGCGCCTCAGCATCGCTGTCCATCAGCTGTGCAGCAGTGCGCCCTTCCCAATCACCGAAATGCAGCTCTTGCAGATCCGCCTCGTAGTGCAGCGGCAAGGCATTGGCCAGCGCGACTTCCTCGGCAAACCGCGCGCAACGCTGCAGTGGCGAGCTAATTAGGCGATCCCAGGGGCCGGCGTCCTGCACCGCTGCGCGCAGTTGCGTCCAGCCCTGCTCGGTCAGCGCATCATCCAGGCTGCCACGCAGCCCACCGCCCAGCTCGGTTTCACCGTGACGCAGCAACTCCAGATGCAGCATCAGCTCGGCCTTTCGGCGACGGCCGCTTCGGCGAAGGTCGCCATCTGTCCGTGCAAGGCACAGGCCAGGCGCAGCAGTGGTACCGCCAACGCGGCGCCGCTGCCCTCACCCAGACGCAAACCCAGCTCCAATAGCGGCTCGGCCGCCAGCGCCTGCAGCACGCGCACATGACCGGGCTCGGCACCGTGATGGGCGAACAGCAGCCAGTCGCGGCAGCCAGGGTTCAGGCGCACGGCGAGCAATGCTGCAACGCTGCAGATAAAGCCATCGACCAGTACCGCTATACCCTGCTGCGCGGCGGCCAGATAGGCACCGGTGAGCGCGGCGATCTCGAATCCACCCAGGTGAATCAGCGCCTGCAACGGCCCGTCGATCTGCGCCCGGTGCAGGGCCAACGCGGCATCGATCACCCGCGCCTTATGCGCCACACCCGCGCCATCCAATCCGGTACCGGGGCCTGCCAGTTCGCTCGCCGGGCAATCCAACAGCCAGCAGGCCAGCGCTGCCGCCGCGGTGGTGTTGCCGATGCCCATCTCGCCACCGACGAACAGGTCGCAACCGCTAGCACGCGCGCGTTGGATGCTGTCGCGGCCGGCCTCCAGGCAAATCATCGCCTGGGCCAAGGTCATGGCCGGATCACGGGCGAAATTCTGCGTACCAGCACCGACCTGCAGATGGCGCACGCCAGGCAACGGCGGCAAGGGTTCAGCAGTACCCAGGTCGATCACCTCAAGCGCCGCATCCAACTGACGCGCGAGCACACTGATCGCCGCACCGCCAGTGACGAAGTTGGCCAGCATCTGCCCCGTCACCGCCTGCGGGTAGGCGGAAATCCCTTCGGCCACCACGCCATGATCACCGGCAAAGATGGCGATCGACAGTTTGTCCAGGCTCGGCCGCTCGCGCCCCTGCAATGCGGCCAGATGGATCGCGAGACTCTCCAGCCGCCCCAGCGAACCCGCCGGCTTGGTCAATTGCTGCTGACGCGTCTCGGCCTTGACCCGCGCAACATGATCGAGCGGCTGACAAGGCCCTTGCCACCATTGCAGACTCATAACGCCTCCCCCTTCAACACCATGGGCAAACCGGCGACGGTGAACAGCACGCGCTGACTGCGCTCGGCCAGCGCCTGGTGCAGCCAGCCGGCCTCATCGACATAACGGCGGGTGAGCTCGCCCAGCGGCACCACACCCAGCCCGGTTTCGTTGCTGACCAGCAGGATGCGCCCGGGCAGCCCATCCACGCAGCCGAGCAGCGCATCGCGTTCGGCTGCCAGCCGAGCCGGATCGTCCTGCATCAGCAGGTTGGTCAGCCACAGGGTCAGGCAGTCCACCAGCAGGCAACGACCGGGCGCGGCCTGTTCGCGCAGCACATGGGCCAGCGCCAGCGGCTCCTCGACCAGCGCCCAGTGCGCCGGGCGACGCGCGCGATGCTGAGCGACGCGCGCATTCATCTCGCCATCGAGCGGCTGGCTGGTGGCGATGTAAACGACTTCCAATCCGGACTCGTCGGCCAGCTTCTCCGCCAGCCGGCTCTTGCCGGAACGGGCACCGCCAAGGATCAATTCAAGCATGCTTCCATCCACATTCATTCAGCCCTGCAGGAGCGAGCTCTGCTCGCGAACCGTACGGGACATAAAAGCCTCGCGAGCAGAGCTCGCTCCTACAGGCCGCAAAGCGCTCTGAGTTTTTCAGTATCCAGATGCAGTTCCACCTGGTCCGCCAGGCGTTCGATATCGCGCTCGCGCAACGCCTGGTAGTCCACCGTCTGCACCTCCTGCAGCCCGGCCCAGCGCAACAGTGCGGCAAGCGCCGAGGGTTGCTCGAACAGGCCATGCAGGTATGTAGCAAGCACCTGCCCATCGGCGCTGAGACCGCCATCGCTGCGACCGTCGTCAAGGTGCATGGCGCCGTTGAGGCCCGGACCACGACTGACGCCGGCATGAATCTCGTAGCCGCTGACATCAGCCTGTTCCAGGCACAGCCGACCGCGGACGTTACGCAGCTGTTTTTCCGGCTCAAGCAGCGTCTCGAAATCCAGCAGGCCGAGGCCCTCGCTGCTGCCGGCAGCGCCTTCCAGGCCATGCGGGTCGTGAATCTGCCGGCCGAGCATCTGCAGGCCGCCACAAATACCCAGAACCTTGCCGCCGTAGCGCAGGTGGCGGGCGATGGCGGCGTCCCAGCCCTGCTCGCGCAGCCGTGCGAGATCGGCGCGCACACTCTTGGAGCCAGGCAGGATGATCAGGTCGCTCGGCGGTATCGCCTGGCCCGGCCCGACGAAGGTCAGTTGCACCTGCGGGTGTAGCCTTAGCGGGTCGAAATCGGTGTGGTTGCTGATACGCGGCAACACCGGCACCACCACGCGCAGCGCCTGCGCGTCCTTGGCCTGCTGACGGGTATCGACGGCGTCCTCGGCTTCCAGGTGGAAATCCATCAGATACGGCAGCACGCCGAGCACCGGCTTGCCGGTACGCTGCTCGAGCCAGTCCAGCCCCGGTTTGAGCAACGCGATATCACCGCGAAAACGATTGATCACGAAACCGCGGATGCGCGCCTGTTCGCTCGGGCTGAGCAGCTCCAGGGTGCCGACCAGGTGGGCGAACACGCCGCCCTTGTCGATGTCGGCAATCAGGATTACCGGGCAATCCACCGCCTCGGCAAAGCCCATGTTGGCGATGTCACCGGCGCGCAGGTTGATCTCGGCCGGCGAGCCTGCGCCCTCGACCAGCACCAGTTGATGACGCGCGAGCAAGCGGGCGTGTGACTCCAGCACAGCCGCCATGGCCACCGGCTTGTAGCCGTGATAGGTCAGCGCCTGCATGTTGCCGATGGCACGGCCGTGAATGATCACCTGGGCGCCCATGTCGCTGTTGGGCTTGAGCAGCACCGGGTTCATGTCGGTATGCGGCGCCAGGCCGGCCGCTTGCGCCTGTACCGCCTGCGCCCGGCCGATCTCACCGCCATCGGCGGTTACGGCTGAGTTAAGCGCCATGTTCTGCGGTTTGAACGGCGCCACGGAGACGCCCTGGCGCCGTACCCAGCGACACAGCGCCGTCACCAGTGTGCTCTTGCCGGCATCGGAAGTGGTGCCCTGCACCATCAGGGTGGCCATCAGGGCGTTTCCTCGAGACTGGCCAATATCGGCGCACATTCCAACAGACCCTGCTCCAGCCGCAGCCAGCCTGCCTCGTCCGCCGGCAGGCCGAAGCGCAGGCTGTCCAGCTCGGCGAACAGGCGCACCAGGATGCCCCGCCGCGCCAGCAGCTCGACGCAGGGCACGGCGCGACGGGTGCAGCAGAACTGGAACAGCGACGAGCCACCGGTCGACGGCAAGCCACAGTCACGCAGCAGCGCCTTGAGGCGCTCGCCGTCAGCCAGCAGGCGCTCACGCTGGCGGCGCTGCCCCTCGCCATCGACCAGCAGGCTGCGCGCCACGCTGCGCGCCGGACCGCTGACGGTCCAGGGTCCGAGCAGCGCCTCCAGCTCATCCAGCAAGGCCTGTGCGGCCAGGACAAAACCCAGACGCAGACCAGCCAGGCCGAAGAACTTGCCGAACGAGCGCAACACGATCAGCCCCGGCATGTCGCTGTAGGCGGCCAGGCTGTGCTCCGGCGTGCAATCGATGAAGGCTTCGTCGACCACCAGCCAGCCGCCGCGCTCGGCCAGTTCATCGTGCCAGTCGAGTAGGCGCGCCGGCTCGATCAGGCGGCCGGTCGGATTGTTGGGGTTGACCACCAGCAGTACATCCACTTGCGGCAGCGCGCGATGCACCGAGCCCTCGCTCAGCTTGATCACCCGATGCCCCTCGCGTCGCCAGGCGGCGGCGTGCTCGGCATAGGTCGGTGCGAGGATACCCACGCTGCTGTGCGCGCGCAGACGTGGCAGGGCCTGGATCGCCGCCTGCGAGCCGGCTACCGGCAGCAGGCTGACGGCGCCGTAATAATCGCGCGCCGCCTGCTCCAGGCCGTCGTCCGCTTCAGGCAGGCGCGCCCAGGCAGAGCCCGGTACCGCCGGCAGATCCCAACCGTAGGGTGCGACCCCGGTGGACAGATCCAGCCAGTCCTCCAGTGGGATGCCATAGCGCTGCGCCGCTGCGCGCAGACGACCTCCATGTTCAAGCACCCAGCACCTCCCAGACGATCAGGCATAACAGCCACAAGCCAACACCGGCGATAACCCTGTTCATCGCCCGTTCGATATCCCGCGCCCGCGGCGGTGGGCCTTCGCCCAGTTGTGGGCGTTCATGCACCTCGCCGTGATACTCGGCCGCACCGCCCAGACTAACGGCCAGGCTTCCGGCACCAGCAGCCATCACCGGGCCAGCATTGGGACTGTCCCACAAGGGCGCCTGCCGGCGCCAGCAGCGCAGGGCCAGGGCAGTACGCCCAAGCAGCGCATAGGTCAGCGCCACCAGGCGCGCCGGGATGTAATTGAGCACGTCATCGATCTTCGCCGCGGCCCAGCCAAAACGCTCGAAGCGTTCGTTGCGATAGCCCCACATGGCATCGAGCGTGTTGCTCAGGCGGTACAGGACGACGCCCGGCGCGCCAGCGACGATGAACCAGAACAAGGCGGCGAACACGGCGTCGGAGCCGTTCTCCAGCACCGATTCGGTGCCGGCACGGGCCACCCCGGTTGCGTCCAGCTCGGCGGTATTGCGGCTGACCATCCAGCCGACGCGCTCGCGCGCCAGGGCCAGGTCACCCAGACGCAGCGCGCGGGCCACCGGCTGCGCGTGCTCGTACAGGCTGCGCAGGCCGAGGGCGAAGTACAGGGCGAAGATCTCCACCGCCCAGCCAAGCGAGGTCAGGTGCACCAACAGCCAGGTAAGCAGGGTCAGCGGCAGCACCGCCAGGCACCAGGCCGTTACGCCATGGCTGCGCCAGCCGCCACCGGCCGGGTTGAAGCGCTGCTCCAGGCGCCCCGCCAGGCGACCAAAGGCCACCAGCGGATGCGCGCGCCTGGGCTCGCCCAGCACGGCGTCCAGCGCCACGCCGGCGCAGGTGATCAGCGCCAGGCTCATCGTTCACTCACCAGATGATCCCCATCGATTCTCGAACAACAATTCCGATAGCGGTCGGGGCGTGGCCCAACCCTCCTCCACCAGCATCGGCTTTTCGTAAAAGGCCTGAACCGGCCCCAGGCACAGCAGCGCTACCGGCTTGCTGCCCACCGGCATGTCCAACAACGCCGCCAGCGCCTCGGGGTCGAACAACGATACCCAACCGAGCCCGAGCCCTTCGGCACGCGCAGCCAGCCATAGATTCTGAATGGCGCAGGCCACCGAGGCCATATCCATTTCCGGCAGGGTGCGTCGTCCAAAGATATGCGCGTCGCGTCCCTCCATCAGCGCCACCGCCAGTAGCTCGGCGCAGTCGCGAATACCCTCGACCTTCAGCCGCATGAACTCGTCACTGCGCTCGCCGAGGGCCTCGGCAGTGCGCACCCGCTCGGCCTCCACCAGCTCATGAATGGACTCACGCAGTTGCGGGTCACTGACGCGCACAAAGCGCCAAGGCTGCATCAGGCCAACGCTCGGCGCGTGGTGGGCGGCCTCGAGCAGCCGCGCCAGGATCTCCGCTGGCACCTCGCCGCCGCTGAAATGACGCATATCGCGACGCTCGGCGATGGCGCGATACACCGCCGCGCGCTCCTCATCGCTGAAGGCATGCTCGCTCATGGACGCAGCAGCGCGGCGGCCGCCTCCGGGTTGGACGGTAGGTAGAAGTGGATATAGCTGGCCGTGAGTCGCCCCAGGCGATAAACCGCCTCAGCCATCGGCTTGCCGTTCGGGCAGCGGCCGAGCGCCAGAGGCTGCAAGGGGCTTTCCAGCCGCGAGTGATGGTAACTGTGGCCACGTAGCTCGCCTTCGGGCAGCGTCACCTGCTGCAAGGCCAGGGCGGTCAGCCGTGGCTGCAAGGCGGCGCTGCCCGCCAGCAGACCGAGCATGCGCCCGCTGGCGCCTTGCTTGTCGCGCAGTTCATCGAGCAGATAGAGCATGCCGCCACATTCGGCGAGCAGCGGCTTGCCGGCCTGGTGATGGGCGCGGATCGCCGCGGCCATGGCCTGATTGCCTTCCAGCTCGGCCAGGTACAACTCCGGATATCCGCCCGGCAGATAAAGGCTGTCCACCTGCGGCAGCTCGTGATCGGCCAAAGGTGAGAAGTAATGCAGCTCAGCGCCGAGCGCCTGCAACAGGTCGAGGTTGGCCTGATAGAGAAAGGCGAACGCCGCATCGCGCGCAATGCCGATGCGTACGCCAGCCAACAGCGGCGCCAGCTCATCGAGCTGTGGCGCGGCGAAGCTCACCGCAGTCGGCAGGTCGACGTTGGCACTGGCCGCCAGCGCGTCGGCCGCGGCGTCCAGACGTGCGTCCAGATCGGCCAACTCGCCCGCCTGCACCAGCCCCAGATGGCGGCTGGGCAACTCCACCGCGGCGCTACGCGGCAAGGCGCCGAACCAGCGAATGCTCGCCGGCAGCGCATCACGCAGGATATCGCCGTGGCGCGTGCTGGCGACGCGGTTACCGAGCACCCCGGCAAAGGGCAAGTCCGGCTGGAAAGTGGCAAGCCCGTGGGCCAGGGCGCCGAAGGTCTGCGCCATGGCCGCACCGTCGATCACACCCAGCACCGGCACGCCAAAGTGGCGCGCCAGGTCGGCCGCCGACGGCTTGCCGTCGAACAGGCCCATCACCCCTTCGATCAGGATCAGGTCCGCCTCGCCGGCCGCCTGCCATAGCAGTCGGCGGCTTTCCACCTCGCCGACCATAGCCAGATCGAGCTGGTACACCAGCGCGCCACTGGCGCGGGCATGGATCATCGGGTCGAGGAAGTCCGGGCCGCACTTGAAGACCCGCACACGCCGCCCCTGGCGGGTATGCAGGCGCGCCAGCGCGGCGGTGACGGTGGTCTTGCCCTGACCGGAAGCCGGTGCGGCAATCAATAGTGCCGGACAGTGACGTGTGGTCATCAGAATTCGATGCCCTTCTGTGCTTTTACCCCGGACTTGAATGCGTGCTTGACCAGGCTCATCTCGGTGACCGTGTCGGCCGCCTCGATCATCCCAGGTAACGCACCGCGCCCCGTCACCACCACGTGCTGCAACAGCGGCCGCGCTTCGATATCAGCCAGCACCGTGTCCAGCTCGAGATAGCCATGCTTGAGGGCGATGTTCAGCTCATCCAACACCACCAGGCCGATCGACTCATCGCTGAGCAGATGCCGGGCCACCGCCCAGGCTTGCTGCGCCTTGGCGATATCACGCTGGCGATCCTGGGTTTCCCAGGTGAAGCCTTCGCCCATCACGTGATAGCTGACTTCCTCGGGAAAACGGCGGAAGAAGGTTTCTTCACCGGTGCTGGCCGCCCCCTTGATGAACTGCACCACGCCGACCTTGATGCCATGGCCAAGGGCGCGCGCGACCATGCCGAAGGCGCTGCTGCTCTTGCCCTTGCCATTGCCGCTGTGCACCAGCAGCAGGCCGTATTCGTCCTGGGCCTGGGCGATCTTTTCGTCGATCAGGGCTTTCTTGCGTTGCATGCGCGCCTTGTGGCGGGCGTCGCGTTCGGCGGTCTCACTCATGCTGTGCTCCTGCACGTCAGGCACCCGCGCCGCCTGTTCCTCGAACAGTACGAACGGCAATGAGGAAGAAGATCGCGATGATCCGCACGCACTCATCCAGGCGCCAATGGCTGGTCAGGCGAGCGGAAGACGAAAAAACACGAACGCCCCGGTAGAACCGGAGCGTTGGCCGGACAGCGCCCTCCGCGATGCCGTGAAACTGCAACAGGCCGGTCTCCGGGCTCGTGAGCGAACCATGGGTTCGACGCCGCGCCTTCCCGTGCATAGCACAGTGGCTTCGAGCAGCGTTTGACTCACCTACCGTTGCGGGGGCAGCGCCGGCATTGGAACCGGCTTCCCTGTTTCACCCCTTGGCCGCCATTCACGGCAACGCGGGGCACCTGAAGCAAGGCGCGCAGGGTAGAGGCTGGCAGCCCTGCCCGTCAACGCCACTCAGTGCCTCGGCATGAACCCGGGCGGCTTGCTCGCCAACCAGTCGACGAACGTTCGCAAACGCTCGTCGCTCAGCAGTGCCTCGCGGCTGTTGTAGGTCAGCGCCAGCTCCTTTTCACTGAAAAGCCGATGAATCTGGTTATGGCAGGCGCGGCAGACCCACAGCGTGGCGGTGATACGTTCATGACGGGGGTAGCGCTTCTGCACATAAACCTTGTCGTGCAGCGCCTTGGGAATCAGGTGATGGCGGGTCAATGCGACGGGGCGCGCGCACAGCTCGCAGACCTCAGGCTGAGGCGGCAGGCGAATGGGATCGACCATGGACAGTAATTCAGGGATTACGCGCGAGCTCTGGGGTGATGACCCGCTTGGCATCGAGATAGACGCCCTGCCAGTAACCGCTGGTGAGGCTGTCCAGGCGCACGGTACCACCGGTGGAGGGGGCATGAACGAAGCGGCCGTCACCGACATAGATCCCGGCATGACTGACGGCGCGGCCACCATTGGTGGCAAAGAACACCAAGTCACCACTTTTCAGGGCGTCACGGCGGACATCAGGGGTGCGCATGGTGCTCAGCTCACGCGTCGAACGCGGCAGACTGATACCGGCAGCATCGCGATAAACGTAGCCGATCAGGCCACTGCAGTCGAAACCACCTTCCGGAGTATTGCCACCATAGCGATACGGCGTACCGACCAGACCGAGGGCACGGAACAGCACGTCTTCAGCGCCGCCTTGGTAAGACGACGAAGAGACTGGAGGGGTGTAACTGGGCTGGGGAGAGGGAGCGCGGCTGCTGCAGGCACTCAGCAGCAGAACGAGAGCGATGAGGGCAACACGGGTCGTGACGGGCATAAGCGAGGCGATCCTGAGCCTGAATGCGCTCTACTCTGCCCGAGACACGACGAACGGCGCAACCCTGGGGTTACGCCGTGATACATCAGTTGTTGCGCTTGGCGGCGACCTGCTCTTCCACCGGAGCCAGCGCCAGGACGCGCTTGGCCTGCAGATAACTACGGTTCCAGTAGCTGTCGTCGAGGCTGTCGATGCGCACACCACCGCTGCGGCTGCTGCTGGAGTGGATGAACTGGTCATCACCCAGATAGATGCCGGCATGACTGACGCGACCACGACCACGATCATTGAACAGGATCAGATCACCCGGCTCCAGATCGGCGCGCGCCACCTTCGGCGCATCGAGGTTGATCAGCTCACGCGTGGAACGTGGTAGTTCCAGGCCGACTTCCTCGCGGAACAAGTAGCCGACAAAACCGCTGCAATCGAAACCGGATTGCACCGAGGTGCCACCGTAGCGATAGCGCGTGCCGATCAGCGAACGCCCGAGATCGAGCAGGCTGTCTGCCAGCTGCGGCATTTCATAGGGTTTGTCGTCGATCAGCGCGGTGATTTCATCGTCGGCAGGCTCAACCTGCTGAGAGAGCGGGCGAGCAACTGGCTCGGCTGTAGCGTCGTCTATCTGCGGTTGCGGCGAGTGGCCGGCGCAGGCAGCGAGCAAGACCGTGAGTGCAAGAGGCACGAGGGGTGCGAAGCGTTTTAGCATGGGCACGACCGTGTCGGTTGAATTTACAAGTCGGCGACTATGCCTTCTACAAGGCCCATTTGCAAATTCTATCGTTAGAAATGTGACCCAGTAGTTTCGCCGCGCCATCTAAAGCGCCCGACCATGCCTGCAGCCGGGCGTTTCAGGCGCAAGCAGGCCGTTGAAAAACGTAGCCGAGGCAGCCAGTGCAAGGCAAAAACAGGCGAAAAAGCGCAGTTTACGAGTTGTAAATGAGCATTTTGAGCCTGTTTTTAACGCAGCAATGGCAACGCAGGTAGTTTTTCAACAGCCTGCTAACCGAGAATCTCGCTCAAGGGAATGAAGCGCAGCATATCCCCTTCGGCCAGCGTGCTGCCCTCCATCACCTCGGCCAACCCTTCGGCCCAGGCGGCGCTGCGCAAAACGCCGGAACTCTGGTTGGCATAGGGCACCACGCGCCCATGCTCCAGACGCGCGCGCAGGTACTCACGGCGCATGCCGGGCTTACCCCAGGTAAAACCTGCCGGTACCGCGAAGCCCAGTGGTTCGACCCGCTGCACACCAAGACGACGCAACATGTAAGGACGCGCCAGCAGTCCGAAGGTGACCAGTGTCGAGGCCGGGTTGCCCGGCAAACCTATTACCGGAACGCCCTGGTAATGGCCGAAGGTCAGCGGTTTACCTGGCTTGATCGCCAATTTCCACAGCGCCAGTTCGCCCGCCTCGCGCAGGGCTATGCCGAGAAAATCCGCCTCCCCCACCGAAACGCCACCGGTGGAGAGGATCAGATCGACCTCGCCCAGGGCGCCCAGCGCTTCGCGGGTGCGCTGCAGGTCATCAGGCAATATGCCCGCATCGACCACGCTGCAGCCCAGCCGCTGCAACCAGGCAATCAGCAGACGGCGATTGCTGTTGTAGATCTGCCCCGGCCCAAGCGCCTGCCCCGGCTCGACCAGCTCATCGCCGGTGGACAGCACGGCAACGCGCAGGCGCCGACGCACCGACAGCCGTGCAGCGCCTAGAGAGGCTGCCAGCCCCAGCTCGATTGGCCCCAGGCGGGTACCGGCCGGCAGCACGCATTCGCCGCTGCGGGTTTCCTGGCCTTGAGCCCGTACGTTCTGCCCGACTTTCAGCGGCTCGCGGAAATGCACGCGCCCTGCCTCATCCAGCTCAACGTTTTCCTGCATCTCGACAGTGTCGGCACCTTCCGGTAGCGGCGCACCAGTGAAGATGCGCGCGCAGGTTCCGGACTCCAGCGGTGTGGGCGCGGTACCCGCCTGAATGCGCTGGCTAATCGGCAACGCCTGGCCATTGCAATCGGCCAGGCGCAGGGCATAACCGTCCATGGCGCTGTTGGCCCAGGGCGGCAGATCCAGCGCCGCGATCAGCGGCTCGGCCAGCACACGACCATCAGCCTCGGCCAGCACGACCTGCTCGACCTGCTCGATTGGCGCCGCATCCGCCAGAGCCAGCAGGCGCTCCAGCGCCGCCTCCATGGGCAGCAGACCGGGGTGATCGCAACCACTCATCCGCGTGTCTCGCAGGCGCCCACCTGTTTCAGATGCGGCACGAAGTTGCAGGGACGATGCCGTGCATCCAGTTGCTCGCCGAGAATGCCGTCCCAGGCGGTACGACAGGCATTGGTCGAACCCGGCAGGCAGCACACCAGGGTGCCGTTGGCCAGACCGGCCAGCGCACGCGACTGGATGGTGGAAGTGCCGATATCGGCCACGGAGATCTGTCGGAACAGCTCACCGAAACCATCGACCTGCTTGTCCAGCAGGCAGGCGACCGCTTCCGGCGTGCTATCACGCCCGGTGAAACCGGTACCACCGGTGATCACCACGACCTGTACCTGATCCTCGGCAATCCAGGTCGCCACCTGGGCGCGGATCTTGTAGAGGTCATCCTTGAGCAGAACGCGAGCGGCCAGCTGGTGCCCGGCGGCGGTCAGACGGTCGACCAGCAGTTGACCCGAGGTGTCGGTCTCCAGCGTGCGCGTGTCGCTGACGGTCAGCACGGCAATGTTCAGCGGTACGAAAACCGCGTCGGCCTTATGGTTCATGGCAGGCATCCAATTGGGAGAGAATGGGCGCTGTTATATCACACAGCCTGCCTTCGGAGACTGCACACATGCCCGCATCCAACGCCCGCCCCACCTGCTCGGTGCTACTGCTTTCCGGTGGCCGAGGCCTGCGCATGGGCGGCCGCGACAAGGGCCTGCTGGAGTGGCGCGGTCGGCCATTGATCGCGTGGCTGCATGATCTGACCAGGCCGTTGAGCGATGACCTGATCATCTCCTGCAACCGCAACACGGAGCACTATGCACGCTACGCCGACCAACTGGTCGCAGATCAGGATCAGGACTTTCAGGGGCCGCTGGCGGGTATCCGCGCAGGCATGGCTGCGGCACGCCACGAACAGATGCTGGTGCTGCCCTGTGACGCCCCCTTGGTGGACCGTGCACTGATCGAGTCATTGCTTGCCCACGCGGGGAGCCGGCCGGTGGTGATCCGCCAGGGCAACTACTGGCAGCCACTGTTCTGCCTGTTGCCCACGGGGCTCAAAGACGATCTGGAACACGCCTGGCAATCCGGTGAACGCAGCCCGCAGCGCTGGTTCGGCAACCTGGCCCCTATCGCCGTCGACTGCACGCTGGAAGATGCCCGCCTGGCCAACCTGAACACACCGGAAACGCTCGCGAACGGCATATCGCCTTGCTGAAGCGAGAAGCCCTGCGCGGAACTCATACGACAGTTTCACGTCTGAGCGAGGGTATAGCACCTCTTTAGCACCCAAGGAGACAGACCATGACCAAACGGATAATCCCCGCCCTGCTGATGGCAATCGGCTTCACTGTGCTGGCCGGCTGCTCCACGCCGTCGGTGATCACCCTGAATGACGGGCGTGAAATACAGACGGTAGACAAACCCAAGTTCGATGAAGAATCCGGCTTCTACGAATTCGAGCAACTCGACGGCAAGCGCGCCACGATCAACAAGGATCAGGTGCAGACCGTCAAGGAACTCTGAAGCGAGAGCCCGAGGCACCGCTGAAGGACAACGGGGCTCGCCCCGGCTGCAGAAAGGGATATCGGCCTGCTGATTTTTTCAGGCTAACCCCTTGTGCAGTAAAAGTTTTTCGGTAGAATACGGCTCATTCGGAGTGTAGCGCAGCTTGGTAGCGCGTCTCGTTCGGGACGAGAAGGTCGCAGGTTCGAATCCTGTCTCTCCGACCAATCCCTTGTTCCAGCATGTCCCCACATGTCTCGGAACCCCAGAAAGCCCGGCCTCTAGCGCCGGGCTTTCTGTTTCTGGCTGTCTCACCTTATACCTGGCTATCTCTACCGATTTGGTATGCCCGTTGGTATGCTGCCCGCTCGTTAGAACTCGGCATACCAAAAACGCATGAAACGAGCGGATATCAAGCGCCGGCCGATGGCCGATACTACCCTTGCCAACCTCGAGCCCGAAGACAAAACCTACCGCGAACACGACGGCCAAGGTCTGTATTTTCGGGTGAAGCCATCCGGGCAAAAACTCTGGGAACTACGGTACTCGAAACCAGGCTCGAAGGCTCGTTCATGGCTTGGCCTTGGCCCCTACCCCAGCGTCAATGGTGCCGGCGCCCGCGCGAAGGCACAGGAAGCGCGCGAACTGATCGCCAAGGGCATCGATCCATCCACTCAGCGTAAGGCCGAGGTCGCCAAGGAGAAGGCCAAGGCCGAGAGTACTTTCGAGCCACTGGCCCGCGAGTGGTATGCCGCCAGGGTGAAGAGTTGGGGCGATGGGTATGCCAAACGAGTAATGGGCGCCTTGGAGCTGCACGTGTTCCCGAAGATGGGCAAGCGCTCCTATGTCGATATCACCCCGATGGAGTGGATGGAGTTCTTTAGGGGAATGGAGAAGAAAGGCATCATCGACCAGATGGGCAACGTGCGCCGCTTCTGCAAAGAGATCTACGACCTGGCCAGGGTCACCGGCCGCGCCACCACCAACCCAGTGGACGGCCTCGACAAGTTCCTGCAGAAGAAGCAGAGCGAGAACTACGCGCACGTCGACCAGGCCGACCTCCCCATGCTGCTACAGTCGATCAGCGCCTACACCAACCGCGTGGTGCGGATCGGCCTGCGCCTTCTGATCCTCAATGGCCTGCGACCGAGCGAGGTGCGCGAAGCTCGCTGGTCAGAGTTCGACCTTGATGCCGCAATCTGGGAGATTCCCGCCGAGCGCATGAAGAAGCGGCGCGAGCACATCGTGCCCTTGTCCACCCAGTCGCTCAACTTGCTGCAGGAACTCAAGATCTACTCGGGCTCGTTCGACCTGCTATTCCCCGGCAGGAACGATCGGACCAAGCCGCTGAGCAATATGGTTTTCAATATGGCGCTACGCCGTATGGGCTACCAGGGTCAGCAGACAGGTCACGGCTTCCGCCACATCGCCAGCACCATCCTGAACGAGCACGGATTCGACGAGAACCACATCGAGGCCCAGCTATCCCACGCGAAAGCAGGCGTTGCCGGCGTCTACAACAAGGCGAAGTACTTGGAGCAGCGCCGCACCATGATGCAGTGGTATGCCGACCACCTCGACGCACTCGAGCGCGGCAACGTGGTGCAGATGGGCAAGAGGGCCTGACCAGGCCCTTGCCCTACTCAGCCAGCACGCCGAAACTGGGCTTAGGTTTTTGGGAGATACCCCATGCTTCAAGTCTGGATCGGCGCCATCCTGCTGGTGCTCGGCATGTTCATGCTGCTGGCAAACCCTGTCGCCGGCGGCATTCTGATCGGCATCGGATACCTGCTCTACAAGAACACCAGCAAGGCCACACGCGCCGCGGCTGAGTCCACGTTCTGGGGCATCTGCCTGCTGTGTGGCGCGATCGTCGGCGCCGTGGCCATCCTTGGCCTGATCTGATCAGAAATCCCCGCCTGCTAGCTTCACGATCCTCTCCGCAATCTGATTCGACTGCCGCTGCAGCGCGTCCAGGCGCTGCCGCTTCTGCTCTGGCGTCATCCGGGTGTCGCGATATACCGCATCCATCTGGTTGCGCACGTTGCCCAGTTGCTTGCGAGCGAAGCCCAGCGCCGGCCGGTGGCGCAGTTTCTCGCGGTTCGCCGCCATCAGTTGCTCTGCCGCGTCGACGCGCCCCTCTTCCCGGTACGCCTTGATGGTGCGATTGAGCTGGTCGGCCTCGCGCATCATGTCGTAGAACTCGGACTGATACTTGGTGCTGCGCGGCGAATCGCCCTGGTACAGCACTTTCAGGATCGGGATATCGCCGCTGCGGCTGGCCGGGCGCTCTGCGTCGCTCAGGCTGTTGGCCACCAGGCTCGACATATCCAGCACGTACTGGCCGAGGGTGCCGGTGTAGGCTGCGATCAGGTGGTCGACCTGTTTGGGCGACAGTCCGGCGATCGGCCCGGTCACCTGGCCCAGCGCGCGGCCAATGGCGCTAGTGCGCTCGTCGTAGCGCGCTTCTGGCAGTTTCCCCTCGTCGCTCATATCCTCGATCGGAGAGTCGCGGAAGAAATTGCGATTGGCCTGCAGCTCGCGAATCGGCTGGTAGAACTGCGGTACCGGGTTGAATGCCAGGGTGTCGAACACGCCACGCGACACCGCCTTGGCCAGATCGCCGCCATCCTGGGTTCCGGTGAGCGCGTGCAGGATACGCTCGGGCACGGTACCGAAGATCAAGCCAAGTTCGAACGGTTTGGGAATGCGGAAGTGCTCGTCGCCCAGGAAGATATGCCAGTGCATATCCTTGTCCCAGTCCATCAGCGCCTGGTACCGCTCGTCATCGTCGTTCAGGCCAGCCAGCATCAGCGAGAAGAGCGCGATGTAGCCGCCCTTCATGGCCACTTCCTTGGCCAGCAGGGTCTTGTCACCCTTCACGGCCCGGCCGAGCTTGTACAGGCCCTGCAGGCGCGCGTTCAGGAACGGCACCACGTCGGTGAACCACTGAGCCGCGGCGAAGTTTCCGCGCAGGCTGTAGTCCATCAGATCCTTGGCTTCGTAGGATGCCTGCCGGCGAGACTTGCCGGCTTCAATCGCGGCCTTGTAGGTGCTCAGGCGGTTGGCGTTCTCGACCTTGTCGCCCAGCTCCCGGTATTTCTGCCAGCCCTTGCCGAGCATGGCCGCGGCTTTGGCCGGGGTGTTCACCAGACTACCCAGGTATGCCTCCTGCTGCGTGCGGGTGAAGCCCTTCTTCTCCAGCGCGCGGCGGATGATCTGTGCCGAGGCCTCTGGATCTGCCCCGTGCACATAGCCACCCTGGAAACTGCCGCCGGCGAACATCAGGTCGCGGTAGTCCTGATCCTCACGCAGGGCGTCGCGCATGCCCTTGAGCGAGTCCTTGCCCAGCGTGAAGCCGTCTTTATTGATCACCCAGGCATGCGCAGCGTCACGGATGAAGTTGCGCAGGATGAAGTCAGGCGATGCCGTTACACCAGTGGTGAGGATGCGCTTGAAGGTCCGCCCGATTTTGGTGATGGGGTCATTGAACACGCTGCCTTCCATGAACTTCAGGCCACGCAGCAGGCTCTCGTCGTTTACGCGGTAGTACTCGCTCTTGCCGTCGCGTTGCAGCCGGATGATATCGGGGTCAGTCGGCGCCACACGGGTCCACAGCTTCTCGAAGCCCTCGCTTTCCGGCTTCATCAGTTGGTTCACCACCTTGATGACGTTGGAGCCGGCCGGCAGGTCCAGCAGGTCGGCGGCCAGCGCCAGGGCCTTGCGATCCTTGCGGATCTGCTGGGCGATCTGGTCGCGGCTGATCAGCACCTGCTGCCAGCGCGGGCTCTCGTCGGTCAGGTAGTCGCTGCCCTGCAGGTTATCAACCACCTCGAGCAGTGCCTTGTTCTTCATCGCTGCGTCGATGCGCTTGGTCCATCCGGCCAGCATGTTGGCCAGCAGGTCGTTGGTCGGCAGGTTGCCGCCCTTCAGCGCCTTGATGGCTGCAGTCTGGTGCGATAGACCGCGCTTGCTACGCGGCGCGGTGAAGATGCCTTCGCTTTCGTCCTGGCGGTAGAACGGCACGTAGTAGTCAGTCAGCCACTTGGCCCGGGCGTCCTGATCGATCAGGCCCGCTTCCTGCGCCAGATCGAGAACAGCCTCGTTCACTTGGGCATATTCTCGATACACCTTCTCGAAGAGCTCTTCCTTGCCCTGCCCCATGGCCACCAGCTCGGCAATCTCGGTATCGGTCAGGTTGTTCTCACGCCCCTGTGCCTTCAGCAACTGGGCACGCTTGCCGCCCAACCATGCGAGCCAGGGCGTCAGGTTGTCCGCCCCGAGGTCCCCCAGGATATCCAGCACGCCACGGGTACCAGCCTTGCCGGACACAATACCGTCGCGCCATTCCGGCGCCGCGTAGTGCAACACGCCATGCATGACGTCGGCGATGCCACTGGCCAGGCGGGCCGACACATAGCCCTGCTGGTTTGCATCGGTGACGCCTACCGCCTCTTCAGCACGGCGGATGCCGGCCAGGCCGTCGAAGATGCCTTCCTCGCTGCGCACAGACCAGTCTTTCAGCTTCGCCTGCAGGCCGCCCAAGGTGACGTTGCGCACCTGATCAAGCAGGTTCTGCGCCTCACTGCCAGCTAAACCCAGCTTGCGCAGCGCTTCGGTATCACGCTGACTGGCACGGGAATAGCGAATGTCCGGGTCGATCTCGTCGAATGCTCCGGTGTTGTTCGTCGCCGACTTCACTTGGTTGTTGTAGAAGACAACCCAGGTCCCGGTATTGCCGAGTTGTACACCGTCGTACCCCTCGCGCTCCAACTTCTGGCGCATGGCTATAGCTGCCTGCGGCGTATCGATCGCCTGCGACTCGGCAACGCTCATGCGGTAAGGGTTCTTGATGGAGGCAAACAAGGGCATCACCTCGGCTAGGCCTGGCATTCCATCGCTGGCCTTTTCAGCGTAGCCCTGCGCCAGATCCCGATCAGCCGTCAGGAAGATGCCCAGCGGCGCCGTGGTGTGGCCAGTGCTGCGACCGGGCTGGCTCATGTCGAAAATGCTGAACTGGTCGGCGGTACCGTGGTAAATCACCAGCGGCTCACCATTACCGTCCGTCACCTTGGACACATCATCCGGATTGACGCGAGCCAGCGGCCGACGTACAAAGGTGGCCGACGCCTTGGTATTGGCCGGGAGCGACCCCTGAGCATTGCTCATATCGCCCGGAGAGACTGCCAGGGCGTTCTCTTTTCTGTCGACGGTCACCGTGTTGTAGAACATCCGACCGTTTACATCCTCCCGCACGGTGAACACCGCCACCAGCGGAACCCCGTCTACATCGATCGGCGCCAGCAGCTTGTGATAGGCGGCAGTCTGTCCACTCTGGGTGGACAGGGTGCTGCTGGCGTAGATCGAATGCTCGAACGCCTGCTGCAGCCGCGTCAGCACCGCCTGTTTTGCCGGGTCTGCTGCAGACGATGCAGCCTTCTTCGCCCCCGACATGGCCATAGTCACGTCGCCCAGGTCGTCATGCGGCAGCGCTTCACTCTGCCGGGCCATGGTTTTCAGCGATGCCTCTACTTTATCCAGGCGCTCCCGCTCGGTGAGTTCCTTCCACGTTTCGGGCATGCGTAGCTTCAGCGGCGCCTTTGCATCCAGACGCGCCTGCGCATCAAGAGCCTGCCAGTCACCGAACCAGCGCTTGAAGTTGTCGCTTCGGGTCTGGTGCCATTGCTTCTGGGTCAGCTTCGAAGGCTTGCCGTTCGGCGCCAGCAGGCGACCCTGCTCGTCGACCATTTCAACCAGGCGCCCACTGTCACCGTTGCGCGAGAACACGGTGCGACCGCGGCCACGGCCCTTGCCGCTTTCAATGTAGCGGCGAGCATTGGCCAACAGCCCCTGAATATCGCCCTCGGTCCAACGCATGTTGAAGCCGATCGAGCGCAGCGCATTGCGCATGGCGGTAACCAGGCGCGGCCAGAACGCTTGCTGCTGGATGGTGCCGGTACCAGCCATATCAGCCAGCACTTCCTCCATGGCCACGGCCGGCGAGTAATTGAACCGGCGCACCAGGGCGTCAGCCTGCGACTTCATGTCGGTATTGCCGTTGTAGATGCTCATGAGCAGCGGCGTCAGGCGCTGGCCATAGGCGCCCTGCAGGCCGGCATGGCCAAGTACTTCGTGCTGCAGAACGAATGCCGCATGCCTGGCGTCGCGCAGGTTATCTGCGACCAGATACACCTGACCTTCGGCAAAGATGCCTTCCACGTCGAAGGCCCCATCGCGCTCAACACGCTGCCGCTGGCGAGTCGGCAGATCTTTGATCGACTGCACGAACTTCACATCCGGTGCGTTCTGCCAGGCGCCAGTCAGCACCTTCATAGCAATGCGCAGTTGGCCAGCACGGGCGCCCTGGCCTTGTTCTGGAGCACGGCGGTAGCTGGCACGCGAATAGAACGCGCCGGTCATCTCGATCGTCTTGTCACCAGCCGCGACCATGCTGGTACCGGACGGAGTGAACCAATCCAACACCCTGGCGCCAACACCGTTAAGGAAACTTGCCATATTGGCAGCCGCCTCGCGGTCGTTGGTCTTGATGATCACGGCATCAGCATTGGATGAGTCGAAGGCTGAAAGCAGCCGATTGACCCTTCCGCCCTCGCGCAAAGTCCTCATTTCAGCGGCAGACATATCCACCGCGCCAAGCGGGTTGTTCTTGGTACTCAGCAGAATTACTGCGTCATCTGCCTGCACCTCAAGAACAACGCGGCGAGCATCTTCTGGACTGCCGACTGAAACATCTTGGGGGGCACGCTTTCGCAGCACTCGCTCAGTGATCGGGATGCGTTTCAGCCGCGCGGCCGGCGTGATACTAATCGACTGCCCCCAGGTCTCCAGGGTGTTGAAGAACTCTGCCTTACCTCCAGGCGCCACAATTACATGACCCTTCAAGTCTATCCCCGTGCCATCCAAAGCACGCTCAATCGCCCTGGTCATTTTCAGGTCGGCAATGGATCTGGCAGGGTCTCCGCTCGGGTGATGGTGGGCAAGCCATACGTTGCTTGCCCTATCTGTAGCAGCGATAGCTCCAACGATTTCGATCAGCTCAGCCGAACTAGACGATTTACCGCCCTTGGAGTGACGAATAAAGTTGAGAACCTTACCGTTGCTATCGGTAACGACTGCGTTCACCGTCTCCTGTGCGTGTTTCCGGATCGGCGCAACTAGGTGGGCGACTTGCTCTGGCGTCGTTACGTGATCGAATCCACTCCGGATGACCCCGGTTTCGACTTGTTCGTAGCGGATTCGGAAGTTATCTGCGGCTTGCTGCTTGGCGGTTCCAGCAGGTAAGCCGGCGGCGGCGTATAGGTCGACAGCAGCACTCCCCGAAACTTCGGTCGTACCACGTTGCCGATCTGATAGATTGCCGCTCGCTCGCTCATCTTGCCGCTCCGCTGAAGACCGCTCAGCAACGATAGCAGAGTCCCCGTACTCTTTCCGCAGCGCTTCCCAGGCCTGGCGGTTCACGCCTTCGGGGCTGTCACTATTCAGCGCGTTGTACTGCTCGAAGGTGATACCGGCCGAGGCACGATCAACGTCCGCCTCGTACTGATCCTGCAGGCGCTGAATGGCCTGGTCGTAGCCCGGTGATCCTTTCTTGATGCCGGCGGCCTTGGCCTGGCGGTCGATGTAGCGCTTGCGTGGGGTCGCCAGGATCTCCGGTAGGGCCGGCGCCTGGTCATTCGCTTGAGCGGGTACCGCCTCTTCACTGGCCGCTGATTGATCAGCAGCAGGCTGCTCGCTCAGTGCACGCTGTCCGTCGTTGGTCTGTGTTGCAGCAGGAACACCTGCTCCACCAGCTTCTGCCGGTCGCCCGGCAACGGCAGGCCGTTCAGCCACAACTGGCTCTCGCGCCACGTTATCTGCCGCATCTGGCACAGCAGGCGTATCGCCTGCGGCTCGGTCATCAACAGGCCCTGGCCGACTATCAGCACCTTGCACCTCCTGAGACGCCTGGTCAGTGAACGAACTGGGGAACTCGCGCGCGAGCGGCAGCAGCTCGGCCATCGGCGCATTGAGACGGATCACCTTCACATCACCGCCAGCCTCGCGCTCTGCCAGCCACTGATGGTGGCCATCAAGAACATAGCCATCACCGGACACCAGAATGGAGCGCTCGGTACCTCCCCGAGCAGCAGCACGCCCTACCCGCTCCGGGCTGAACTCGGCCTGAGTCGGGCGAAGGCTGCGGGCGGGCACGGTCTGCTCTTCATGAGTGACGCCGCGGGCGTTCATGAAATTGACCATAGCCCCGCGATGGTCTGCACGAATCTGCGGCATTTCAGCTCGCGGCACACCGAGGCTACCGGACTGCTGGTTGAAACCCACCCAGCCGCCGCCGAGGTCTTCACCCTGCAGGTCACGGGCAACGGTCGCACCGCTGTCACGCGCCCCGTCACGTGACAGGTCCGTGACAGGTCTATTAACGGTCGGCGCTTGGCGTTCCATGCCAGGCCCGCCAATCGGCCGGACCTGGGCGCCTGGCTCAACGAATGGCGCAGTCGCACCACGCTGCGCGTTGCCCTGGCTATCCACCACCATGGTGCTCGGCGCAGGCAAGCCCAGCGGCGCGGGAGGCGGCACCGGCTCACGCGGTACAGCGACAGCCCACCCACCTTCATGCGGGACGATAATCGGGCTCTCGCCTTCGCGCTGCAGTTGGTTGAACAGGCCCAGCAAGCGCACGTCTCGTTCGCCACGGAATGGGCGCCCGTTCTTCTGCACGCGGATCTCGAAGTTCGGATCGCCAGCCACTGGCGTGGCCTGCACCTGCTCGGTCTGCATAGGCCCGGTATCCGACTCAACCGTCGGCAGTGGAAGCGGTTGCTCGATCTGCTCCACCTGTTGCGGGCCAGTGTCCGATTCGACGGTAGCAAGCGGCGGTTGAGTTGGCAGTTCGTCTACCTGCGGCACCAGTTCATCCAGGCCGCGAGCGTCCTGAGGGTCGAAGCCCTGCTGCGCCCAGGTGTCGAGTTGCCGCTGTGCGGCGGCCAGAGCCTCAGCCTCTGGCACCTCAACCATCGTCTGCAGGTCGCGATTGTAGCGGTAGAATCGCAGATTGCCGTTCTCGTCCAGATCGGCCGGGAACAACTCCTGAGCGATCGCCAGTTGCTGGCTGATCGGCTCGTATCGACCACCAGGCTGGGTATCGGGCGCACCGCTGAGCATCGACTGACGCACAGCATCCTGCACAGGGGTCTGGCTGCCAGTTGGAGCGCCATCAACGGCAGTTGCAGCAGCGGCAGACAGCGGGCCAGCAGCAGGGTCCAGCCCCATTTGCTCAGACGGTCGGCGTGCAACGTTGACCGCGCCGCCAATCGCGGAGCCTGCCAGCGTGCCTTCCACTGCGGCGCGCGGTACGCCCTCCATCAGCGGCTTCCGCTCTGCCCAGTTCTGCAGCATCTGCTCCTGAACGGACTGCGGCAGCTCTTCCAGCACGCCCTCAGTCAGCGCGCCGCCTGCAACACGCCGGGCAAGACCTGACGATTGCCCGGCCACCTGACCAACGCCGCCAGCCAGTGCACTCTCTACGTCGATTAGGCCAGCACGCTGCGCAAGGCGCGCACCAAAGCCACTCAGGGCAGCACCAGCTACGCCAGCACCAGCAGACGCCAGGGCAGCCCGTCGCGGGTCCACCTCGCGATCAATCTGATCCATGGTGCCGCCGGCAATCACAGCACCCTCACCACCAGCACCAGCAACAATGGCTTGCCGCGCCGCCTGGCCAGCAGTTGCCGGGTTTGCGATCAGCCCTGCAGCACGCCCACTCACCAGCGCACCACGGCCAATGGCACCACCCGCCAGCATCTGCGGCAGCGACTCAGCCACCAGACCGGCGACATTGCCCGGATTGCTCGCGTAGGCGCCAGCGATATCCAGGGCGTCACCCTCTTCCCAGGCCTGTTCGATCTCTGCGGTACCGGCCTGGCGCGCTGGGCTGTATTCGTCTCTTGCCTCTTCCTGCCATTTGCTGGGCTGGAAGCCTGTCGCCTCACCAATCTTGTCGGCGGTCTCGTCAACAACACGGCGGCCGGTCAGGGCGCCGACACCCACATCAGCCAGACCAGTGACCACGCCGGGCAACTGCTGCAAGCCGCGTTTCAAGTCGGTGCCCAGGTCGCCGAGAAGAGAGGTGTTCTGTTGCCGACCAGTTTCAGAGCGGAGGTCAAACTCATCAAGCAGATTTGACTTGTTGGTTGTTACTTCCTGCCCCTGCGATCCACCGTCGCGTAGACCAAATTCGTCAAGAAGATTTGCCATTCCGCTCTCCAAAAGAAAACCCGCCGTAGCGGGTTAAGTCTCTTGGTCAGCGATCTGAAAGACGAACCCTACAGGGGGTTAGCATCAGATTTGAGCGATTACTGACGACCGATCGTCGTCGATGTACTCCCATTTTGAATGGTGGTAGATCGGCTTCCATCGCTTCCAAAGCAATTCGTATAGGCACCATTGGTCAGGCAATTGGTGACCACCCTCTTACGACTTGGCTCAGGCTCTGGAATACCGTTCTCCGCGCGAATGCGCTTCTGCTCCATACGCTCTCTAACGATCTCGCCAATAGTCGGAGACTTACTACTGTCTTTCACTACGGTGACTTTCGTTCCGGTTCCCGACTGAGAACTGTTGCCCCGCATAATCTCGGCAGCCCGCAAATTACGCTCAATGACAGAAGCACTACTTTCAGGCTCAACCGTTCGCTGCACTTCTCCCAGGTACTGGGACTCACCACCGCCAGGCGGGCAAGGAACCTGAGAAAAAGCGATCGCACCATCAGGCCCGACACACTTGAATATCTGAGCGTTTGCAACCGATGCAAACATTACCGCCACGATGAAAATGTAGATTTTCACGACGCCACCTCCATGCAGTAGCCCAACGCTACCACCAGCCTGACCATCAGTCACCTAGTCAGGCCACGACTCGACACGCGGCGCTACTGACCTACAGATATGCCTCGTTCTCGCAGCAGTTCAATGACCCGCTCAGCGGTCATGCCTTCATCTCTAGCCGTTTGCTCTACCTCTGCGCGCGACACCTGTCTCCGTGAGCCTCGGCCCTCCTGAGAAGCTGAAACTGGCTGACCGGTAGTAACGTCAATGATCTGCCTGCCAACGATGGGCCGCCCAGTTTCATCACGATCAAGGATAACGTCCTGCGTGATGTAGCGATCTTTCGCCTGAGTCGCCAGGACGTTGTAGGCCTGTTGAGCCACATTGCGCTGCTCTTCACTGATGTTCGGGTCGGAGATCTGCGCGCGCAGTTGCTCGAGGCGCTGCCGATCTTGAATGCCCAGTTCGCCCTCGTCGATCTGCTGTTGCAGGCGCTGCTGGTTGAGCTGTTCGGTACCCATACGCTGCACTTCCGCACCACGGCGGACAGACGCATCGGCAGACTCGTTCTGCAGGCGTTGCTGCATGGAGTCCAGTCTGGTGTTCTGGATCTCTGCCAAGGTTGGAGCACGTGAACTGTCACGAACCACGGTCACGCGCCCACCGCCTTCGCCGATCTGGCCACGGCGACTTTCCTGAATCGTCTGTGCACGGATATCGTTCGCGCGCCCGAAGCGATCGAGCGCCAGTTGAGAGTCACCTGGCTGGCCTACCGAAAACGTACCTCGACCATTTCCCACGTTACCGACTTGACTGCCAGTACCTGCACCAGCTACTGCGGTTGGATCGTTGGTAAACTCAGGCACACCATTTTCACCAACTCGCCCAGCAACACCCTCACCGGCCTGGTTCCAGTCGGCGCTGGCACGCCCTGGCATGCCAAGGCGGGGCTGCTCGACCTGCACCTGCTCAGCTTGCGGGCGCGGCATACCAAGGCGCGGCTGCTCTGCTGGCTGTTCCTGGCGCGGTTGAACGCCAAGCGCGCTACGCGCGGCCTCACCGACACCGGAAAGAGCACCTCCGACACGATCAATACCAGCCTGAAACTGACTGACCGCCTCGTCACGATAGCGGGTAGATCCGCCTGGAAGCGTCGCCGGATCACCACCAGCCACATAAGCAGCGGCATTTCGAATAGCGTCCTGGCCAGCAGCGATCGGGGTACGCACAGCACCGGCCACCGCCTGAGCAGCGCCAAGCGGTACATCCAGCGCACGCGACCCGGTCGACGAAGCTTGTCCGGAAGGCTGGCGGGTAGGCATGCCAAGGCGCGGTAGCTCAGGCTGCATCAGGGTGGTGGTCGGCATACGCACGCCAAAGCCGCGGCGCGGCTCTTCGTCAACCAGGCCACCATCAGCAAAGAACTGGCGCGGGCCGTCGGCTTGCTGACCTTTCGCAGCAGCCATCACCGCCTTTGTGAGGCCGAACCCCTTCTGCTTGTGCGTGGCATTCTTCAGCTGATCGAGCACCGCGGCGCCCAGCGCGTGCACGTCCTGCGGCGGCATTTCGTACTCGCCATTACTGACGGCAACCGGCACCTGCTTGCCAGGCATACCAAGCCGCGGCTGCTCCTGAGCAGGCGCACTCTGGCTCTTACGCCCAGGCATGCCCAGCCCGAGTTGAGCCGTGGTGTCGGCCGGCAGAATGTAAGTCCCTTCCGGAACATCCTTTCTGATCGAATCGGACGTGCCAGTGCCTGGCCCTTCGATCAATCCGCCGTTGGCGGCATGCTTGCGCTTGGGAAGCCCGTACATTGCCTATCTCCCATTGATGATGCTGGATTGTTTGCCCCGTCCGCCAACCTGGCCAAACCCTACAGGGGGGCTAAACCTCTACAGCCTGCTTGAACTGCGTCCAGAACAACGGAACAGGCAGGTCGCCTTCCAGCCTTACCCGCGGTTGTGGGTAGTCCTCGATGATCGAAGCAGGGTCGATCGGGGGCAGTTGCTCCCATCCATCTGGCGCTACTTGGTCGCCAGGAAAGTAAAAGCCGCTGAGTTGAAAACTGGCAAGCGGTACAAACGCCCCACCCTGGTACAGTCCAACCTGCACAACGCCGCCCGCGTAACCTCCATCGCCGGACATAGAGCGCGACACGTAAAGCTCGATCGGCAGGTCCGCTGCGGTCAGCGGCACCACGTTGTTCGACGGGTCGACAAGAACAAAGGCGCGCTCGGAATACTCACCAGCTGGCGCAACAGGAATCGTCAACGATGTAAGCCAAACAGCGCCTGGCTGATCCCAAGACCAATCAATAGGGTCACCGTCCAGGCTGGCAAGTGTGTAAGCTGTCGGCTCGTATGGGTAGTCCGGTTCGAACCAGAGCCCCAAACCGATCTGCGCGTCGCCGTTGGTGTGCCACGACCCTTCAACCAGCTCGACCGGGTAGTAGCGAATTACTGCTGTTCCGTCTGGATAAGCCATTCTGCAGCCTCCTGTTCAAACGCCTGCTGCGTTGTATGGTGGTGGTCGCCTGCAGGATGTACACGCCACACATACCCAACCTGCGGCAGTTGGTGAGGCCGAAGCAGGCTGCGCAGGCGCGCGTCTGTGGTGTGCGGTGACGACTCCATGGCCTTGACCCAGGGCAGCACGTCAGCGCGGCGGTACACGGTCAGCGCATGCCCGGCGCGAGGGAACGGGTAGCGTCGACCATCGAGATACTCGACAACCTCCATGGTGACCACTGCACGATGCTGCTGCAGCCCTGCCAGGCATGCCTCGACTGCCCCTGGCAGCAGGTAGTCATCGGAATCGAGATAGGTCACGAACTCATGTTCGCCCTGCTGGTACCCGACAGCCCGCCCCTGGCCAACCGACTTTCCCGCGTTGTCGATCAGGTGGACGGTGACGCCCTGGCCTACCGTGCTGGCAATAGCCTGCTCGAGCCAATCGGCCCTGGTGCCTTCATGCGTGAGGATGTGCAGGTCAATCATCCGAACATCCTCCCGTAGCGCGGCTGGCTGGCTGGCGATGCCAGGTAGAAGGTACCGAACCGACTGAATGATGCCGCCGGCACGAAATCCAGAGCACCGAAGCGCCCTTTCTTGATCGCAATCTTCGGTTCGTCCGCGTCGAGTATCGTGGCCACCTGAGCCATCGGCACTATCACGGCACCTTCCGTGTTGCGCACCTCTCGCTGATAGGTACTCAAGCGCAGCGATCGAGGAATGCCGGCAGCAAGTGGCGCAGCAACCCCGGTAACAGTGATCCTGGCAATGCCGATCTGCGTCGCGCTGCTGCCATTGATGAAGCCCCACCCCCAGACCTCACCGTCCGCGACGGGCGTCGAGAAGCCAATATTCTCGATGCCATTCCCGCCGTTGCCGGCGTTGCTGCTCGCCGGCATCTCTTCCGGCCCGTATCCCAGCAACGCCTGTGTCTGGCTTATGGTTCCTGCTGCGCTCTCAGTGCGCAGCAGTGCGATATCGGAATGTATGGGCAACGTGGTCGGCGCGGCCGGCGAGATATCCGCATCGACTGCAGGCCTAGCCAGCAGCCTCATAAGTCGGTGACGCACTGGCATTCCAGACGCATCGAGAAAGAAGGTGTCTCGGTACTTCTGAACGAAGATACGCGCCGCTTCGATCTGCGGCAGGCCGGCATCCAATCCAGCGATCGAATCGACGAAACTCACCGACAGCGATCCGATTCCATTGGTCACCACCAGCAGCGCCTGGCCCGTCACAATGCGGTAAGAGCCACCCACAGCCTTGCGGCAGCGCGCCCGGAATGACACCAGGGTCACCGGCACAGGATCTGCACCAGAGGCATCAACCCAGGCGTACACCGCAGGCAAGTCGAAGCCAGCAGCCTGAAACGTCCCGGCATCACCACTGAAGCTATCCGATTCCAGCGCCGAGCCAAGGTCTGCCGGCCCGACGATCTCGGACCATTCCAGAGTGGCCACACCATCCTGGTAGTGAATGCCCATTGCAAGCATTGATCCGACAGTCGACACCCCACCACCATCCGCCTCCAACTCGATGGCCACACTCAGGCGGCCACGGTGATAGTGGGCGACCGGCAGCCTGGCGCCGTAGCGAATGGGCACGATAGGCGATCCCTCGTAGATCACGTGCCGCGGGTAGAAGCCACAGCCCGTCAGCCCCCGCACATAATCCTCGCTGAACGAAACCGACCGAACAGAACCCGCCCCCGCCCAGCGCACCAGCACTGCCAGCCAAACAGGCTGATCAGTCACCACGTAGCCGGTACCACCATCACCAGGCGGCTCAGCATCCGTGTAAAAGTGGACGAAGATCACCCCACCATCGAACTCGGTAGGAAACGAGTTGTAGAGCAGGAAAGGATCATCAGGAAGCGGATCGCCGAAGGCCTGAACCGCACCCAGGCCACCCTGGCGCTCTTCGGCAGGCACCTCTGTCACTGCGTCGCTGCTCGGCGCCATGCGTTCCCGACCTGGCGACACCGAGGTCACGATACCGTCGATCATGGATTCGCCCACCAATGGATCAAGCACGCCACGGTACTGGTTAGAACCCTCGAACCGGCCAGGCACCTCGACAACATCGACAGTCACCCGGCCACCCTGCTTGCGCGCCTTGAACACGAAGCCGTCGAATATGCCGCTGCGCGAGCCGGTAGATCCAGACTGACGATGCAGGGCAGCGCCAAGCCTGTTGGCGTAACCTTTGTGCCTGGCGGCGACCGCACTGGTCGCGCGCAGCCGAACTGGCCCGGTCATTCGCCAGACAGGATGTTGGCCTGCAGGGTACCGGCAGCGTTGACCGCACCCTCGGCAGCGGAAGCAAATGCGCTGGTGATCTGCCCAAGCGCGCTGTTCTTCTGGCCATCCGAAGCCGCAACGCGGAGCCTGTTCTCGTCCAGCTTGCCATTCATGCGCAGATTGGCCGCCTGCAGACGCAGCTCTTCGAAGCCGAGCTGCACCCGGTAGTACTGCGACATGGCATCGTTAAGCGACGCATAAGCGGATACTTTCGCCCTGGTCGCCTCGATATCCTTGTTCGGCAAATCCATCAGGACGTTGTAGTAGTTTGCGATCGACTGGAAGATACCCATCTTCAGCGCGACAGCCTGCTGCTCTGCGAATTTCAGCAGGTCCAGCTTGATCTCGGCATCACGCACGGTCTGCGCGCGATTCACCTCACCGATCGCATCGGCTGCTCGCTCTTCTGCTCGGGTAATGGCCTTGAGCATCGCACCAGGCGGCGCAACAAATCCCCTGGCCGAGAACTCGGAGCGGATCTGCTCGACAGCCGTATTGCGGGATCGATACTCACGATCACGGCTTTCATGCCAGACCGCCTCGAACACATCCTTGCTCAGACCGAAAGGCTGCTGGCCGGTGATGATCCCTACCAGCCATTCCTCCGGGGCGTAGCGCAGCGCGCCGCTGATCTCGGGAAAGTACTTGTCGATCAGACCTTCCGTCTCGGCGTTGATGAACTGCAGCGTGCTGCTGCTGCTGTCTAGCTGTAGAAAGTCAGTCAGCGCCGCCGGCTTCGGCATCTGCGGCACGTTCGGCGTATAGCCGAGATTCGCCGACGTGATGTTCGGGATGAAGGTACTGACGCGGCCAGATACGTTCGTAGCCCTTCCCAGCGCATCCTGGGCGAAGCTGAAGAGTTGCGCGATGTTGTCGTCGATACCGGCCATGTCAGCCTCTCCTGCCGTAGCCGCGGCGCTGAGACACCCCGACTTCTAGCTCGATATTGTCCACAGACGCATAACTCGCGTCGGTCAGTTCCAGGCGCACATTCCACGTCCGGCCGCTTACGCCTTTGGCCAGCACGGCCCTGCTCTGCGGCGATCCGCCAACCAGCTTGTAGATCCGTTCCGGCCCATCATCAGTGCACAGTCGCAGGAAGCACTCGCCGTCGGTGCGCACACCCACAAACGCCATGGCCATGCGCTTCTGGTGCGCGTCGCCGTAGTCGGACGCACCGAAGTCCACCAGGGCATTGATCACCTCCCCTGTTTCGCCACCAAGGCGATACAGGCCATCCTTGCGCCAGGCATACGCATGGCCATCGTCATAGGTGAAGCCGAGGAAATCGAAGTCGCGATAGGTGGTCAGCGCGCCGGTCATGTAGTTGACGGCATACTGCAGCGCCTGTTGCTTGGCAGACTCAGCCTTGCTGAATACGGCCACGTTCTCATGCGCAAGCATTTCGATGATCCAGCCGATACTGGCCTGATCAGTGATCCCAACGGAGTCGACAGACGCCAATTCCAGCACCATGGTCAACGTCGCCTCGGCGCTGGCCACGCCGATCGACTCCATCGCGATCATGATCAGCGCGGTTTCCAGCACCGCCTCTTCATTCACGAATATGGCGTCGCTGCCGTCGCTTTCGCCTTCAGGCATGTACGGCTCGACGATGTTGGCGACCAGGCGAAGGGGAATTGTCACGTTGACACGGTTGAACGGAACCTCACCGATGGCCGCTATCATCGCCGGCAAGGTCGCCGAAAACTGGATATCGTTGCCCGTCTGCAGTTTCGCGGTGAAGATCGGAGGCGGCAGCACAGCCACCATGCTCGAAGGGATCTCTTCAATCGGCCCCAACGAGGCCTGGAACCGCAATGCAGACAGTTCGCCCTTCATCCATGCCACATCGGGTGCGTCGCTGATCGCGGCGACCATCGCGGGTAGCTGAGCCGAGAACTCGATAACGCCCCCGACGCGATCCAACTGCGCAGAGAACTGAAGCGCCGGCAGCCTGCCCAGCATCCAGCTCACGTCATCTACATCGCTGATCGCAGCAACCATGGCCGGTAGCGAAGCGGAAAACTCGATAGCCGGGATGGTCGACCCTATCTGCGGCGAATCGACGTAGTCGACAACGCTGTAGAGCACAACACCGCCGTAGGCCTCTCCAGATGACAGCGCCGCAGATTGATAAACCTGCTCGTCATTGATCAGGTAGGTGACGACACCCAGGCTTCGCCTGATCTCGACAACGGCGCCGGCCGGCAGTGTCGCCGGACCAAACACGGTCGCCCCGAACTCGACGATGCTGTATTCCTCGCGCCTGGCGACGATGCTATGCCGCATGCTCGAGTAGACGTGCTGGAAGGTCCGGCCAGACAGGCCAACCTGCACACCGATCGGCGATGGCGGCAGTGTGCAGCGAAAGTAGCCCTCGTTCGGTACCGGACTGATCGTTCGACCGCCGCCATTCCAGCCGATGCTGTCGAACTGATCGATTCGAGCAGGCACCGCAGCGCGCCCAGGTACCGCCGGATAGCACACCTGCTCGGTACGCGTAACAGGCTTGAACGGCGAATAGCTGGTGCCGTAGCCGTTCGGATCACTGATGCCAGCCCAGCCAGCAGGTATCTGTCCGGTTGGTTGGTAGCTGCCCGAACTTGACCCAATGCCGAAATTCAGGCCACTGGAACTTCCTGAGACCTGACGGGTAATGCAATACGCTGGGCGCGTTGGCACGGCCGGCACAGCCGGCACGTATACCAAGCGTGGCGTCTTCTGCAGGCGGTTCGCCATGGGTTATTGCTCAGGGATGGCCAGCTCGAACAGCGAGAACGATTGCGGCTGACCGTTCACCAGCGGCAGTTCTGCAATGTACATATCGCTGCCCAGCGGTCCAGCAGTACCCTGGAAGCGCACGGCAGATGCACTGGCATCACCAGCATCACCGTCCAGCACATATCGGAAGAAGGTCGGGCTGCCGTCCGCGACGTTGTTGCCGGTCCAGTTCTCCGAAACCGACTTCTTGAGAACGCCCAGCGGCGCTGCAGCTTCGAATGTCACAGGCGTTCCGTCGCCGCCAACGCTGATTTCGCAGAGCAGCGTAGCGCCGCCCAGCGCCGCGTCGGCATTGGCCGGCACAGATCCGGCATAGATGCGGACCAGACCGCCATCTAGGGTCTCTTTCAGAGAACCGGTTACGGCAAGCGACACGCGCATGCCAGTGCTTTGCTTGATCATGATCGATCCTCAGAGAATATTGGTGGGGATGTAGGTCAGGCCAACCGAGAGCCGACCAGGGTGCTCAGGGCTGATCTTCTTCACGGTGCTGAATCGCACCACGGACAACAGCAGCCCACTGTTGGAGCCCTTCACCGGGTTGGAGACGATGAACGAGCCGTAGATATCGCGCTCAGCGGTAGCGGTGAACTCGGCCTTGGCGTCGGTGTTGTAGTAGCTGCCAGCATCGTTGTAGACGCGCAGCCATTCAGGACGGGTAGCCTCGGAGTACTCCGTGAACTCACCCAGCACGCTCGGAATATCGGCGGCGGTCATGCCCTCGGCCGGCAAGACGTTGTTGCGGAACAGGCCGCAATAGAAGCTAGGGATCGGCGCAACGTCGCCGAACGGCGCCTGGATCAGGAAGTCGATGCCAGCCTGCGGAATGCGGTTCAGCTTCACTTCCCGACTGATCACGATGCCGGTCTTCTTGTCGTAGATTTCCAGCTCATGCCGGAAACCGAGGATCTTCAGTACTTCGGTGCTCATAGGATCTCCAACTCTGCGAAGTCGCCCACGGCGAGGTTGTTGGGGCTCGGCGTGCCGTGCATGGTGGTGACGACCATCGGGATGCCATTGTTTTCGAGAACGCCAACAGCCCCCGCGCTGGTAAGATCCGGCGCGTAGGTCTGGCGATTGGGTAGGGAAACTTCTCCGGCTGCATTGCCGATCGCGAGGCCATATCGGGTGAACCATGCGACCCGGCCATCCGGCAGCCTGGCGGAACCTGGCACAGCCTGCAGGTCGAGCACGGCAACCTGGCTCGGTGCATTGGTGTCCAGGCCGGTGATGAAGTAGGTTTTGTCAGCGACCACGTACACGCCGCCTTCAGTCGGCGCGATCACTGTCGGTGGCTCTGGGTACTGGAAGAACCCCGCTACGGGATCCATCAGGTGCGGATACATCGGCGACGTGAACACCACGCACCGCCCGCTCGCCCCCACCAGAACAGAGTGATAGGCCGCCAGGATCGAGCAGGCTGGCATCGGCACCAGGCCGATAGTGGTCAAAGTTACCGACTGATCATCGACCTTGGTGATCGCCATCGCGCCGCCGATCAGCAGCCCCTGGCTGTAGAGAGTCGAAGCGTTTGCAGGGCTGACGTAGACCCGAACCGATCGAGGATCACTGCTCAGCACGCGCAGCGCCTTACCTTCGCCCAGCCGCACAATCAACGGCTCGGCGCCGGACTCTTCACCATCCGCACCGAACGCCGTCACCGCCACCTTGTAGATGCCGGCCGGCAGCGCCCCGTCGATCACTTCAACGTCGAAGCCTGGCACAGACACAGCCCAAGGCTTCACCTCGCGACCATCAGTGCGCAGGCTGTCAAAGGTTCCACTCAGGTAGACCTGGCCGAAGAGCGCCGCACCGGACAGATCGCCGCCCCCAGTGATACTGCCAATAACCTTGGCGGAATCAGTCTGACGTGAGTAACACCCGATATCGCCTCCATCGACGTACACGACTCGCCCGGGCAGCGAGACAGCCAGGCGCATATCGTCAGCAGCCAGCACGCGCGCATGGCTCGCACGCATTTCAAGCTGGCCGCCCTCGGTTGGGTCGAGGTTCACCAGCTCACGTACGAAACCCGCAGGCAAGCGCTCAGGCTTGGCGATGTTGTTCGCGCCCTTGGCCCAGTTGTCGGTGCGGGTAGTTGGGGCTGGCATGCAGCAGACTCAGGTCGGTTTCGATGACCAAAGTCTGCTTTCAAGGTCGAGTCCGGAGCGAACCCTACAGGGGGTCAGATGGCACGACAGCCTGTCCGAGCCTATAGTGGCGGTCTGTCAGCATAAGGAGGTTCTACATTGGACGCTTTTAAGATCACCAACACGCCGTCATTCAAGTCGCTCTTCACAAACATCGACGACGGCCACTACGTAATGAAGGACGCAGTTCGCCGGCACCTTGAGCGCTGGCAAGATATCGCTCGCCACTACAACCTTCGATTTGAACTTGAGGCTAGTCAGCAGTTGAGCGGCACAGGGCAAATAATCGGCAAGTCATTTACAGTCATCTCTGACTTCAAGCTCAACGGACCTGCCGTGAGCGCAGAAATACTAATCCTTGGTGCTGACTTACTCACTGGAAAACAGGTACTTATCGACTCCTATCTGATCAACTCAGACCGACAGATACTTTCCAGCATCACACACAAAGTCATTCCGTTCAAAGACACATCGGTAAATGAACATCAGGCTATCTGCGAAGCATTTCATGCGGTCGCCGAACACGGCAGGATTAAGTAGCCTTGTTGCCCTCACTTCTGTGAGGGCTACGGAATGTCACTAGATTGGCCATGTAAAGCGTTGCCACTATGGCACGCTCCAAGCAGTGAATCCGTCAGGAATAGGGTATGAGAACTCGGCAGCTGTTCCCCTTATAGTGACGCTTGCGGTTCCCGCGTTCGCTGCGACCGCTGGACGAACTGCTTCTGCAATCCCTGTGAAGGCTGCGGTAGCGCCAGCACCTGGCGAGCCCCCTCCCACCCAACTCCCATTCACAGAAAACCACAGCTCACCTGTCGAGAAGTCAACGGCGATTCCTATAACAGACCCGTTACCCCACCCGACTTGGTATGCGGAGTTGGCCGAGCTGAATCGAACTGTTCCGCTGCGCAGCAAAGCCCAACTGCTAGAACCTGAACCCGGGAGGTTTGTAAGCGTCGGGCCGAATCCCACCCCACACACATGAATAGACGGGTCGTACGCGTTTGTTCCACCAGCCCCCGAATTGAGTCCGACTTCGCAGTACTTTCTGCCGCTTGATCGGTACAAGGTGCTGGCGAGGTTCTGCACACCGCTGCCGCCTCGCGTAGCAGTTTTCTGACCACCAGCAACAGACCAACCAGCGGTCTTCTCCGTAGTACTCCATAAAAGAGGGTCAATAGGCTCTACCGTATGGCGCCGCTGCGCGAGAATCCCCGGGTTGCTCATGCTGCCGTCATCCTACCGGCCATCCACCACGTATTGCTTCCAGTGCGCAGCAGAGTCGCGGCCGAACCTACACCATCCAATACGTTTGTATCTGCAGCGTTATAGGTCACTGAAAACCCTTCACCCGTAACGGTCACTGCACCAGCACCGACCTGCAGCACGTAAAACTCCGGCAACACTCCACTGACAGCCCAGCTTGCCGTTGCCTCTGCGCCGATAGTCAGCGTAATTGGCGTTGCGCTGTCGCACAGCAGCCACTTCCCGGCGTCGGAAGGGGTGACTGCGCCGCTTGCCGTGATGGTTCGAGACGGCCTCCCAGCAAGCGCGGCCTTGGCATTGAGCGCAGCCTGCAGATCGGTCTGATCCGAGAGGGTGCCGGCCAGATCCCCCCACGCAGTACCAATACTTAGGTTTCCGCCTCCGAGCAGGCTGCTACCGTTAATGCTCTTGATGTTAGTACCGCTGACCAAGGTGTCCTGCTTGCCGCTCACCGTAGCGATCAGGTCGGTGATCTGTTTTTGCAGCTTACCGAACGCCACCAGCACACTGTCGGAACTGGTAATCGCGGTACCGGTGGCCAGGCTCAGGCCACTGAGTACGGTGGCCAGGACGCGCGCAGCGGTGTGGTAGAGGTTGGTCGAGCCCTCAGTCAGGCTGTCGGTGTTGGCGTTCGCCGTGGCGCCAGCCGCGATGCCTGCCAGCTTCGACTTCTCCGCATCGGTGTAGGCGTTAGTGTCTGGGTTGCTCTCGTAGAGCACCTTGACCTGGGCGGCAGTGATGGGGTCAGCGCTGCCAGCCTGGGCGACCCATTCGCCGTCGCTTTCGTCCCAGATATAGCGCTGCACTGGATCGCCAGCGCCCGCGTCTACGTCGGCGTAGTCGCCTTCTTCAGCAGTTGGCAGGGCCGTCTGCAGCGCGGTGAAGTTGATAAACGTGCCACGGTAGTGGCTGCCTTCCAATCCCGCCAGCTTGGCCTTCTCGGCCGCGGTGAAGTTCTCCTGGCTCAGCCCGTAGCCGGCGACCTTGTCGACCTTCAGGTCTAGCTGCACAGATAGCGCACCAGGCTGAACGGCGGTATCAGCCAGAGCACCTTGCGCTTCGGTTGCGGCGCCGATATCACCTGGCGTCTCAGGTATAAACGGCTTCCCAGCAAGATCGCCATAAGCGCCGGAGAGTGCTACGGCAGAAAAGATTGGCAGCCCTGACAGATCGGTGTAGTTGCCGCTCAGCGCCACGGCGGAAAGGCTGGCAGCGTTCGCCGGGGTGTACGCCAGTGCAGCGGTCACATCAGAGCCGGTCAGCGACACCACGCCAGTGCGCCCGTTGAAGCTGCTCACGCCAGCACCACCGCCGCCACCAGTACCAGGCACGCCGCGCAGTCCGGCAAGCACGACAACCGGAGTTCTGCGCGGCGCAGCACCCAAGACAATGGGCTTGGCTACCTGTCCGGCGCCGATCACCTTCATGCAGTCACCTCGTCAGCAACCTCGATATCGCTGATCGCCGTCAGCGGGTAGATCTGGCCGCCCGGGGCGATCGCTTCCACGTCGTACTTGCCGCGCTTCCACTCCAGCGCGGCAGCAGTGGCGGCATCCATCTTGAGCACGAACGCGCTATGCGCCAGGTCGACCTCGATCTCCCCATCCGGGCTCTCGGCCGGGTCGCTGTGCCAGGTGAACAGCACGGTACCGCCTGGCTTGTCACGCACCTGGGCGCGGCAATTCCAGCCCGTCAGATCCATGGGCTTGTTCAGCACCAGCAGGCCCGAGCCGCTGAACGCCTTCCAGCAATGCGCGTTCAGAGCGTTGAGCTCGACGGTGTCGGCGTCCACCAGCTTGACGATCTGGCTTTCGTCATCCGGCGTGTTGAGCTCGGCCGGCGCCTTCACACAGGTAACACGCACCGGCCAACCATCCGGCACGTTATGCCCTACCACCGTCAGCCGCACCGGGGCAGTGCTCGGCATGCCAGTGATCGGCAGATACAGCAGCTCGTCCTCGGCGTACAGGAAGCCGAACTCGAACGTCTTGCCACGCTGGATGGTGATGGGGATTTCAGGCGCCGACATGCCAGTCTCCTTACTCGCCGCTCAGGCGTTCCTTGAGGGCGTAGCCCATGAGCGGCCAGACCTTGGCCACGGCATTTTCTCGGGCGATCTTGCGGCCGATCTCAGCATCGAAGTTCTCCGGGCTGGCACAGGCCGACTCGCCGGTTACGGTGAAGCCGTTGCGCAGCACCAGAACGCAGAAGGTCAGCAGGTGAAGGGCATCAGGGGTCTGACGGGAAGCCGCAGCGTTGAGCGCGCCACCAGAGAATGCTGCATCCTCGACAGCCTTGCGATCGCCCTGGCCGGCGGTGAAGTAGTGCTCGCTGACGATGTTTGCCTGCAGGTCTGCTGGAGTAATGCGCGGCGCGGTCAGGCCTTTGGCCTGGATTTCCTGCTCGATTGCTTGGTCGCTCATTGTGGTGCTCCGATGATCTTGCACTGCCTGTGCAGGGATACGAGCTGCTCCTGCAGCTTCAGGATTTGGTCGCGCTGGACTTCGAGGCCGGCAACGAGGGCTGGATAAGCTCGTTCAGCAGCGGCTGTAAGTCTTGGGGCTCCTGCATCAGGCTCGCCGGCAGCGGTGGTGGCTCCGTCCACTCGCACTGCGGGGCAGGTGGCAGCGACTCGCAGCCCGCAATTACCGTCAGCGAGGCAGAGATGCAGAGAATCGGCACGGTCTTCAGCACGTTGTTTCCCCTTCAAGAAAGCGTCTTCGCGCGCAGCCTGGTCGGTAGCTACCTGGCGCTGCAGACGGTTGGTGTTGCGCAGCGACTGGACCGACGCAGCGTGCTGCTTGGCCAGGGTGACGGCGTTGTCACGCTCGAGCGCCACGGTATCGAGGCGCAGATAGAGCATCGCCAGGGCAATGGCCAGGCCGGCGCAGGCGGCGACTAGGGCGCGGATCACTGGACGCTCCAGCACTTGGCGTGGCGCTCAAGCTGGCGGGTCCACACGCCCCAGCAGCGCTGGTTGGGCTTGCCGTTGACCACGGTTGAACAGTCGTAACCTGCAGCACGCCGCCACTTCAGCAGCGCGTCGCAGGCCTTCGGGTACTCGCCAGCCAGCAGATGGCGGCGCATAGAGGACGATCGCCAGTTGCCAATGCCGTACTGGCCGGTGAAGTCGAGGTAGAGGTCGTATTCCTCTTGGAACAGCTTCACACCCGGCAGCGAGGCCTGGAATCGACGCTCTTCCTCGTCGTGCAGCGCCCTGGCCAGTTGCTGGGCGCGCTCGCGGGTGATGGGAGGATCTGCCAGGGTGACGCGCGTGCCGTCCTCGTAGCGGGTCGAACCGTGGCCAATGGTCGGCACGTCGCCCTTTGTCGGGATGTGCGGTGCAAGCATCTCGACGCCATCCTTCTGCACCACCGGGCTTTCGCCCTCGCTCTTGATCCAGGCGCCGAAGCCGGCCAGGCTGAGCGTCAGCGCCGTGACGGCAATTCGGTTGCGGATGCTCATTGCTCTGGACTCACGCCGCCGGCCAACTGCTTGGCTACGCGCCGCTTCTCACGCCAGACAGAAAACTGATCGCGGTACTTGAATAGCAGCAGGCCGATCTGAAGAACGAGATAAAGGATCGTCAACGCCGTGATCCACTCGGCCGGCGACATGCCGAACCACATAGACCCAGCCACAACAACTGGAGGCGCCGCCTTAACTGCTTCGAGAGTCGTATCCTGCGCTGCCTGGTTCATTCCATAGGTTCCCGTGCTGAACAATCTGCGTTGACGGGATGCTATGAAGCGGAACGAACAGTGGCGAACCCTACAGGGGGTCAGGGCCAGGCTTTGTTGTGGTGCTCAACGTCCTGGCGGGTGATGCGGCGCAGGTCGCAGTCGGGGCGCTCGCCGAAATAGGCAGTGAATGCAGCCAGGGCGGCGTCGGCGCGGCCGAGGTCCAGCGTCTCGCTATCTGGCACACTGAAGGCGCGATGCAGCGCCCAGTTCACCAGATGCCGGTGATGGGCCGCGCTGATCTCTGGCTTCGACGTCTTTTCAGCGGTGAGGCCTCGAACAGGCAGGCGGTATCCTTCCAGTTTGAGCGTGCCACCCAGGCGCGGTGTCGGTACCAGGCGGATGCTGGTGTCGCTCTGGATGGCGAAGCGCGGAATGTCGGAGCGATCGCGCCAACCTGACATGTTGTCATCCAGCCACTCGCGCGAAACTAGCTTGAGCGGGCAACGCTCGGTAGAACCTGCCTCAAGCAGGCCCAGGTGATCGATCTCGTACAGCGCCTGGCTCAGCGGGTAAACGGATTCACCTGCAGCGATATCGACCTCGAAACTCGAATCATGCAGCAGGCGCCCGCGAATGCAGGCCTCCTGCTCTGCCTCAATGAGCCAACGCGCAACGTCAGACTGATCGAACAGGTATGGCGCCACCGTGTCCTGAGCAGTGGTCCTGAAGTCCTTGGTCAGCTCGTCGAGGGTCATGCGCCAGCACCGAAACGGTTGATGTGCTCAACGATCTTGGCACGCATGGTCTCAACCTTTTGAGTCTTCGCCAGCTTCAAGCCATTGCAACGAGTTGCCGCGAAGTTCACCAGTGCATCCTTGTCCTGCATCTGGTTGACCTGATCGATCACAGCGAAATCTTCCTTGCGATCCTCGGTCTTGGCTTGCTGTTGCTTGCCCTGTTCCAGCAGTGCCTGGGTGTTGTCACTGGCTGCGGCTTCATCAGCCACTACCAGTTCACACTCCTTGAACAGGTCGCAGTGGCGCAGCAGGGTACGAGCAACGCCGGTCGGCAGGCTGCGCACCTGGCCTTCATCGAAGGCGAGACCGGTACCGTACAGATGGTCATTCCATTGCGGACGGCGGCCGATGTACTTCACGGCGATATGGCCGGCCTTGGAGGGCAAACCGCTGGAGGTAGGCGCAGCAGTCGCTGCCTTGGCCAGAGCCAGCGCAACGGCCTCTTCGGCATCCGGCAGATCTTTCAGCGCGCGCACAGTGGCATGCAGGACGGTTGCCTTTGCACGGTGCTCCAGGGGCAGGTCGGCAAAAGGCAAGATCAGCGGACTGGTTTTAGTCGTCGAGCCGACCTCCTCACCGAATACCCATCCATCAGCCACCTTGGCATCGAGCCACTTCTGATGCTCTTGCTCTGGGGTCAGGTCCGGGTTTTCGATGTAGGCAGTTACACCAGCAATAATCCCTTGCTGATAACTCTCATCGGCATCTTCCCAGGCGACCGTTTCTTCGCCGAACAACTGGCCAACCGACGCGAGAAGCGCGTGAGCAGCGCCAGCAATTACCATTACTTTCATGTTCTGCTCCCATTTGGAGAAAGGGCGAGCCGAATCACTCCGGCTCGCCCTGGCTGGCCCAAGGATTAACGCGGGCCTACTTGCTCACCACTGACCAGCACCTTGATATCGCTGACCTTGGCATTGGCCGCGACAGCAGTGGTGAGGATCAGGCGTGCCGGCTTGGGCAGGGTCACCAGTTTGGAACCGGTGGCACGCTTGCGGCCGGCAGCAGCCAGGTCGATGCCAGTACCGAAATAGACGTCATCCTGCGGAACAGCAGTGGAGTCCACGCCATCCTCGTACTTGAAGCCCAGCTTGCCGGTGATGGTTGCGGTCATGCCGGTAGTCACGAACACCGACGCATCATCCAGACGCAGGCCTTCCGGCAGCGGGCCGAGATCGATCACATCGCCAATGCCGATCGCTGCAGCGGAGTCGGAGTTGACCGCAGCACCTGCGGCATTGGTTGCGAGGGCGAACACCAGATTGGTGACGTTGCCATACGGGACGTTACCGAACTGGCGCAGGCTCAGGTTTTTGAGAGTCACATTAGCCATGATTGCCTCCAGAGGCTGATTGGCGAATGGGCAGATCTAGCCTGCCCAGTTGCTCGATTGGCTTACGCCTGGTTGAGAGGAACCACGGTGTCCAAAACTGCGGCGCCGTAGTCGGTGAATTCCTTGCGCTCGCCGGTATCCACCTCGAAGCGGATCTTGGAGACGCCGCGAATGGTGCCGATCAGCAGCTCGACTTTGTCGCCGTGGTCCATTTCCTTCTCCGACCAGAAGAACGGAATACCGGAGCGGTCAGACTTCGCCAGGGCCTCTGCCACAGCCTGACCACCCAGGATGATGGCGCGGTCAACTGCATAGGCAGTACCGAAGCTTTCCGGAATGATCACCGAGGACTCGGTTTCGCTGGTGTAACTGGCGCAGTACTTGATCTGGCCGCCAGCGAAGAAGCGGATCGGGATGTTCTGCTTGATGATCAGGAAGTTGTTCCACAGACCAACTTCACCCCTGAAGATCGGGTGATTCTTGGCCTGCGAAGCACGCGCGAACGCGGCAGCCTGCATCGAGCGGAAGTTCGGATCGGCGGCGAACTGGTTGTACTGCAGCGGGGTCACCAGCATCACGCGCAGCGGCTCGTCCTCGGCGGCATCATCGCCTTCGAACTTGACGATCGGCGGCGGCAACACCATTTCATCCATCACCGAACGCATGGCATCCACGACGCTCATTTTCAGCACGTCGGTGCTGGCGATATCCATCTCGCCGGAATTCACCTTGAAGCCCGACACACCATTGCCATCAGCAACGAAGTGACGGTTACGGGTGGGCGCCTTCACGGTATTGACCATCACCTCGGCAAACGCAGGATCGCCTTCCAGCGGAACAGACCAGGTCTTGTTCCAGACATGGCCGCGAGCACCAGCTGCATGCACAATCAGCGACTGGTCGCAGTAGCGATCCATGGTCGCCTGTGCCACCGGGCGGCCGAGCTTGCGGAAGTCGAAGGGCGAACGAATGTCCGTCATGGTGTCGCTGAGCTTCACCGGCAGACGCGCCTGGTTCACGCGCAGTCGATCCTGGCTCAGGCTCATGCCGGTACCGCGACCTTCCGCATAGGCACTGCCCATGATCGGAATCGCACCGAACGGGTTCAGCAGGTTGAAGGTGATTTCGTCACCCATACCTTTGCTCAGATCCATACAGCGCACGATGGGCATGTGCACGCTGGTCTGGTTTTTCACCGTGGCAATGGCGCTGCCTTCAGTTTTGTCCATCTTGCCAATGAGGCGAGACAGCTTGTTGTTGCGTTTTAGGTGGGTAGCAAACAGGCCTGCCGCCTGCTGCACCATGTTCTGCTTGTCGCCGTATGGGGCGTGGGAATTACTCGGCATGACGCACTCCTTGAGATTCGTCTGGCCTTACAGGCCGTTCAAATAGCGTTCGATCTGCTCCTGCGACCAACCATCCATGGCGTTGATCAAGCCAACGCCATCCATGGAAGCCATCGCTTCGTTGGTGGTTGCAGGGCCAGTCCGAGCACCAGCGAAGTCGGACAGACTCGCCGGCGGCTCGGCCTTGGCCTTGGCCACAACTGCTTTCGCAGCAGCCTGCAGATCGGGTTTCTGTTCCTGAGTCATACCGGTGGCCGCCTTGAAGGCATCGATAGCCTCGATAACCTCCTGGGCGGTGCCGCTGGCCAGAACAGCCTTGTATCCGGCTTGGGCAAAGCTGGGTTGCGAGGCGATCCAGTCGGCAAGTTCCTTGCTCTCAGCGATCGACTCGACGTCGGGGTGTGCGGCCAGAATCGCGTCGAAGTGCGCCTTACCGGCGTCCTCGACATGGCGGTGCTGCATCGGCTCCAGCAGCTTCTTGAGCTGCTGCATCTCTTCCCTGAGCGACTGCGTTTTCTGATCGGCAAGCCGTTCGGCAATCGCCGAAACGCCCTTGACCAGAGACTCTTCCGAGAAATCGCCGAACACTGCAGGGTCAATCCCTGCATCGATCGCAGCCTGTGCAGCTTCCAGATTCTGATCCGCGGTGGTGGCGGCCTGTCCTGCATCCTTGCGCGCCTGCGCTTCAGCCCTGAGCGCTTCCAACTCAGCTTCTGCTGCCTCACGCTTCTCGCGTTCAGACTGCAGTTCCTGCTCGGCCGCCCTGGCCTTGGCTCGCTGATCAGCCAGCACACTGAAATCAATCGTGTGCTTCCCATCCTTGGCCAATACCACCGCATTGTCCGAGTTAAAGCCGTCCAGCTTTTCCTCGGTAACCCCGTTGTTTCCAGCTTCCTGACCTTGCTGAGCGCCTGCATCATCCACAGCATCAGTAGCAGCGCCGGGCTCGCCGCCATCTTCCAGCGCATTGCTGGTATCGCCCTCTTCGCCCAGCCCCAAAAGCTGCGCGACCTGATCGCCATTCAGAGGCCCATCAAAGCTTCCGATTAACTCTTCTTGATTACTCATGCCTTTCCCGCCACATATCGCCGTGGCCGCTTGAGCTCGGCAGATGCAAGGCGTTGCCACCTCGCGCTTCGCCAGGTAATCCCGGCTTGCGAATGAGTGTCCCGAAGGGGGCGAAAAAGAAAAAACCCTACAGGGGGTCAGCTCTGTAGGGCTTTCTGGTCAGGCGAGGTTGTCGGTGGTCCTGGCAGTTTCGATTCCCTGCATTCCGGTACCAGGCTCTGCTGGTACCGGCGGGAATGCCGGGCTGGTGTTCTCGCGCACTGGGGGTATCTCGCTATCAGGCCCACCTGGCTGCACATACGGTGATTTGATGTTCATCGCTGCAGTATCAGTCGCCTGCGGGAAGTTCGGGTCGTCGCCTCCCTTCTGCTTGTACCCTGCGCCCTTCATAATCTCGTCCGCCACAGGCGCAATCATCGGCATCTGAGCAATCTGAGCACCACCCTGCATGGCAGAGTAAGCCGCCTGCACGCCGATCTGAACCGCCTGAGCCATGATCCTCTCGATCTCCGCCTCGTTGCGGCGTTCTTTAAGTGCCAACTCGCGCATCTTCAACTCGACACCAGACTTGGCCAGAGCATCTTCCACGGCCTGCTTGATGCGCTGCTCGACCTGCTCTGGAGTTTCTTGCTGCGAAGCCGCGCGGATAGCCTCGATCACGTCGCGCTTGAAAGGCACATCCATGAGGCTGACCAAGAACGGCATCATGGCCGCCTGGTAGTGCTGCGGCATGGGCTTCACCGCCTCAGAGAGTGCAGCCAGTTGCTGCGAGCGATAGCTGTTGGTGCTCGGCACGTCCTCGAGCGCGACTTTCAGGCGAGTACGCTGCAGGTCGTTCGACAGGTACGTGAATCCAGTGCCGTCCGTTTCCGGCTTGTTGATCACCACAGTGCGATCGGCACGGACTGCATCACCCTCGATGATGATCGTGTGCGGCTCACTCCCCAGATCCTTGACGATCATCGACAGCAGGATCTCGCCGATCATCGTCCGGCCGGCACGGAAGTTATCCATAATCCGCCCTAGGCTCTGATTGCTCTGTTCGATCTGCATCTGCTCTTGACGCCCGCTGGTGGCGGTACCTTCCTTGCCCATGAAGCCAGTCGTGACCGCCGATACACGCTGAATAGCTGAACGGTTGTCCTGCAGCATCTGGAACTGCTGAGCGTTCAGCTGGAAATCGCGCTCAATCTTGAAGATCGCGCCTTGCTTGGCCATGGCCGTGTCGTTGAGAACGATATCGGAATCAACGCGAGCCACCTGATTCCTCACCTGGGCGTCAGACATATCAGTAGCGCCCTTGGTGCGAATGGTGCGCACTGAAGACATGCCCCAGCGCAGCTTGCTGATTCCGCTGTTCAGGCTGTCCTGCGGATAGATCATGCCGCGCACATATCCATAGGGCACGTTAGTGCTGTCCTCACGGAAGCCCCAGAACGGCACGTATTGGAAGTGGCGATGGCTGTACGGGGTCGGTCCATCAAACAGGCAGTGAGGGCCTAGCCAGAAACTACGGCGCACGCGAGCAACGACCGCGCGGGTGAATTGAGCGCGCCCGCTCGCCAGCGCGACGACGTGATTGATGTTCCTCTCGTCGTACTCGACTACGCGACCGTTCGGCGTGCGGATAACGCCAACATCTACCCAGCGCCGGTACCAAACCTCTGCCAGGCATACTTCCTTGGAAGTCGGGTTGTACCAGCGCTCTTCACGCACCGACCAGGCACGACCATCAGCCCAGGCGTTCTGCAGCCCTGTCGACGCACCGCCATCTGCTACCTCGATAGCGTGGCCAGCCCACCACGAAGGGCCGTTGCGCCCGATCATGGTGATCAGTTCCTTGTGCTGCGGGAAAACCCGGGCGATACGCTCGGGACGCATCCAGCGCTGGCGACGCAGCCAGTTGGCATCGCTCAGGTCTCGCTCCTTCGCGGTGAAATCCCAGTGAATCTCGTTACGATGCACAGCCAGGCAGCGATACGGGAACTTGAATGGGTCGCTCTCGCGGCTCACCTCTACCCAGCCGATGCCGACAGCGATCTGCGGCCGGAAGGCATCACTGCACGCATCGTCAGCCTTTGCATGCCGCTCTGCCTGATTCAGCTTGTAGTTCAGCGCATCGGCCACGTCCTGGCCGCCAACGTCACCATCCGGGGTCACGCGCCAGTCAGTGCGGGTTGCACTCTCGTAGCCCTGGATGGACAGCAGCGCTGGGCCGATCAGATCCTCGACCGCCGGCGGAATGCCCAGCGCACGCTGCCTGGCCAGCAGCTCGCTGTCGAGCTGGTTGCCGTCGGCATAGTCCATTTCCTTGTCGGCCGTGCTGCGCCACTTCGGCTGTTCCTCGATCTCATGCATGATCTCGGTGTACTCGTCGAGCGTCAGCGCGAGCTCGTCTTTCGCCTCTTCGGTCTGGTCTGGGTGCTTGAGTGCGGTAGCGTCCATCTGATGGTTCCTCAAGTGCGCCAGTCGGGCGCTGGGGCTTCTTCGTATTTGGGTTCCATGTCGTTGGGCATCACCTCAACGGCCTGGCCGATGTAGCGGAACATGTCGGAGCCATGGCTGAACTCGTCGTGCAGCGGTCCCAGTGGCTCCCTGGTCTGAGCGTGCAGCGCACGGCGGTACCGTTTCAGGCACTCGATCAGTCGCGCAGTCTTGTCCTTGTCGAAATAGCAGCGCGGAAACATCATGCGCACCGCCTTGATGCCTTCCTCGACACTGGTTTGTGCCAGGACGATTGGCTTTCTGCCCATCGCCTGAAGCTGCTCTTCGGTGCTCTTGCCGGTCTGGTAGTTGCGGGTGCGTCCGTCGTGCGGCAGGTAGTCATGGCCCCAGCGATAGGGGCGCTTCTCGATCTGCGCGACGTACCAGTCGAGCGTCCGGTGGCTGTCCTCGATGTAGTCGATGATTCGCACGTCCATCGGACCGCGCTGCACGAAGCCGATCGTCATCGCATCGTTCCAACCCAAGTCCCAGACCGTATGCACAGGAAGGGTCGGGTCATACGGCACACGCTGCACTCGGCCGCTGCTGATCAGGTCGATGATTTCGTGCTTGTAGATCGCGCCATCGGCCACAGTGCGCGGCTTGCCTTCCCAGATGTGTTCGTAGTCTTCCTGGGTCATGGAGCGCTTTGCGCGAAGGCGCTCGTCGTTGAGGACGGCCGGGAACCAAGGGTTATCGCGCCAATTGATCTCGCACACCCACATGTCTTCGTCGGCGTTCTCGATGAAGCGCATGTAGGTTTCGTCGGTGTTCATGTCCGGGTTCAGGGTCAGCCAGATCTCGCTGCCCTCTTTCCGGATCGTCGGTACCAGCACGTCCCATGACTTCTTGCTAACGCCGTGAGCCTCTTCGACCCAGACGATATCGACACCCTCGAATGACTTGATCGAGTCGACGGTGTGCGACTGCAGGCCGGTGAACAGGAAGAGCGTGCCGTTTTTCCCGCGAATCTCGGTATCAAGCACGTCGTAAAACGATTCGAGGCCGAGCTTGACGATGTAATCCTTCAGCAGCCGGTGCACGGAATCGCGCATCGACTTCTGCACTTCCCGGGCGCAGAGGATGCGCAGCGGATTGCGCGCGCCCATATCGAGCAGCACCTGGGCGACACCATGCGACTTACCACCGCCGCGGCCACCGTGCATGACCTTGTAGCGCATCGCCTCGTACAGCGGCGCGAGCTTGTAGGGCAGCGTCAGGTTGAGCTGCAAGGGCTGCACGAAAGCGCTCATTCGTCTTCAGCCCTCGCCGGCGGACGCACGAATGTCACCGTGCTGGCTACCTGAATCGCGCCACCGTTGGCGCCAGTGTGCTCAGCGGTGATCTTGTCGCCGTACTTCTTGGGCGCCATCTTGCTAGCCAGCCACTTGCGGGCATCGACACGCAGGCGGTTGCGCGCAACAGCAGTCGAGTCGAACACCACTTCGGTATGGCCTTCGCCGTCGTCATCGTGCGATCCGTGCTTGCTGGCCAGGATCATCGTGCACTCTTCGTCGGCGATGGACAGGATCTCTTCAGCGAGAAAATCGGCTTGAGCCTCGCGCGCACGCGCGTACTGTGCGCAAAACTCGGCACGCTCTTCATCAGCCAGCCAGCGAATCACCGTCGATACGTCAGGCATTCCAGGCAGTGCGCAGGCCTTTCGCAGACTCATTCCCTCTGCAATGGCAGCACACAACGCGATACCGATAGCCTCAGTGAATGAACTCGGCCTACCTGGCTTTCTGGTGCGCGCAGTCGAGCCGGTCGCCTTCTTCTTGGCTACCGGCTTCTTGACTGGCTTCTTGGGTACGGGCTTGGCGCCCTGATCTTTCTTGGTCATGCCCGGAGTCTTTCCGGGCGGGGGATAGGGTGTCGAACCCTACAGGGGGTACTGTCTATGGCCTATCCAGCGTTTTTTGGCCAGGCGTTGCGCCTGTACTGCCATCTAGATATCACTGAGCTACCATGCTGGGCTTCTAGGGAAACCAGATACAAGGTTCATCATGGAATACATCACATCGGCACTAAACAAGGTCTCGTCATTCTTCGGATCGCTCGACTACTCAATTCTTACGGGACTGATGGACCTGAACGATGCCAGAAACATCATGGCCATCATTGGCGGTGTATTCGTCATCAAGACAGCTATCAGCAAATGGGGGCATGCAGCAGTCTGTAGGGCAAAAATCTCGCACCGGCTCAATCGCGCCACAGGTGTAACCGACATTTCAATCGCAAACCTCAAAGACAAGCCGCTGATCGTTTACCAGATCATCGCAAGATTCGCTAAGTCGAAATCCTTCATCACGCTCAAAGAGTTCAGCCCGCCGCTAGTGGTGGATGGGCTAAAGGCCACCTCGGTAGTCATCGACGATTTTTCTTCCCTCAACTCGTCTCTTGATCCTTTTTCCGACCTATCGGACAGGATGGATATCCTGCTTTTGACGAATGACGCCATCTTCAAAGCAAAACGCGCAAAGGCTCCCGAGCAATTCATTGCCAAAGCAACGCGAGGCCACACAGAAATAACGAAATCGACCAAGAGGCTGAACGGCAAAGTGTATACGGATGATGCGGCATACGCTCTCAGCTATGAACATGAAGGAAAGCTTTGTATCAGTTTCCTGCTCAAGCACGGGTTTATCGTGGATGACTGGCCTTTTCACATCAACGCAATTCCACGAGAGTCCATGCAGAGCAAGGAATCGCTCGAAGAAGCTTTGTCAGCGCTTTCCGAAGAGATCCGCACCCCCATACATGCCCACAAGCTTGGTAGCTGAATCACTAAGCATCCAAAGACAAGAAAGCCCGCACTCGGCGGGCTTTCTCTGCAGCGGTGGATCAGGCGCTCGATCGCGCCCAGTGCAGCACCTGATCGCTCGTGCGGTTGAACACCATGCCGGCACTGGCGATACGCATGTCACTGCGCACTACGAGCCTGTCCGTGCGATCCAGCGAGCGAGGCTGCATCACGTCAGCCAGGTTGTGTTGCGCCACTGCAGCGATGTGCTGGTCGGCGTATGCCTGGACGGCCAGGTGATCGGCCGGTACCGGTGCGGCGAACGCCACACTGCAGGCCAGGTACAGGATGGCGAAAACAGACAGCAGGACTTTCTTCATCTTCGGACGCCTCGACAGGTTGAGGTAGTTGGCAGCCCGAGTGTTTCGCTGGCGTCCCTGCCAGTTCAAACCTTACAGGGGGTCGGCCGGCGTGAAGGTCACATCGAACTCGCCCATCAGCGGCACCGCCTGACCATCAGCCTGGCCATTGCCATAGTGCAGATGCCGGCGCTCGGTGCGCGCTTCTGCACGATCATCACCAGGGAAGTACTTCGCATTCATGTGCATGTGGTTGCAGATGATGCCGGCCATCGAACCAAGGGCAGCAGGATCTGCATCGGGTACCAGGCAACCAGTGCTCAGACTGCCGCCATCGATCTCGACCGAGAACACGGCGATCGGATCATCGCCGTGCTCGAATAATTGAAGAGCGTAGTGGATGACCATAGGCATCATCTTCGCCTGCAGGTTAATGCCGCTTTCTTGAATTGGATTGCTCACAGTGATTGCCTCCAGGGCATGTTCGTGAAATCTGCACGGGCGATTTGCGCCCCTCCCCACCTAAACCTACCGTCACACAAGCGTCACAGACGAAACGTCACATGTGACGCTTAAGTGACGCCCTTCTGCGCCGCCTCCAACTTGCGCTTGCGCCAACGCTCAGTCCGCTTGGCGCCTGGGCTGCGCTGCTTTTCTTGAGCCGCTACAGGTATGCCTTGCAGTTGCTCATGCGTCACACCAGGCGTCACATGTGTGACGCTTCCAAGCGTCACAACTCCATCCAATGTGACGCCCTGTAATGCCCCTCCAGCCGCCTTTCCGATAGTCCTTTCGACCCGATTAAGGCGCCCCTGTATCTCCCCATTGAGCAACGCGGCTTGATGCCCGACTTCGATAGTGGCGGCCTGCATCATTACCCCTGCCTGGATCCTGGCGAGCATGCGATCCTCGGCCGGGGTCAGGATGATCACGTGATCGCCGATCTCCAGATTCACGGTACCGTCAGGGAGTAGCGTCTTGGTCATGGGCCTGGCTGGTGGATGCACCTCGGCCGGCACGAACACGCCGCGCTGCACCCGTATCGCCAGGCCCTCTTCGACCAGGGCACGGATACGATCGTCAATGATCGGCAGCTTCAGTCCAGTAAACGCCTGCAGCGTCTCCCGTGTAACGATCTGCTCTTGTTGATGTAGGTCGCGCAGCGCGTCGAGGACGATCTGCGTCGATGATCCCTTAGCTGTCATTGCTCGCTCTCCCCTGTGTCACGAATCAGCCCCTGCTCTCGCAGGATTCGCCATTGCTCGGCCAGCCAGGCCTGGAACTCGATTGCAGCTAGATAGGAAGGGTCGCTGCGCAGCGCTTCGAGCATGCTCGGCGCCCGCGGTGACACCATGGTCACGTACCACCCGTCACCATTCTCTGGCGTGCTGATGATGGTCACCTTCCCCTCATGCATCGCCGCCGCCCTTCCACTCCAGCGCCCTGGCGTTATCCAGCGCGGCCTTCACGCTGCAGGCGGCATCGTGCTGGTCCACAGTGACGCAGTTGTCCTCGTCCTCGATCTCGTCGCGCATGTAGCCCTGCAGGTACACGCCAGTTGCGTCACGCAGGGTACGGAGGGCTTCGAGTTCGGCGTATAGGCCGGCAGGGATGCGGTTCACCTGGGTCATCTGCGCGGCGCTCCCTTCAATATTTCAAAGACATCAGGGCTCACGATCATGGTCTTCTCAGGCAACATGTCGTTGCGAATGATCGTGATTCCTCCCCACTGGCCCTGGTGAGGCGACGGATGTTTCAGATCGCATCCGCAGCGCTCCGGATGGCTCTGCGGCTCACGGCATTGTTCAGTCATCTCCAATTCTCCACTGGGTCGCGCTCTGCGCTGTTTGCCCACTCGCTGCCGAAGACCTCCATAGGGCCGAAGCACGGCGGCTCGGATTTACTCTTGAAGCCGGCCAGCCAGTAGTAACCACTGTGCTGGGTGGCGCCGCAGTGGTCGCACTGCATCCAGGCGCCGAAACCGGGGGCGCTCTGGCGCCGGTATAGGTGCTTCCTCATGCCTGGCCACCGTGCTTGTTCAGGAACTTCCTGCACTTCGCCTTCACCGTCTCGCCATTGCGCTGGTCGATGGCTTCCTCTCCGTGCATGACCACGTCGCGCAACAGTTGCAGGGCTTCCTGCCATTCGCCCATCGTATTCGGCCCCTGGAGCCTGGCGACCTGATCAGACGCCAACGGCGCTTTGCGCTTTGCCATAACGCGCAGGCAGTTACCGCACGTCACTTGCGAGGCGTTGGTGGTGATCTGGATCTCGTCCCCCTCGCGCGGATTACAGACTGCAGAGCAATCACACTCCTGCGGGCCGCAGCCATGGATGACGTAGTGCAAAGTCTTTTTGCTCACGGCGGGCACGCCTCCTGTTGCTTTTTCAGGTCGCGCAGCAGCGCCCGGTAATGGGCGGTGATCTGCTTGAGTTCGTCGATGGTGTATTTGCGGGGTCGGTGATCGGCTTCGAGCGCTTCAACTGCCAGCAGGCCGATGCGCTCGATCAGGCCGGCACGGAAGCCGTTGCGCACGGACTCACCCTTGCGGGCGTACTTGGCAGAGCCACCGTTGCAGCCTTTGCACTGGAGCCAGATGTTGTTCTCTTCCAGGCGCAGTTCAGGCCTGGCGCCTTTGCTCAGGTAGTGGCCACCGTCCCAGGCGCCACCTGTTTTCCAGCCTTGAGCAGCTTCGACCTCTGCCTGGCTCTTGCCGCAGCTGATGCAGCCGCTACCGATCGACAGTTCATAAACCCGGCGGTACGCCTGCACTGCGCTGGTAGCCTCCTGAACGTAATCGCCATGGCTCTTCAGCTTCTCCCGGCGCTCGCCGATCTCGCGCCGCTCCCGCTGCTCGATGGCAATGCGCGCCTTCTTCTGGTTGGCAGGCTGATCAGCGATCGCCAGGCCGCACTGCCAGCAGCAGACCTTCTGGCCTATCTTGGGCGTGAATTTCACGTCACAGGCGGGGTTGGCGCACTTGCGCTGGCGTGGCTTGCGCTCGGCAATGCCGCTGGCCTTGGCCTTCAGTGGCGTCTTGCGCTTGAGCTCAGTCCTTTTCATTGGCGCCCCCGCCGTAAATGCGCGAGGAAGTCGGTGGCCAGGTAGATCCAGTAGAACGGCCATAGAAAAGTGCGCCGACCAAGCGCAGTCACATCGTGGACAGACAGCAGCGTCACAACGAAACCGCCGAGATAGATCAGGACGATCGCTGTGATGATCTCTTCATTCACTGCTCACGCTCCCCAGGCATCAAGTCGCTCAGACTCTCAATCCCTTCTTCGGTCATGTCTGGCCAGTACTTCTCGATCAGGTGCTGGCAGATGCCGCGCCAGAACTCTTTGAAGCGCTCTTCGGTCATGTAGTCGAATGCGATCGACTCCGGTACCAGGCGCGTCACCCGGCCCAGGTCGGGAATGTCGAACGCCTCATAGGTGCAGCACACGCCGGCATCGAGCTGCAGTTTCTTGATGGTGGTGTGGGCGTCGAGGCCTTGGAACTTGTCGATCTGCTCAGCGACCACCCGACCGAGGCCGTGAACTAGCTTGTGAAACTTGTAATTACGCGGCTGTTTGATCTCGCAGCGCACCTGATCGTTGATGCGATACTCGCGCTCTTTGCACAGGTATCGGTCGATGCTGCCGTAGGCCACCAGGGCCTTTAGCACCTCACCGGTTTCCTGATCGACTACAGCACGCCAGCGCATATAGATCGGACGCTGGGCACGCGCCTGGCGCTTCTTCTTGGCCTCTGGCGTCTCAGCCTTTGGTGTTGTGGCTGTCGCTGCCTTACCCATGGCGCACCCCCTGCTGATCTGTGTTCAGGGCCTGCTGATCCCAGCCATAGGCACGGTTGAAGCACAGGGCGCACATGCGTATGTACTGGGCGCCAACGGCGCTCACCGGCTCGACCTGGCCGCGAATGTCATAGAAGCGATCGCCGATCTTGGTGATGACGTGATCGCTGTCATACCAGGGCTCAGCATCAGGAAACGCCTGCTTGAGCAGCAGATAAACCCGGAAACAGCCTCCATTCAGGCCGTACCGGGCCATATCCGGGTGCACGTCGCGCAGGGCAGCGAGGAAGGCGATCACTTCAGACATTGACGTTGCCCTCCCCAGCTATCGACCGGCCAACCTCCGGCATCTCCATCCAGCCGCGCAGCATGCTCACAGGCTCGTAGGTGTGGGTGATCGCCGTGTCATTCAGTTGGCCGTCGTACAGACCAATCTCCAGTTCAGTAACGCAGAACTGGCCAGATGGTTCATTCCAGATTGCGATGCACGCCCAGGGCAGCCCGGTGTCGGCGATAAACAATCTGTCCATAGGCGCAGTGCTTGCCGGCATCCATGCCGGGGTAGCGCTCGACTGCACCTGGGCGCGCCGAGCATCATCCAACAGCGAAAGGATCTCCTGCGGCTCAGTCAGGCGCTCGTACTCTTCCCGCTGCGCAGGGAAAAGCGCGGCCTGCTCTTCGGTGAAGTCTTCGCCGTGCGCATCGCGGAGCATCACCACCGCCAGTTCGCGCAGGCGCTTTTGCTGTTCGGCGTTCACTGGGCCACCTCCTGCACCAGGGCGATGATGCTTTCCACACCCTTGGCAAAGCTGGCCGGCTTGCACTGCATGCACTGGCGCAGACGGTCGACCAATTGCGAGCGGCCACCCTGCAGCTCGAGCAATAGGCGACCATCGCGGACGATATCGATCGCGTGCTTGCGGCCTTCCAGCCAGCCGACGCGGTCGAAGTGGCCTTTCTGGGGGATTGGCAGATGGGCGAGCATGTTCACTTGGCACCAGCCTTGCCGATCTCAGCAGCAGCGCGCAGAACGGCAAGCCGGCAAGCAGCCATCTTGTCAGTTGGGGTTTTGTCGCAGGACAAAGTCTCTTCTGGCTTTTCCTCTCGAGAATCGATGTATGGCTCTATCGCTGACCAGCAATATCCGTGCAGCTTCGAAAACCTGAATCCACGATTCTCCCATTCCAGCCTTTTTGGGGTAGCCACAACGAAGAAATGACCAAAGGTCTCTGCCCCGACGACCAACTCAGCAGGTGCACCAAAGCTGATATCAATATCTAGATCCGCTGCCAGCCTCAGAGAATCCCCATCATCAAACTTGGGATTCCAATGACGTAAGAACTCACCATCCTTGTAAAGGCTAATAGCCCCTGAGTCGTCGATGAAAAGATCGCAACCCAGAGCCTTTGCTGCGAAATACAGCATTTCAGCATCACCCATCACCGCACACCTCCCCGGCCAATCACGGCCAAACGCCCGTCGGCCACCAGCACACGGCGTTGGCCACGGATCAGAATCAGTTGGTCACCCTCACGGGCCATGTCGTAGCCACGGGAGAGCAGGAAATCGACGGAACCACGCAGGTCGCCCTGCATGCGGCGTTCAAGATTCATGAGTTACACCTCGCTTGGCCTTGCTCAGGCGCTTCGATTCGCTGATCAGCTCCCCGACCGATTTGCCTGCCCGGGTGATGGCCAGTCGGCCACCAGCACCGTTCGCCAGCACAGCCAGGCACGCGCTGCGATTGCCAATCAGCAGCGGATCTGGCGCCTTGAAACGCCCGCCGCTCTCGGCCTCGGATATCCCGATCATGTGTTTCGGGTAGTCGTCGCCCACCCCGCCAGCGATCACGAAAGCCCGGTACCGCCGCGCAAACTCCAGGCCCTGGAACTTGTAATCTTCCTCAGACTTGGCGGTGCAGAGCTTCACCCAGCCACCCATGTCATCCAGCACGCGATGCACAATCGGGTCATCGAACACCACGGACTGATACGGCCCCACGCGACGCACAGCCTTGTCGACCCGACTCCAGGCCAGCATCCCCTGGTCCTGGCTGGTACCGTCGATCAGCCGCACCACGTCGGCCGGCTTCGGCGCAAACTGGCCGCTATCCGGGTTCTGCACATGGGCGTTCAGGCCGCGGCGCACCGACTCAACGTCGTAGCCCACCAGGGCATCGAAAAACACATCGACGAAACCGGTAGTGATCTGCTTGCCGTATACGCTCATGACCTTGGCGAGCATCGCGGCCAGCGCTACCTTGTCTTCAGCTTTCACGGACGTAGTCCCCTTCGATTACCGGGTCGTCTTCTCGCAGGAAATCCCGCACACCACTGCCGCCTTGCTGCCGCTGCAGCTGACGAACCACCTCGTTGTTCGCGTCCTCGATCTGCTGCTGGCGGTTTACTGCCCCAACCTGGCGCGGCTGTCTCTGCGCGATACGAGCCTGCGAAGTCCGCATCCAGCGCTGCCAGGTGGCCTTCCAATCCGCCATCGGTTTACCGTTGCCCTTCCAGTAGTCGAGGAACTGCTCCAGCTCCCAATCCAGATTCACGTCGGGCGCCTTCTCCTTCGCCCAATCCAGCATTTCGGTTGTCACCAAGAACGGCAGCGGCAGCGGCTTCTTCGGCTTGGCGCGTGCGCCTTCCGGTTTCGCCTTCGCTGCTGGCTTCCTCGCCGGCCGTCCCTGTGACTGGTCACCAAGGGGGGCTAAAGGGGGTTCTATTCCCTGTCCCTCTCTATTCCCTGTCCCTCTCCCTGTCTTAGCCGTGTCAGGTGCGTGACCTGTCACCGTGACAGGTCCGTGACTTGTCACGGGTGACTCAGGCAGTTCCAGCGCCGCGAATGCCTCGCGCAGCGCCTTGGTCGTCGTGTTGAAAGGCAGCACCTGGCCGGCCTCGCGCAGAGCTGCGAATATCCGTGCCCGGTCTTGCCGCTCCTTTTCCTTGCGCTTGTTCTCGCTCTCCTTCGCCGCCCGGTGCTCGACTCGCTGCGCCCAGGCGTCGATCGCTTTCTCAGCAACAACCGGGTGATACAGCCGCCCGTCTGCGCACTTCACGAACCCTCGCAGCGCGCCATCGCGCACCTTTTTCCAACTCTTCAGATCACGGCCGAACCCCGCATAAGCAGCCAGGGCCTGTTCGGCATCCGGCAAAGAGCCGGCCGGTACCTGATTCCAACTCGCGCACCACAGCAGGACCGCGGCGCGGAACTCGTCACCGCTCGCCTCGATCGCCAGGTCGCTGTCACGCAGCCGGTTCACATCCAGCGGCATGAACGGCAGCCCGCGCAGATCAACATCAGCAGGCACCAGCGGCGCCGGCAGATCAGTGGCTGTCATCAGCACCCTCGGCAGCCAGGTAGTCGGTGACGATCTGCACTGTCGCCTGCTCAGGCGTCAGGCCCTTGCTGCGTGCGTAGTGCTCAAGCCGGGTCCGCTGTGTCGCCGACATTTCGGCGATATAGCGGCCGATCTCGTCATCGACCTGTTTCGGTGTTGGTGTTGTCATGCCCATAAGGGCCTCCCGAGGGCCTTCAGGCCGCTGCACTGGTTGCTTTACGCTCTTCCTCGTCGAGCCAACGCTCGACGATTTCCCGCACCAGCACCGCGCGGCGTTTCCGCTGCTTACGGCACTGGTCCTCGATGCGATCGAGGGTTTCATCATCGAAACGCGCCTTGATTTCGTTGTGCTTCACAAAGTCGGAGTAACTGCCCATGACGCTCCCCTACAGAGCCAAATCAGAAAATCAGGCAACGATGGCCAGCTCAGGCCAAATGCGCTGCCAATCATCGGGACGCAGGGTTTTTCGTGTTACGGACGCAGAGGTTTCCAACTCGAGCGCGGCAGCAACTTCGGCGGATGCCGTCTTGTTGCCGTAAGCGATCTGCCGGAGGTAGCCACGGGTGGTGCCAGTCCGCTCGATCTGCTCGTCGGTGGCACTTTTCAGCCAGTTCAGCAGTTCACAGTTCTTGGTTCGCATTGCAGGGTCTCCTATGCAATGCGGCGAGTATTACCCAAGGGTAAACGTATTTTCAATACCTACAGGTCATTTACCTGCAAGTAACAATCACAGAAGATGGCTTCATGGATCTTTACGAAATACGCCGGCGAAACCTTCGCCTACTGATGGATCGCGAATTTGGTGTTGGGGCTCGGGGCGCTCAGACCCGCATGGCCGATCGCCTGAACAAATCGCAGAACTACATATCCCGCTGCCTGGCGGACGGCGACAAAGCAGGCTCGAAGAACATCGGCGAGGATTTTGCGAGAGCTATCGAACTTGAGTTCGATCTACCGATTTATGCGATGGACACCCTCGCTACTCTGGATGGCCAGGTAACCACTGCCGGCCCTAATCCAAGCGTTCGCCCTGACGTGGTGGCCATTCTCGAAATGGCACCATGGGATAGCTCTACGCCTTTAGACGACGATGAAGTGGAGTTGCCTTTGTACAAGGAAGTCGAGCTGGCAGCCGGTGGTGGACGCACGGCTGTGCATGAGGTCAAAGGGCGCAAGCTCCGCTTCTCCTACGCAACCCTGCGTGCGGCCGGTGTAGATCCTGCTGCAGCTATCTGTGCACAGATCACCGGCAACAGCATGGAGCCGATGATTTTCGATGGCTCCACCATTGGCATTGATACCGCTACCCAGAGCGTTCTTGATGGTGAAGTCTATGCCCTTGAGCACGACGGCATGCTGAGGGTGAAGCTACTGTATCGCCTTCCTGGCGGAGGCCTGCGAGTCAGGAGCTACAACCGTGACGAGTATCCAGATGAAGAGTATTCGGCCGACGATATCGAAAAGCTGAACATCAGGGTCATCGGCTGGGTTTTCTGGTGGTCTACGGTTCGCCATAAGCGCGGACTGCACCTGGCACGCTGAGCCGGATGAACAGATGGCTGCGCTTTTTCGACGCGCTATCCCGCGGTGATCGCAGATCCGTTAGGCTTTTAGTGGCCTGGATTGCCGTAGTCCTCCTGATGGCTCTATCTCTGAGCCTGATACCAAACTCCTAATTTCACACTGCACACTGGGCGACCTAGTCGCCCAGGGAACAGTCACGCCTAAAATAATTACCCACGGGTATTGACTGATAAATTTACCCTCGGGTAATGTTCGCCCCATGAGCAGGTAATGATTACCTGTAAAGAGAGTGAGGCGAGCCATGTATCTGCATCCCGAAAAGATCAACAGCGCACAGCCGCTGCCGTATCCGGGCCTTCCGGAGCGTGAAGAACTGCGCAAGCGGACTCTTGATGTGATGCGCCGCGTCGTGCTGAACGATCTGCAACAGGGCGTGCCGGCGCTGATCGAGTCTTTCGCCCAGTTCTGCGCCGATCGCCTCGACAACGACACTCGCTATTTGCTGTGCATTTCCAGCGTCACTCAGGCGAAAGACGCCCTGGCCATGACCAACAAATGGCTGGCTGAACACGTCGACAAATGCCGCCCGCTCTTCGTTGAAGAAGAGATCGAGCGCCGCATTCTGGCCGAGAAGTTCGCCGCCCTGGAGCTGCCGCAATGATCCGCGCCAACAACTGGCTCCGGAACCTCGATCCGCGCGATCCCGAATACCTCGACCCGCTCACTGATGAAGAGCAGGTCGAGCAAGAGGACGACGAAGCCTGGCAGGCAGAGTGCCGCGAGCAGGATGCAGAGGTGGCGTATGTCTAAGGCAGCCCACTACCGCGCCCCCGCTACTGGTCAGTTCATTTCTGAGAAGACCGCGAAGCACCTCGACCTGATGTTCATGGCTGAGGACTTCAAGCGCTGGGCTCTCCAAGCATCCGCAGCCGGCCGTAAGGACGAAGCGCGCGATATGGCTCGTCGCCACAACGAACTGAAGCGTGATGCTCAGGCAGCACTTCGTGATGTCGAGGTGGCTCATGTCTGACTGGAGCAAAGCCAAGGCCCGCGAAGTGATCGACCGCCAGATCACCCTGAACAGCATTTCTCTGGCTCCTGATGCCGAGCACTGCGAGGGAATGATCCAGATGGCCTACGCCCTCGGACTGCTGACCGATCAGGAACTGCAAAGCCTGACTGACCAGATCAACAGCACCGTGACCGCGCGCCGCAAACAACTGCGCACCAACCAGAACGCAGCCCTGCTGGGCCTGGCGGTGACCCATGGCTAACCCATTCACAGGCCGCTGCTTTGCCGAGGCATTCGCCCGCGCCACTGCGGCCGGCGTGACCGATATCCGCCAGATCAAGCGAACCGTCCGCCGCCGCGGCACTTGGTTCATCACCTGCGAGGTGCCGGCATGAGCCGTTTCACGAAAGACACCCTGCGCGCTGCCGCCGTGTGGCTCGCCATCTGGGGCGCCTGCATGGCAGCAGCCCTGATCAAGTACGGAGTACCGCCCGCATGACAACAACAGCCACAGCCCCCGACAGCCTGATCCGCATGCCGGAGGTGCTGAAACGAACCGGCCTTTCCCGCGCATCGGTGTATCGGCTGATGGACGCCGGCGACTTTCCGGCCAAGCGGAAGCTGATGGGCACCGGGCGCAGCTCTCCCATCTGCTTCTCGGCCAACGAAGTACAGGCCTGGATCAACAAGCGCATGAACCCCGCCAACGACGGCGAAGAACAGTAGGACGGCAACCATGGCAACTCAGGACAAAGTCGCGCCGAAGATGGCGTTGTGGGAATCGGTGAAAACCACCGACAAGGCGTTCACCAAAACTCAGAAGCTGGAAGGCCGCGACGTTACCAGCATCAACGGCATGTATGTCGTTCAGCGCGCCACCGAGACTTTCGGCCCGATCGGCAAGGGCTGGGGCTACGAGATCCTTGCGGATCGCTTCGACCAGGGCGCCCCGATCAGGGACAAGAAGACTGGCGAAGTGATCGCCCATGAGCAGATGCACACCATCCTGCTGAAGCTCTGGTACGTGCATGGCGGCAAGCGGAACAACGTCACTCAGTACGGGCACACCCCTTTCGTTCGTGAAGGCTCATGGGGGCCATACACCGACTTCGATGCCCCTAAGAAGAGCCTCACCGATGCCATCAAAAAGTGCCTGAGCCTGCTCGGCTTCTGCGCTGACGTGCACCTCGGCATGTTCGAGGACGAGATCTACCTGCAAGGACTCGAGCTGAAGAAGCGCCTGGAAGAAGCTGGCGAAAGCGGCAAACAGGAAGTCATGGACGAAGCCAAGGCAGCGTTCCGCGCATGGGTTGACACCCAGATCGAAGTTCTCGCCTCCACCAACAACCAGCGCGCGCTGGAAGCCATGCGCAAAAACATCTGCGAGAAGGCTCGCGAGAAAGCAAAGGTCGTGAACTACGACCCCGCCGACGTAGAGCGCCGCATCAACGAGGCCGCCGACGAGCGCCTGCAGTACCTCAACGACAAATACCCGACCGGTAAGTAACCCCGTCCATCACGGAGAAGCAGACATGACCATCATGAACCACGTGAACATCGAAACCGGCACCGTGAACATTGCCGTTTTCAACCAAACCGACGCTGCCCTGGCTGCGTTGCGCGAGAAGTATCAGGTCGTGCCTGATGCCAACACCGATGACGGCTATGCCTTCGTCAAGGACGGCATCAAGGAACTGACCACCCTTCGCACCCGCCTCGAGGCAGTGCGCAAAGAGGTGAAGGAACCTTACTTGCAGGCCGGCCGAATCATCGACGCCGAAGCCAAGCGCATCACCACCGAGCTCACCACCCTGGAAGAGCCCATGAAGGCGGCCAAGAAAGTGGTAGACGACCGTGTCGAGCGCGAGCGCCAGGAGCGTATCGCCCGCCTGCAAGAGAAGGTCGACGCCATCAAGGCAATGCCTGGCCAGGTTCGTGGCAAGAGCAGCGAAGAAATCGAAGCCATGATTGATCGCGTCGGTGAGATCGACGTCATGCATGACTTCTTCGACCTCACCAGGGAAGCCGTAGCAGCCAAAGACGCAGCGATGAACGAGCTGACCCAGATGCTGGGCGAGCGCTTGGAGTTCGAGGTCAACGAGAAGGCACGCCTGCAGGCTGAAGCCGAGCGCGCCGAACTGCAACGCCAACTCAAGGCACAGCAGGAAGAGAACGATCGCATCCTGCGCGAGCAGCAAGCCGAAATGCAGCGCCAGCAGGACGAGATCAAGCGTCAGCAGCAGGAAATGCAGCGTCAGCAGGACGAAATGCGCCAGCAACGTGAAGCTCTGGACCGTGCCCAGGCCGCCCTGCAACAGCCTGCACCTGCCGCCGAAGTCGCCCAGGTCGAAGCGCCAGCCGAAGTGGTCGCAGCCAAACCGGCACCGGCAACCAGCAAGGCCAAGCCCGACAACCGCCAGTGGCATGCAGTGGTTACCGACAAGTCCGCACTGATCGCCGCGATCGCCGCAGGCTTCGGCACCGAGGATCTGCTGATCGTCGACCAGGCCGCTCTCGACAGCCTGGCCAACGACAAGCGCAACAGCCTGGAACTGCCGGGCGTTGTCGCCCAGCCGGTACCGGCCACCCACGCCGCCTAACCCAATCCCTGAATAACCGACCGCGCCGGCCCATCCGGCGTGGGTTGGGGTTCCTACACCCTGGAGTCACTGAAATGTCCAATTTGATCAACGTATTCGACTTCGAAACCACTGGCATTCCGGACTGGAAACAGCCCAGCGAAGCCGGCCACCAGCCTCATATCGTCGAGGTCGCCGCCCTGCTTTGCGACGCCGAAGGCAACATCAAAGACCGCTACCAGGCGATCGTCCGCCCGAACGGCTGGGTCATCCCTGAAGAGTCGATCAAGCAGCACGGCATCACCATGGAACGGGCCATGGACGAGGGTATTCCCGAGGTCGAAGCCCTCGAAGGCTTCCTGGCAATCCACTCCCTGGCCAGTATCCGTGTCGCCCACAACGCCACCTTCGACGACCGTATCGCCCGTATCGCGATCGCCCGTTACCACGGCAAAGACCTTGCCGACAGCTTCAAGGAAACCACCGAGAAGTTCTGCACCTGCAATAGCTCGCGCGGCCCGGTAGGCCTGGGCAAGTTGCCAACCCTGGCCGAGGCCTACAAGCACTTCACTGGCGAAGACCTGGTGGAAGCCCACCGCGCCATGCCCGACGCCCTTGCCTGCGCACAAATTTACTTCGCCTTGAAAGGCATCCGCATGCCGGATGCCGCGTAACGGCCCGGATGGGCAGGGCACGGCAAGGCTAGGCACGGCCGGGCGCGGCAAGGGCTACTCGATAGCGGTCTGGCGATTCACTGAGTCGCCTTTCCGGTGCCGAGAGGCATCACACGGCGGGACGTGCTCAGGCACGGCGAGCCGGGGCGAGGCGCGACCAGGCAAGGGCTGTAACCAGCGGTCTGCCGATTCTTCGAGTCGGCTTTCCGGTGGCATCAACCACTAGCGGCATCGCATGTCCGGGCAAGGCGAGGCACCGCGGGGCGCCGCGCGGAATGGCGAGGCAAGGGCGCATAGCGCACACATTCATTGGAGAAGTCAGATGCAAACGATCAAGGTAAAAATCATCGGCACCCGTCCTCTGCTCATGCACAGCGACATTTTCGCCGATCCGCTGAACCCGCTGACCAAGGCGCACAAGGCGCTGACCAGCAAGCGGAAGAAAACCGACGAAGATCATGAAGCGATCGCCCAGTCCGAATGGCGCGGTGGCATGTACTTCGATGAAGAGCTCGGCCCGTATGTCCCTGGCGTGAACATCGAATCAGCGATGGTCGCCGGCGGCAAGCTCTCCAAGATGGGTACCCAACTCAAGCGCTCCGTCGAGGTCATGGACGAGCGCTGCAAGCTTGAATACACCGGCCCTCGCACCGTTTCCGGTTTGTGGGAACAGCGTTTCTACGACGCACGCAGCGTGAAGGTGCAGACCGCACGCCTCACCCGCTACCGCCCTCTTTTCCGCGAATGGTCGCTGACCTGCGAGATTGCTTTCGACTCCGAGACGATCAACCGCGAGCAGGTCGTCAAGTGCCTCGAAGACGCCGGCCAATACTGCGGCATCGGCGACTATCGCCCGAAGTTCGGCCGCTTCTCGGTGGAGGTGCAGGCATGAGCTCAACCACTTGGAGCCTGGCCGGCGCCGTCGAGAAGTTCATCGCTAACAACTTCAACGATGGCGACCTGATCAGCCATGACTGGCTGTCCTGGGCGCTCGAACTTCCGACCCCGAAAACGGTTGATCAGGCGCGAGAAGCTCAGTTCGTCGCCATGAGCCGTATCGAGGACTTCAAGCAAGCGCTGCTCGAAGACCACTGCATCTACATCGTGTCCGTCCGTGGCCAGGGTTACCGCATCGTGCCGCCACGCGACCAGGCGCGCCTGGCAGCAGCTCGCGCCCTTCAGGCAACCCGTCGCGAAGTGGCGACCTGCCAGAAGGTCATGACCAAGACGCGCACAACACTGCTCAGCACAGACGAAATGCGCCGCCACACCGACACCCAACTCAAGATCGCCGCCTTGTCCGGGATGCTCGACAAGAGCGGTCGCAACATCTTCGCCCTCTTCGACGGCAACAAGTCCTCTAACCAGGGAGCGTGATCATGCACCACGAAACAACACTCAACCTGCCGTCCCCTTCCTCGAAGGAAGCCGAGCGCCAGTGGCTGGCCGACAAGTTGGCCGAGTTTCAGGCCCGGGGCGCGCAGGCAATTGAAGCACCGATCGAGAAGCGCCCACTGGTCAGCGGCCAGTGGCGCTCTTCCGACATGACGATCATCACCGAGGGGCGCCGCCATGAGCAGGCCGCAAAGGCCCACCGCAAGGCGGGCGGCCGCCCCATCGGCGCCGTAGTCGTCGACAGCCCTGCCCTGGTCGAGCGCGCCCGCGCCATGGCTGGCCTGGGCCTCTCCAAGTATGCCGCCTCCCGCGCACTTGAGATCGGCACCGTGCGCCTTGAGCGCATGGCCAAGAAGCACGGTTTCCAGTTCGCCACCAAATCCCCTAAAGCCGCCTGAGGACACAGCCATGTGGTTCCGTAACCTGCTGATTTACCGCCTCACACAAGCCATCGAACTTGCCGCCGAAGCGCTGGAAGTCGCCCTGGCCAGCAAGCCCGCCCGCACCTGCGAAAGCCAGGAAATGACCACCTACGGTTTCGCCGCACCGTTCGGCAAGGGCGACAACGCGCCCCTGGTGCACGCCGTCGAAGGCATGCTGCTGATCAGCACCCGCAAGCAAGAACGCATTCTGCCCGGCTCCGTAGTGCGTGACGCACTGAAGGAGAAGGTCGACGAGATCGAAGACACCCAGATGCGCAAGGTCTTCAAGAAGGAGCGCGACCAGCTCAAGGACGAGATCGTGCAGGCCTTCCTGCCGCGCGCCTTCATCCGCAAGTCCAGCACCTACGCAGCAATCGACCCGGCAGCGGGCCTGATCTACGTCGACGCCAGTTCGCCGAAGCGCGCCGAGGATCTGCTGTCGACCCTGCGCGAATGCCTTGGCTCCCTGCCTATCCGCCCGGTGTCCGTGAAGATCGCCCCCACCGCCACCCTGACCGATTGGCTCAAGCAGCAGAAGGCGGCCGAAGGCTTCGCCGTGCTCGACGAATGCGACCTACGCGACACCCACGCCGAAGGCGGCAGCATCGCGGCCAAGCATCAGGATCTGACCAGCGAAGAGATCCAGTTGCACCTGTCCACCGGCAAACAGGCCACCAAGCTCTCCCTGGCCTGGCAGGACAAGCTGTCGTTTGTCCTCGACGACAAGCTGCAGATCAAGCGCCTGCGCTTCGAAGACCTGCTGACCGACCAGGCCGCGCAGGACGGCGGCGACGACGCCCAGTCCCAACAGTCCGCCAGCTTCTTCCTGATGATGCGCACCTTCCGCGACTTCGTTCCCGAACTGCTCACCGCCCTGGGCGGCGAAGAAGTGCCCACCGGTATCTGACCAGCCAGCAGCGAACAGGAAAATCATCATGCCTATCCGTCACAGCATCATCCATCTGATCGATAAGAAGCCCGATGGCAGCCCTTCCGTGCTGCATGCCGTCGCCCACGCACTGCCTGACTCGCAGGCACGCGACAACCTGCTGACCGATCTGAACGAGACCTACAACGCCAAGCCAGGCAAGGCCTGGGGCCTGTTCCATGAGGAATCTGGCGCCTATCCGCTCAGCGGCTGGCTGCGCGATTACCTCGATGGCAAGCAGGACTTCGTCGCCTTCAGCCGTGTGGCCGTCGAGCACCTGCAGAAGCTGATGGAGGAATCCAACCTTACCGTTGGCGGTCACGCCATGTTCACCCACTACCAGCAAGGCATGACCGAATACCTGGCCATTGCCCTGCTGCACCACAGCGAAGGCGTGACGATCACCGAAGACCTCGAAGTTGTGCCGGCCAAGCACCTCGACCTGACCCAACTGCACCTGGCCGCGCGCATCAACCTGAGCGAATGGCGCAACAACCCGAACTCGCGCCAGTACATTTCGTTCATCAAGGGCAAGGGCGGTCGCCGCGTCTGTGACTACTTCCGCGACTTCATCGGCTGCCAGGAAGGCATCGACGCCCCCGGCGAAACCCGCACCCTACTCAAGGCGTTCAGCGACTTTATCGAGAGCGAAGATCTGCCGGAAGAGTCCACCCGCGAGAAAACCAACACCCTGGTGGGCTACGCCACCAGCCAGGCCAAGTTGGGCGAGCCTATCAGCCTGGAAGAACTGGCCGCACTGATCGACGAGGAACGCCCAGCCGCGTTCTATGAGTTCATCCGCAACAAGGACTATGGCCTGTCGCCTGAAATCCCTGCGGATAAACGCACCCTAAATCAGTTCCGCCGCTTCACCGCGCGCACCGAAGGCCTATCGCTCAGCTTCGAGGCACACCTGCTGGGCAACAAGGTCGAGTTTGACCAGGCGCGTAACCAACTGGTGATCCGCAACCTGCCGACCCAACTGGTCGACCAGCTCAAGCGCGCAGGTGCTTCCTCATGAGCCTGACCAGCAAAGCCAAGACCTTCCACGTCTGCGTTGCCGTCAGCTACGTGATCGCCCGGGCGCGCCGACCGCGCGCCCTGGATGACCTGCTGAGCGAGCGCGGTACCGGCCGCCCGATTCCTGGCGAAGAGGTGCTGGCCATCGCCCGTGACTGCGCAGAACGCGGGTTCACCATGATCCCGAGCTGCGACCACCACGGTGATAACGGCGGCTGCCTTGGCCATCCGGTGGAGGCCTCGGTATGACGGTCTGCTACGAGAAGTTCCTGCAGCAGAAGGTGCGCCTGGCTGAGCCGCAAGGCTTCGAGGTCGACCAGTCTGCCTTCCATGAACTGCTCAAGCCCCACCAGCGCGCCATTGCAGCATGGATGGTTCGCCAGGGACGCGCGGCGTGCTTCGCCGCGTTCGGCCTGGGCAAGTCGATGATCCAACTGGAAGTGGTGCGCGTCACCCGCCAGCTGGCCGGCGGCTATGCGCTGATCACCCTCCCGCTCGGTGTGCGCCAGGAGTTCGTCCGCGACGCCGCCAAGCTGGGTATCTCGGTGAAGTTCATCCGCCGCTTCGAAGAGGTGGAGGACGAGCAGACCATCTACCTGACCAACTACGAAACAGTCCGCGACGGCAAGCTAGATCCTCGCTTGTTCAGCGTGGCCAGCCTCGACGAGGCAAGTTGCCTGCGCGGGTTCGGCGGGTCGAAGACCTTCCGAGAGTTCATGGCGCTGTTCGCCGGCGACGATCGCGCCAACGGCGTCCGCACTGAGGGTGTCCGGTATCGGTACGTGGCCACGGCCACACCGAGCCCGAACGAATATATCGAAATGCTCGCCTACTCGGCCTTCCTGGGCGTGATGGACGTTGGCCAGGCCAAGACCCGGTTCTTCAAGCGCAACAGCGAGCACGCCGACCAACTCACCATCCATGCCCACAAGGAAGCCGAGTTCTGGATGTGGGTCGCGTCCTGGGGGATTTTCGTCCAGCGCCCGAGCGATCTGGGTTTCAGTGACGAAGGCTACGACCTGCCAGAACTCGACATTCGTTGGCATGAGGTGCCATCCGACCATTCCAACGCCGGCCATGAACGCAATGGCCAGGGCCGCCTGCTGCGTAACACCGCCATCGGCGTGCAGGACGCCGCTGCCGAGAAGCGCGAAAGCCTGACCGCCCGTGTCGCCAAGATGATGGAACTGCGCGCCGAGGATCCAGACGCCCACCGGATCATCTGGCACGACCTCGAGGCCGAGCGCCACGCGATCGAGAAAGCCATTCCCTCTGTCGTCAGCGTGTACGGCTCGCAGGATATCAACGAGCGCGAGAACGCGATCATCGACTTCAGCGACGGCAAGTTTCCTGAACTGGCCGCAAAGCCCGTCATCGCCGGCAGCGGCTGCAACTTCCAGCGCCATTGCTCCTGGGCCATCTACCTGGGCATCGGCTTCAAGTTCAACGACTTCATCCAATCCATTCACCGTCTGCACCGCTTCCTGCAGGCCGGTCGCGTGCGCATCGACCTGATCTACACCGAGGCCGAGCGCGACATCCGCCGCCAGTTGGAAAGGAAGTGGAAACAGCACAACACCATGGTTCAGCGCATGACCGAGATCATCAAGAAATACGGCCTGTCCGTGGCCGCCATGGCTCAGCAGCTCACCCGCGCCATGGGCGTCGAGCGCGTCGAGATCAAGGGCAAGGACTACACCGTCGTCAACAACGACACCGTCCTCGAAACCCGTCGCATGGAGAGCAACAGCGTCGGCCTGATCATCACCAGCATCCCGTTCAGCACGCAGTACGAGTACTCGCCGAACTACGCCGACTTCGGCCACACCGACAGCAACGAGCACTTCTTCCAGCAGATGGACTACCTGATCCCCGAACTGCTGCGGGTGACCATCCCCGGGCGCCTGGCCTGCATCCACGTCAAGGATCGCATCGTGCCCGGCGGCCTAACCGGCCTGGGCTTCCAGACCGTCTACCGCTTCCACTCCAAGGTCTGCGACCACTTCGAGGCGCACGGCTGGGCCTACATGGGCATGAAGACCATCACCACCGACGTGGTACGCGAGAACGCCCAGACCTACCGCCTCAGCTGGACCGAGCAATGCAAGGACGGCACCAAGATGGGCGTCGGCATGCCCGAGTACCTGCTGATCTTCCGCAAGCCGCCGACCGACAACAGCAATGCCTACGGCGACGTGCCCGTGGTGAAGGCAAAGCCCCTGTGCATCGACGAAGAAGGCAACATCGTGCCATTCGCCATGGACAAGAAGCTGACCGTCACACGCGGCAACGGCTACAGCCGCGCCCGCTGGCAGCTCGACGCCCACGGCTTCACCCGCAGCAACGGCAACCGCCCGCTGACCGAGGCCGACTTCGAAGGCATCCCGCACGACGTGATGTTCAAGCTCTACCGCGACTACAGCCTGTCCAGCGTCTACGACTTCGAGCACCACGTCACCATCGGCGAGGCCCTGGAGGTCTCCGGCAAGCTGCCCACCGGCTTCATGCTCCTGCCACCACAGAGCGTGCACCCCGACGTCTGGTCGGATATCTCCCGCATGCGCACGCTCAACGCCGAGCAGTACAGCAAGGGCCAGGAAATGCACCTGTGCCCCCTGCAGTTCGACATCGTCGACCGCGCCATCGTCCAGTACTCCATGGAAGGCGACCTGGTATTCGACCCGTTCGGCGGCCTGATGACCGTCCCCTACTGCGCCATCAAGCTCAAGCGCAAAGCCCGCGCCCACGAACTGAACCCCCGCTATTTCGTCGACGGCGCCGCCTACTGCAAGGACGCCGAGGACGGCATGAACGCCCCCGACCTCTTCGCCCTGCTCGATGCCGAGCAGCAGGAAGGTGCGGAATGAATATCGGCGAAATGATCGCAGCCATTCTTGGCCCTGGCATTCACGTCCTGAGCTTTTCCGGTGGACGCAGCTCGGCATACCTCACCTGGCTGATGGAGCAAGCCAGAAAAGCGGGCTCGTCCGTGTACTTCGTGTTCATGGACACCGGGGCAGAACACCCCATGACCTACCAATTCATTCGCGACGTAGTAGCCCACTGGGGCATACCCCTTGTGTGTATCCGAGTGAAGTACGACGAGCGCCTAGGGAACGGCAACACCTATGAAATCGTGCCTCTGGACAAGATCGGCCCCGACCTCGCGCCATGGCTTGGCATGGTGAAAAAGTACGGGTGCCCTCAAGTATCAAGGCCCTACTGCACATCCCGCATGAAGACCGAGCCGCATGACAAGTACTGCGATGAAGCCTTTGGGAAAGGGAATTACACCACCTGGCTAGGCATTCGTGCTGACGAACCCGATCGCCTTGGCCATAGGGATGGCGTTCGGTACCTGGCCGAACTTTCCGACTTCGATAAGCAAGACGTTATCGACTGGTTCAGGACTCAGCCTTTCGACCTGGGCATACCAGAGCACCTGGGTAACTGCGTTTTCTGCATCAAGAAAGGACTGAACAAAGTCGCTCTCGCCGCGATGGACGAGCCGGAACTTGCTGCTGAGTTCATCGCCATGGCCGAAGGCCCCCATGTGCGCATTGAAGGCCGCAAGCATGCCCACAAGCGCATGTACCGCAAGAACAACCACCTAAGCGACGTGATCGCCATGTATGCCGAACACGACCGCGACCAACTCTACAGCCGCACCAAAGGAGGCCGCCAATACGAATCCGGCTCTTGCTCGGAGTCGTGCGAAGTCTTTCCCACCGATGCCGCCGCAATCATCCATAAGGAATCCGCCGAATGATCACCCAGACCCTGCACCACTTTCATTTCTGCTGCGGCCTGGGCGGCGGCGCCAAGGGCTTCAACCGCGCCCGCCCGGTAGTCGGCAACGTACAGGCGCGCTGGGAATGCCTGGGCGGCATCGACGTTGACCCGGCAGGCCTGCGCGACTTCGAGAAGCTGGCCGGTGTGCCAGGCACTCTGATGGACCTGTTCACCCGCGACCAGTACACCCGCTTTCATGGTGCTGAACCGCCTGCAGGTTGGCGCGAGGCCTCGGCCGACGACGTGCGCCGCGCTGCGCAGAACAAGCGCCCTGATGCCGTCTTCATCAGCAGCCCCTGCAAGGGCGCCAGCGGTCTGCTCTCCGAGAAAATGAGCCAGACCCCGAAGTACCAGGCGCTGAACGAACTGACCTTGCGCTGCATCTGGCTGATGGGCGAGGCCTGGAAGGACGATCCGGTCCCGCTGATCGTCTTCGAGAACGTGCCGCGCCTGGCCACCCGCGGCCGGCACCTGCTGGACCAGATCAACAGCCTGCTGAGCCACTTCGGCTATGCCGTCGCCGAAACTACCCACGACTGCGGCGAGCTCGGAGGCCTGGCGCAGAGCCGCAAGCGCTTCCTGCTGGTCGCCCGCCACGTCGAGAAGGTACCTCCCTTCCTGTACGAGCCGGAGAAAAAGAGCCTGCGCGCGGTCGGCGATATCCTCGGCCGCATGCCGCTGCCGGGCGATATCGACGCCGCTGGCCCGATGCACCGCGTACCCTCGCTGCAGTGGCAGACCTGGGTGCGCCTTGCCCTGGTCCGCGCCGGCAGCGACTGGCGCAGCCTCAACGAACTGGCGATCGAGGACGGCCACCTTCGTGACCTGATCATCGTGCCGGAGTATCACGGCGGCGTGCTCGGCGTGAGCAAATGGAACGAGCCGTGCGGCGTGATCGCCGGCGCGAGCCGCCCCATGAACGGTAAATTCTCGGTCGCTGATCCCCGGTACCGCCAGGCCGCCAACTGGAATCACGGCCAGCAGTTCGGCGTCATCCGCTGGGACGAATCGTCACCAACCATCCCCGGGCAGACCATGCCCGGCCAGGGCACCTTCAGCGTTGCCGATCCTCGGTACCACAACTGGCACAAGGGCGCGAGCAGCCGCAAGCTGCACGTCGGCAAGTGGGAAGGCCACACCGGCACCGTGACCGGCTCGCAGCAAGTGGCCAGCGGCGCCCTGTCGATCGCCGATCCGCGCCCCAACTGGAACCGCCACAGCGGCAACTACCGTGTCGTGCCCTTCGATAAACCGGCCGGCACCATCATCGCCGGCGGCAAGGGTGTACAGGGTGGCCAGCAGTCCGTGGCAGATCCTCGAATCCTGCATCGCGGCAAGGGTGACAACTACCTCACCGGCGGCCACTACGGCGTGATCCCGTTTGACCAGAACTGCGGGGCCATCGCTGCCAGCTCGCGCTATGACAGCGGGCGATTCAGCGTCGCAGACCCGCGCATTCCGGCAGCCAATGACCGCCTGACCTGCATCATCCGCAGCCTTGACGGCACCTGGCACCGCCCGTTCACCACGCTCGAGAAAGCTGCGCTGCAGAGCCTGGTCGACCCGGAAGAACAGCTGATTCTCGACGGCCTGAGCGACAAGGACTGGAGTGAGCGTATCGGCAACGCGGTCCCGCCCGCGGCAGCCGAGGCCATCGCCCATGTCATGGGTACCACCCTGCTGCTGGCCGCTGCCGGCGAAACCTTCATGCTCAGCAACATGCCGGTATGGGTGCGCCCGGTGGCCGTAGGCCTGAGTGTCGCCGAGGTGCCGCAGGCATGAGCCTAATCGTCCGCGCCCCGGTTGCGCTCTTCGCTCAAGAGAATCTTGAAGCGGTGAAACGCCACCAGATGCCCGCCGCCTTTCGCGCTCCAGGCTTCGCGTGCGCTTTGGTAAAGGCTATCCACCTCACCCAGCACGCGCCGGTATCGCTCGACTTCGAGCACCAGCCGGCGCATTTCCGGGTTATCGGACCAGATCTTTCGCAGTTCGCCCTTCGTGACCGGGCGGAAGTCGGGGAGGCGGTAGTTGTCCATGGCAGAATACTGGATATAAAAACAGTATTCTTGCACGCACCTGGCCACCCGTCATCCGCAGCCGATGCGCGGCAGTCATCCAAGGAAACCGGTGCCACAGCACATGGCGCCGCACTCCAGACTGGTCGCCGCGCACCGGTAAAGCCAGGCGATAACGTCGGCAAGGAACTGGGTGGCGACTTCGATAAGCAGCTCGCGAAGGAAGTGTTTCATTGCGATTCCGACCTCTGTGTTGGTAACGCCCACAGTCTGCTGTCACGACCTCGACAGTTTCCTCTTGTGGGTTTTCCAACGCAGTTTCGCCGAGGCGAAAACCATCACTTCGCACGACTTTCCCATTTTCCGAAGGCGTCACGACCGACGCCCCGTCAAGCCATGAACACCCCTACCTACTGCCGCGAAACCGGGCGCCGTATCGGCGTATGCCCGTGCCCGCTGTGCAGCAAAACCAACCTGGCCGGACTTCCCTGCCCGATGCCGCCGGCCAGGCCAGACAACGATTATCCCACACCTGTGAGGTGAACCATGAACAAGCAATGCGTGAACTGCCCTGGTGCGACTGATCACACCACTGCTGAATGCCCGGTGATGGTCGAAGCGTCTGCAACAATCGACCCGATCCACTCCGCGATGATGCTGGGCATGACGCCAGAGCCGTGCGAGCCGGTTATCGAAATCACTCGCCAGGCCGTGACCAAGCTGCTCGACGTGGTCGAGTTCGGCGACCAACTGGAGCGCGTAGAGAAGGATCGACTGGTCGCATTCGTGAAGGATCTGCTGGCCGAGGATCAGCCTGAACTGTGGGCCACTTACAGCCCAGGCCCTGGCGAGGTTCATCCGTGCATGTCGAAGGAACATGCAGAGCGGGAGGCAAAAGCCGCTATCGAGGTCTGCGAAAAGATGAAGGCAGACCGGATCGACCGCGGACAAAGCGTCGAGTTCTGGCCGAAGATCGTGGTCGAAGTGATCCCTTCCCCATTCACTCCCCTGGAACACTTCGAACTGCTGGCCGAGGAAACCATCCAGCATCGCGATCAACTGGTCGAGTACGTGGGAGAGCTGAAAAACAAGCTCAAGGATACCCCTGAGCCTTCCTGGCGCGCATTGATCCGCCTCGCCATGAATCTGCTGAGCCTGCGCAACCATGTGCCTGGCAGCGACATAGACCTCTGCGTAAAAGCGCTGGCTGACCTGCTGGATGGCAAGCACTCGCCAGCACTAGAGCCATCCGAGGCATGGCGCGAAGTTGCAGAGATTGCCCAGACCGATGCACCTGCAGTTGTAAACCAGCAGGTTACTACTGCCGCCATTGCGCCTGATGCACTGGAGCAAGCCAGGCGCCACCTATCCAACGCCATCGAGGACGCCGAGGACGGCAAGACCGCTGCCGCACTGCCGGCGTTGCATGAGGTTGCCCACTACCTGGCGCAGGTCGCCGCCCCAGCCCCGAAAACCATGGGCATGGAAGCGATCTGCGGCAAGTACGGCAACGTGCTGCGCCCGTTCATGGCCATGATGGAAGCCGAGCTGCACGCCAACACCGGCAAGGGCGACCGCCCAGGCTGGCTGGCGATGTCGCCCGAACAGTGCCTACTCGAAATCTACTACCACACCGCCAAGCTGCAGAAGGCCGTGAAGAACAACGACATGAAGGGCGTCCGCGAGTACACCGCCGACGTGGCCAATATGTCGATGATGCTGGCCGATACCTGCGGATGGCTGGACGTGGTGAGCAGCGAGCTGGCCAACGCTGAGACCGCGGCTCCCTGCAACCACGAATGGACCGACGACGGCCAGCACCTGCTGGTCTGCACCGCTTGCGGTGCCCAGGAAGATCACGACCCACGCTGGCGGGACATGGCCACCGCGCCGCGTGACGGCACGATGGTTCGCCTGCTGGTCGAGTTCACCGAGCACGCAACCGAGGACGCCGACCAGGCGCCAACCATAGGCGCTAACAACTTCGAAAACGACGGCGAGGACCGCTGGCAGTTCGCCGGATGGTGCTGGTCGCATGACCACTTCACCCAAGGCCAGGGCGAGCCTATCGGGTGGCTTCCCATGCTCGACGAGCCGCGCCGCATTGCGCCGGCACAGCAGGAGCAGCAGCCATGAGCAAGCGCACCTTTTCCGGCACCGAGGCCGATCTTTGCGCGGCATTCATCGAGCAGTTCAACGCCTTACCCGGCTGGACATGCTACCCGGAAACAGCAGGGTTCGACGTGCTAGTCGTGCACGATGACGGCCGGCAGATCGGTGTCGAGGCGAAGTTGAAGCTGAATGCCAAGGTCGCCGACCAGATCCTGCCGGACGCATGGGCGATTCGCTGTGGTGCACCTGGCCCTGATCACCGCATGGTGATCGTCGGCGATATCACCGAAGCCAGCCTTGGCATCGTGAAGATGCTCGAAGCGCTCGGCGTTGCCGTGCTCAAGCCCTATATGAATCAGCGACTCACGAAGCGCGACTTCCCTCGCGACTATGAGTACTTCCCCGATTTCCAGCTTGATGGCTGGATGCGCCGAGGCTTTGCCTGGCAGCCACAACTGGACGACTGGAACCCGGTCGAGCGCTGCAAAGTGCCAATCGTGGTACCGGACGTGCCGGCCGGAGTGCCTGCCCCCTTGCGTTTCACGCCATGGAAAGAGGCAGCACTGAAGGTGCTGATCCAGCTTCGCCGCCAGGGCTTCATCACTGCCAAACAGATCACCGAGCACGGCATCAGCTCTACCATCTGGACGCAGGGGCCAACCGCCTGGCTGCAGAAGGGATCAGTACCAGGGCAGTGGGTCGCAAGCGATCGACTGCCGGCGTTCGATAAACAGCATCCAGAAGCCTACGAAAAGCTGCTGCAACTCGAACAGGAAAGGCCAGCACTTCAGCAAGGTCTGGAACTGACCACAGTGGGTGGCAAATGAGCACCGTGCACATCCACGCCCCTCAAGGCTTCTACATCGCCCAGGTTCGCCGCCGCTTCGAGCGCAAGTGGACGCAGGTAGGCGGCGAGTTCAAGCAGAAGCAGCGCGCCCAGAGCACGGCGGCCAGCAACATGGTCGGCGAGTTCGTCCGCGCCCGCGTGCTGTTCTGCGCTGAGTGGTACGACCCGGTTGTCGTTATGGAGGCCAGCAGATCATGAGTGCCACCAACGATCCAGCCTTCTATCGACCCACCGTCTACGACTGGAACGCCACTTGCGATATCTGCCTGCGGCCTCGCAGTGCTGGTGGCCACCAGAAGTGCTCGAAGAAGCGCCAGGCCTTGCGCCGGCAACAGGAGAGCAAGCAGAAATGACCCTTCCATACGAGAACACCACCAGCGGCGATAAGGCCTTTGCCGATATCCAGAAGATCCTCGGCCGCTTCGGCTGCGATAACTACGGAATCATGCATAAGGTCGGCGAGCAGATCACCCTGATCCAGTTCGAATGGCGCGGGCGCACTGTGCAGGTACCTGGCCACTGGGGCGGCTACGCAACTCAGTGGCTGAAAGAACACCCGCACACCTCTCGCATGCGCTCGACCAAGGCAGAGCACCAGGCAAAAGCGATGGAAATTGCCAAGGTGGCCGTCTGCTCAATCCTGCGCGACTGGGTTAAAGCTCAGGTCACCATGGTTGAGTGCCAGATGATGACCCTTGAAGAGGTATTCATGCCGCACATGCTGCTTCCTGATGGTCGCCGCCTGGTCGAGCACGCCCAGAAGCTGCTGGGCAAGGTAGGCGATGCATGAACATCGAAATCACCACCGTGAAGAAACTACGGATCGGCGACCTGATGGGCGAGCCGTACAAGCTCGACCCTGTGTCGGTGATCCTCGAGGACGACGAGCCAGGCCGCGGCCGGCTGATCCTCGAATGCGCTGGTGAATCGTGGTCGGCATGGTGGGGCGCCATGAGCGGACGCACCGTCGCGCAGTTCGTGTGCGACAGCGGCACCGATTACGTCATCGGTTGCATCGCCAGCCAGGTACGTGAAAGCCGTTTCTCCGGTGATGCCCTGCACGCGCTGGCCAAGCGTTCCGTGATTGCTCGGCGCCTTGGCCAGAGTGATTACTGGGAATATGGCGATCGCCTTGAGAAGCATGAAGCGGCAGAACTGTGGAGCGAGCTCGACGAGTTGCAAAGCGTAGAAGGTGATCAGGCCTGCTGGCGGCACTCCGATCTGCTAACCCGACTGTTCGGCGAAGAATGGTGGCACATGGCGTCGACGGCCACTGAGCCTAACCCGGCATACCACTACCTGCAACGCCTGGTCGCAGCGGTACAGGCTGGCCTGCTCAAAGCCGGTTTGGCGCAATCGAAGAAAGGCAAGGTGGCAGCATGAATCCGCGCATTATGAAGAAGCTGAGCAAGCGCATCGCTGTGCATGCAGAAGCCCTGGGCTACAGCGTCGATCTGGATGGGCCTTGCGCTGTAGAATTCACCGAGAAAGGCACCAGCAGGAAAATATCGCATCGCAATCGTCGGCGCTGGGACGGATCGGTACGCCTCGGGTCAATGCTAACCCTACAGCGGACGCCGTTCTTCTGCTGGACAGACTACGGCCCGGACGGTGGCGAGGGTGATGGTGCGATTGCCTGGGAGCACATGCGCCATCGGGTTCGCAGCCAGATCGACGACCTTGCCAGGGACTGGTCGCACCCGGCCGCGGAACGCGGCGAGTGGCCTCCATACATCGACGGTAAAGCGCCAAGGCTTCCCCGGTCGACCCCCGAGGTTCTGCGAGCCATTGAGCATTACGCGCTCGTCGAACTGGAACGAAAGGCCATCAGACGCCTGGCCGCTCAGCAGAGGCGCGCTGCATTCATGGCAGGTGCCAAGCCATGAACTACCAACCCAAAGCCGGCCGCTGCCGCGCCTGCACCAAGCTCTGGGAGGACTGCAGCGCGCTGCCCTTTCACACGATGCCGATTCACAGCCAGGACGGAACTGAAGCGGTGGTGATCTGCAGTGCGTTCCTCAAGGCATCCAATGCTGCACCGTCGAAGGCACGCGCACCTAAGCGGATCTACCTGAGCGGGCCGATGACCGGGCTGCCGGACTTCAACTATCCGGCGTTCAACGCCGAGGCCGCCCGCCTGCGCGCCCTTGGGTACCACGTCGAGAACCCCGCCGAGAATCCGCCCCAGGATAGCTGGGAGGCGTACATGGCCGTGTGCATTCCTCAGATGGCCACCTGCGACACGATCGCCCAGCTACCAGGCTGGTCGGAGTCGCGCGGGGCGCTACGCGAACGGCAGGAGGCGGTACACCTAAGCATGGTGATCACACCCGCGGCGAAGATCGTCGCGCGCTGCCTGGATACGGTTGATTCCGACGATAGTCCGCAGACATAGCTGCCTGCAATGCCCAATCTAGCTAGGGGTTGCATATTTCATGATGGCGATAGGCTGGTATCCCAATACGGGAACTGAGCATTTTTTCTGCCACTCGGAAAAAACGCTGCTCAGCGCGTTATACCAATTAGAGAGACAAGCCTAGGGAGCAGTTATGGAATCGCGCGAAGGACTACTGATCAGCATCATCGATACAGCGACCGTGGCGACAGTCGCGTTTGACCAGATCGATATGCTGGTAGCAGATCTGCTCGCTGGCGGGGACATGCGCCAGATCTGCAGCAGAATCCTCTACACCACTGGCGATGCCCGGGGTGCTGTGCAACACGAACGCCGGCTGGCGGAAGATCAACAGCGCGAGGCGGGCTGATCCTTCCAGCTCGCCTACCGCTCGTCAGAAAAGGAGGCAGGGAAAAACGAAATGGTATGCCGATTGGTATGCCTGAAAATTAGAACAACCGAAAAACGCTTATATAACAGCGAGTTGGAAAAGACGTTAGAATCCTGTCTCTCGACCAAATCAAAAACCCGCCTTAATCGGCGGGTTTTTTATTTCACCATGACTCCAGCACCGAAATTCGCTGGACTACGCTACAGCCCGATACAGCAGGTTTATCAATGACTTAAGCGAGTTCAACATATGCCGGTGCTTTCCGAAACCTGACCTGACTTCCGACCGCCTGACTCCTATCCGGCCCTTGGAATCCAGGTCTTTCCAAGGAGTCATCATGGCTAAGATCAAACTCACTAAGTCCGCTGTCGATGCGGCGCAACCCCAGGCAGAGGCCGTCGAACTCCGGGACACGCTGGTCCCCGGCTTCCTGTGCAAGATTACCCCGGCGGGTCGCAAGGTGTTCATGCTCCAGTACCGGACGAACGCTGGCGAGCGCCGCAAGCCCTCGCTAGGACTGTACGGGGAGCTGACCGTCGAACAGGCGCGGTCGCTGGCGCAGGAATGGCTGGCCCAAGTCCGCCGAGGCGGAGATCCCGCCGCAGAGAAGGCGGAGGCGCGCCAGGCACCTACGGTCAAGGAGCTATGCACGAAGTTCATGGAGGACTACTCCAAGAAGCGCAACAAGCTCAGCACCCAAGCCGGCTATCAGGCTGTCATCAATCGCAACATTATTCCGCTGCTGGGACGCAAGAAAGTTCAGGACGTGAAGCGTCCTGAAATCGCCGGACTGATGGAAAAGCTTTCGTACAAGCAGACCGAGGCGAACAAGGTATTCAGCGTCTTGCGCAAGATGTTCAACATGGCCGAGGTATGGGGCTATCGGCCCGACGGTACCAACCCTTGCCGTCACGTCCCGATGTTCCCTGCCGGCAAATCGACTCACCTCATCAGCGACGAAGAAATGGGCAACCTGTTCCGACAGCTCGACAAGATCGAGTCGGAGGGGCTGGAGAACTACGTCATCCCTTTGGGAATCCGCCTGCAGTTCGAGTTCGCCGGCCGCCGCTCGGAAATCATCGCGCTGGAATGGAACTGGGTTGACTTGCAGAACCGGCGCGTCGTCTGGCCTGACAGCAAGACAGGCGGCATGTCTAAGCCCATGAGCGAGGAAGCCTATCGGCTACTCTCGACGGCACCCCGGCAGGAGGGTAGCCGCTATGTGCTGCCTTCTCCTAGCCACGCTGGCAAGCATCTAACCACGGGCGAGTATTACGGTGGCTGGAGCCGTGCGCTCAAGGCGGCTGGCGCTACGCACGTGGGCACGCACGGCATCCGCCACCGTTCGGCGACCGACATTGCCAATTCGGGCATCCCGGTCAAGGTCGGCATGGCGCTAACGGCGCACAAGACCGTCGTCATGTTCATGCGCTACGTCCACACCGAGGATAAGCCGGTGCGAGAGGCGGCCGAACTGGTGGCGAATCGGCGTAAGACGATCACCGGGATGCAGGGAGCCAAGGAGGTGGCCGCATGACCCGGCGCAAGGCATCCGTCTCAGCGCCAGCAGCGCCGCCCGCGCTGCTGGGCGACATCCGGGCACTGATCGAAGCGTCGCGCCAGCGCGTCGCCTCGGCGGTCAATGCCGAGCTGACATTGCTGTTCTGGCGCATTGGCCAGCGCATCCATACGGAAGTGCTTGCCGGGCAGCGGGCCGGGTACGGCGACGAAATCCTGCCGACCCTGGCGGCGCAGCTTGTCCGCGACTACGGACGTAGCTTCGCGGACAAGAACCTGCGCCGGATGGTGCAGTTCGCCGCCACCTTCTCGGACGAGCCAATTGTCGTGACGCTGTCACGACAATTGAGCTGGTCGCATTTCGTGGCGCTGCTGCCGCTAAAAGACCCGCTCCAGCGGGACTACTACGTGCAAATGGCCAGCGCCGAACGCTGGAGCGTGCGGACGCTACGCGAGCGCATCGACTCGATGCTATACGAGCGCACGGCGCTGTCCAAGAAGCCGGACGAGACGATCACGCAAGAGCTGGCGGCGATGCGCGATGCGCAGCGCATGTCGCCGGCGCTGGTCATGCGCGACCCGTACATCCTCGACTTCCTGGGCCTGCGCGATACCTGGCAGGAAGGCGACCTGGAAGCCGCGATCATCCGCGAAATGGAGTCTTTTTTGCTGGAGTTGGGCGCGGGCTTCTCTTTCCTAGCCCGGCAGAAACGCATCCAGATCGACGACGAGGATTTCCACCTGGACCTGCTGTTCTATAACCGCAAGCTGCGGCGGCTGGTGGCGGTGGAGTTGAAGATCGGCGAGTTCAAGGCAGCATACAAGGGGCAGATGGAGCTTTATTTGCGTTGGCTCGACAAGCACGAACGCGAACCGGAGGAAGCCTCGCCGCTGGGCATCATTCTTTGTACCGGCAAGAAGTCAGAGCAGATCGAGTTGCTGGAGCTGGACAAGTCGGGCATCCACGTAGCCGAATACCTGACGACCCTGCCGCCGCGTGCGGTGCTGGGGGAGCGGTTGCAGCAGGCGACCGAACGGGCGCGGTTGCAGATCGAGCAGCGGCAGCCTGGCGAGAAGTCCTGACAGCAGCATCTGTCCAACCGTACACCCAAACCACAGCACGAGCATGTGGCAACGGATCTCTTGCTCTATCGAGGCTCCATGCTAGTGTGGAATCGCCATAGGCCGATAAGGAACTGGCCTGCGGCTCAAGGATGCGCTGGGGCTAGTGGGCGCGAGCGCCCAATCACATGATTATCGCGGGCAGCAGCGCCATGTTCTATGCCGATCGCTGTTTTAATTAAATATCTCAAACTATAAAGTCAGTTAATTTTTTCAAAATATTCACGAATCAAGTCATCATTTTTTAAATACGAATCGAGAACCTGAAACAGAAAAAGATCCCCGCTAATATTTATATCAAACGGGATCATTGAGTTATCTATTTTGAATGTCTTTATTTTTCTATGCCCCTTGATGTTGGCATTGCTCAATCTTTCTTGATAGCTATCCAACGTATATACGATAAATTCGTGATCCAAGTGAGTTATAAAAAAATCATCGCCTTTTGAACTGTATTCAAGATGGATGACTTGCGTTACGACGTCGTCGCCTGCCACCTCAAAGTCCTCCATCAATTCTTCAAAAGTCAAACTTAGCTTCTCTGCGTCATGGTGAATCCATAGATTGTTCTCATATTTATCGGTGGAGTAGAACTTTGACAATCTAGGAAGGGAAGATATTTTCAATCGCAACGGAGCGCCAAACTCCATCTCCTCCATTGCAGGGACATAATCGGAGACGTAATCAATCCTGAATGCTATTTCGGACAGCATTCCTTTTTCAATGAGTTCCTCGATAGAGGTAAGCAGCTTCCTCGGAACTTTTATCCAGAAGTGTCGCCCTATGCGTTCATCGCGTATTGTCTGACTATCCTTGTCGTTGAATATCTGAATATTCTCGTTCAGGCTGACAAGACTATATTTAGAGAACTGAGCATCTTCCTTTCTTATGTCAATTCCAATTTTCTCGTACTCACGTTCAACTACCTTGGAATATTTTAGCTCCAGCATCTCAGCCCTCCCCATGATTGATTGGTGCTTGGAATAAAAAATGCAGCCAATGCGATAATTTGCGTAATTTTCTTTTATGTACGAAACACCATCTTCGTCATGGATATGCTTGTAGGAATTGTTGAGAATTTCTAGCGATCCCGGATACTCGTTGAGATAATTATTTAAGTAGTCCATTAAATGCTGGATTGTCTTTATAGCCAATCGCTTGTCCACTAGATCAAGCTGTGGCCCATAAAACTTGGCTGCGTTTGGATGGTCGCGTTTGGCTTCAAATTCTTTCAGAATGGCCGCCTTTTCATTCATGCAGCCCTCCGTATAAGCACGCATTACGTCTGCCTGAAAGCTCTCATTTGCCAGAGAGGTTTGGATGAGGGGAAGCAATTTCTTGACAAAGATCGGGTCTTTATTAAGAAAGACGTAGCAAAATTTCCCAAAGCTGAATAACGCGATTTTTTCCGAAGAAAATTCATTGATTTCTTCAAAGATATTTTTCATATTTTTTACTCAACTCGCCGTAGTCCAAATAGTAAGCGACGGAACCTTGAGCGTCTCCACTTTGTGGATCGCGCTGCTCCACGTTCGCTATTCGCTCATCCCTGACGGGACTGGCATTCGCCAGCCCTCCACGGCCCGACACTGTGATCCGGGCCTGCGCGCTCCGCTTGCATGTTGAGCTGGCGACAGCAGGGCATGCAGAGCGAGCCGCGCGCAGATGATTCAGCCAAACGCTAAACAAAGCTGTAGGGCATCCCATAGAGAGCGCGGTTGCGCTACTCGTGATTTCTATGGAATTTGATCGTATCCAAAACTGCATGAGGCAAGCTTGCGAGTTACTTGATACTCTTCGCCAGAATACTGGCGAACTCGACCTCGTTCCGAAACAAGGTGCAGGTTCTTCCTTGCCCGCGAACCAATGACATACAGCAATTTCATCGCGCTTTCTTGACCGTTCGGATCATTGAAATGCGGCACCATATCTTCTAATAATGCATAAGCGATCACTGCATCGAACTCGGCTCCCTTGACGCCGTGTATCGTCGAGATGGTGATTCCAGTCCTATGCTGAAATACCTTCCTGAATGTCTCAATATCGCCTATAAATTCGCTACCTTCACTCTTCAATCGATTTACCCGGGCTTGCGAACTATCGAAGAAGGCAACGTGATGCTCTTGAAGCAGCGTGAAAAGGCGAAAGTCGATTGCTAAGTTTGCAAACAGACGCTCGAAAAATGCGCTCAAGTAGGTAAGACCATCTGTTTCATCGATCTTAATTGCATTGCACTCCCTCAACAAGGACCTCCGCGTGAGCTTCGACACGCTAGCCCCGGCCGCCTCTAGGTCATTCAGAATCTCCCCGGCCCACCGCAGTCTGCGCACATACATTCCCGGCGATGCCTGAGTAAGTGCAATCTTAGAAAGCCTGTACCAGAAATTCTCTGTGTCCCGTGCAAAGGGAACCATACCGGGGCCATCGAATGAGTACTCCGGCATGCTGGCGACCAAACGACGTGTCATGCTTGCAAGATGCGTCCACTGTGGCGCGAGAATGCACACCTCGTGAGGTGAGATGCCCATAGTCTCAATGTTGAAACGGATGAGCCGGATGAGCTCAGCGTCCAGATCATTTTTGCTCACTGTGTCGTCGAATGAAATAAGGCTTGGGTACGCCTTGTCCTCGGATGCGGCTTCGATGCGTGTGTTGTGAACGTTGTAGTTTCCGAAGTACTCAATGATGCGCTCAGAAGAACGGTAGTTCCGCGACAGTTCGAGTTCGTCCAAATCGATATTGGCCATCGCCTTGAAATCCTCGAAGGCAATCGGATATCCGCCAAGCGATTGATAAATCGCCTGGTTAGGATCTCCGACAATAAAGGCCTTGGTCGCACCTTGACCAGCTTTCAGAATGGCGGTGATGATCGAATACTGAATTCGTTTGGTGTCCTGATACTCGTCGATCAGCACGAAAGAGAACAACTGTGCCAGAAGAGTGCTGATCGCAGGATGACGTGCGATCAGTTGGTACGCATAGTAAAGAATGAGCTCAAAGTCTAGCTGCCGACTTTCGTGCAGAATCTCAAAATACTTGCCCAATATGACGTGAAGACCCGAATGCTTCCAATCTTGTGGGCAGGAGAGCACATATCCAGTTTCGGTGTAATAAAACTCACAATCCCAGAATGTTATTTTTGGCTTCTGGTAAGGCTTGCACAATGCCTCCAGGATTTTCTCGCGCTCATGCTGATCGATCACACGGAAGCCTCGATCCAACGCTTCGTGATAGATGCCGTACGGTTTCAATATCCATTCAAGACAGAACGAATGTATCGTTCCTATCCATAATCGGGATGTATCCACCCCAAGGCTCTCAATGCGCTCGTGGATTTCGTCGGCGGCACGGTGCGTATAAGTGATGGCAACGACAAACTGCTTGTTCGATTTCAGCCTGGACAACTCATAGGCGATTTTGTAGGTGAGCGTGCGCGTTTTCCCGCTGCCCGGGCAAGCGATGAGAAAGACGCTCCCTGGCTTCAGAATGGCTGCTTCCTGCTCGGGATTCAGATCATCTTTGTTCCACATGAACATGATCAGAACACCGCGAGTACATCGTTGATGCGATCATCTGGGAACGTGGCAAGCATCTCGTTTCGGATGCCGACGAAGTCGATGTCTCCATTTCGGAAGGCCAGCAGCTTGGCCCTAAAGTCGTCGAATACGGCAGACGCAGTGAAGATATCTTCTGCATCGATGTAGTTCACGCGGTAGCTCAGCACGTTAAACCAGACTTCCTTAGTGACCACCGGATGCGCAAAAGCGATGGCGTCCAAGATGTACTTCGGAATGGCGGTCTGCGGATCGATCTTCTTTCCCAGCAAGATGGCAAACCATCCCTTGCCGTAGTTGTCCGCCATGGTCAATGCGCGCTGACCGAACAACGCGATGTCCGCTGATTCGAGCTCCGCCTTGGCCGTCGCGATGGTTGGTGCATCCTTGTAGACATCAGGAAGGATGCCGACCACCTTACGCGCATTGCCGGCGGCAATGAAGTCGACCTCGAAGGTATGGGGGGCAAAGAATGGAGAAACCCACCCGTTATCTTTGAAGGTGTCTTCCAATAACGCTTTCCTGGCGACCCCTTTTTCCTGGGATGCCTGATACTTGCCCTTGCGCCGGAGCAGCCCTTCGGAGTCTCCCGCCGCCGGCGTTGTGTCAATGATGGACTTGTCAAGGTCGGTGACGATGCTGCACCGCTTCCGGATTCGGGCATCATCGAAAAGAACCGCGACGTTCTGAAATCCAGTGCTGCGGATATTAATTAAACTGATGCCGAGTTCATCAAGGCTGACGCCTAGCACGTTCTTGATCAGGATCGGAACGAGAATTTCTTCTGCATCGCCCTCCACTAAGAGGACGCTCTTGGCAAACAACAAGTTGCTACGGACAGCATCCAGGTAGCGTTGAATGTTGCCGATCTCTTCTGGGTTTAGGCCAATTGCAGGCTGGTATGCCTCGCAACGATCACCTTCTCTGCCGAGGATGTTCACGTTCTGAACATTGCTGACCTCAGAGATGTGCGTCGAATGGGTCGAATAAATGATCTGTGTGTCGTCGTATTTGAGCTTGTCGAACAGTGTTTTCTGGATATGTGTGTGAATGTGAGCTTCCGGCTCTTCGATAAGCAGAAAGTTGGCGATCGACTGTTTAGCCTTTTGATACTTGAATTCAAGCAGTTTCAACGTGAGGAATATCAGGTTTGCTCCACCAAGGCTCAGCTCGTGGATCGGTCCTTCGTGGCTCTCCCCCGATTCGCCAACGAACAGCTTGAGCGACTGGAACAACTTGTCAGCTTCGTCTGGCAGATCCGACTTGATAGAAAGAGAAGACGGCGAATACGCCTCACCCGCCGCATCCTTGATGGTGTCTCTGATATCCGTCCGGACGACCTGCACGTCTGGCAACGCTTCGATGGAGTCATTCAATGCCTTTACCCCGTCGGTGATAGCCTGGAACGCCACGGGGTCGATATCGCCGCTCTTGCCCTTCAGAAGCGAAAAGAGCGGATTTGTCCGGTTGTTGTGAAATTCGGAGACGACGTCCCGTAGCGCCTGGACGAAAGTGAACGAAATTTCTTTGGAGACGGACAGCACGTTCGGAATCTTCGCGCCGATAACACGAAATTCAACCTCTTCATTGAATCGAACATTCGCGAAGTCGCCGACCACATCCTTATAGAAGGCCTCGTCGTTGAAGTCGGCTTCACTCCGACCTGTGAAAATCGTTTCATAGTCGTCGATGGTGACCGGGTTCAGGATAGCGTCGAGGCCTGCCTGATCACCATCGTTCAATTGAGAAAGTCGCAGCCTGATTTCCTTCTTCGGACGAAAGATCAGGTTGTAAGTGGCCTTGCCGTTCGCCTCTTCCTCAATTACGCCCGTCCCATGTCGGAAGAGCGCCTGCACTGATTCATCCGCAGAGATTTCCTCAAACTCAAGACTGATGATGATCCAATGTCCCTGCCAGCGCCCTAGGCCGCGATGAAAGTCGGTATGCTCCAGCCGGTAGGCAGAGCGAATCATGTTGTCATCAAGCAGCAATCTGATTGCGCGAAAGAGATTGGTTTTGCCAGATCCATTTTCGCCGATGACAGTGTTGATACCCTTCTGGAACAGCAGCTTCGTGTTGGGAAAGTTCCGGTAGTTGACCAGGCTGAGCTTGGATATATGCATTTGATTCAATCTTGTTGTTGAAATCCACATGCCGATCGGCCGATGGATTGGTTGAACACTGCAGCCATTGATCCCAACTACGGAATGGCCAACTGTCAGTTGGTTTTAGAACGGCACCGTGTCTAAGGTAGGAATCGGTTGGAGCGCATTTTTAATCTCGGTTAGCCTTGCAAGTAGTTCATCGAAAGTCACGATCACGATCTCTGCGAACGCATTTCGAACGAGCTCGAATGACTTTCTTTGCTGATGCTCTTGTGGCGTCATGCCAGCGACAACTATGCAGCGAACCGCATAGCTGTGGAGGTCGTATCGGTTCATGTTATTTTTTATGACGGGTAGTTCACTCTGCAATTTGAAACGCTGATCTAGAATTTGAGCAATCGCTCCACCCAATTCTGTCGATGGGCCAAAAACATCATCTCCACGATAGGGAGATTTTCCTAGCAGTTCGGTTTGCGGCTTTTTTATCTCAATGAGGCCAAGATTGCCCGTGGAAGCGGATGCGTATAGAAAATCTGAAAATTTTCCGCCGGACCCGTTAAGTCGCTTGCCACCTGCATAAGCTTGCCCCTGAACCAGCATGGCTGGAACGGCAAATGCAAGACTAAGTATGAAAGGATTTTCCAGAAAGAAGCTTTGCCACTTGCTTTCCGTCAGTCCTTTTCCAAGCATTTCCTGGTATCGCTCAATCAGTTGATTCAGTGTGATGAGCTCAATATCATTCTTTAATGCCAGCAGCGAGCGCGGCTCAGATTCCGCCAGTGCTTCTATATTGTCTTGAACCATGCGAACAGCGGCGCGCCGATCACGCTTGGAAAGCGTCACATGCTGCCGCCCACCATCGGTCATTTCCGTTAGTGCATCAGGTCTTACGCTCTTCTTTAGAGCGGGAAATTGTGCTGAATCGGCAGCATGTAATAAGGTCTGGTAGACATGAAATTGCTTGTCCTTGCGCGCGTCTCTCTGGTGGCGAGAGGCTATGCGATTTAATTCTTTTCTTAATTCATGAAATCTTCTTATTCCGAGAATAAAGAATGGCGAATCAATTTTCGCGTCATTTCCTTTGTGGACAATGAGTATGCTTACGTTTTCTAAGCTGGCGGCTGTTTCGCAAATTTGCCGATATTCCCACAGAAGCCCCAAACCGAATCGAAAATCTTTGGCAAACCCATCCGGCAACTGCTCAAGAAGCCCAACGACATCGTCAGTAGTCTCTGGCAGTATGTAGGGCTCGATAACAGGCCGAGCGACGACGATGCGTTCAAGGGTGCCGTATTTAGGTTGCAGGTAATCGTCGCGATCTTCTCGAATATTAAGAGGCCAAATGGTCAATCTGTCTGGACACACATTGAGCAGTCTCGCTATTGGCGAATCCGGCTTGCGCTCCGCTGCGGGAATATCAGTGAAGAAAACGTTAATGCCTTCCTCTTCCGGTTCGGCTGCTTCAATGACAAGGAAGGGGCCGCCGTCCAAACGCTCACGTTGATTGAATGCTGAAGGTCTGATAGATGCCATGAACTATTCTTGATCCCTACTGTTCAGAGAAACGATTTGCGGGCCTTGCCTCAGCGCAACCTTATGGTGCCTTCCGATCAGAATCGGACGACACACGATTGATGTCAAAGGGGAGTGCCTTATCTGCCGCGATTCGGGTCAGCAGCATCCGAATCGCATCCGAAATTGATAACCCCATTTCAGCCAGAACAACAGTTGCGGCTTCTTTAATCTGCCCGTCAATCCGGGCACGAACGACGTCGTTACTTGCCATTGTTGCGCTCACAATAGATGTAGCTACATTGTGGCTCATAAGTACTATTGCGTCACTTACATTTTGTTGTGAACAGTAGAGCATCCCGGCGTGCCGCCGTCGGGCTCGCGGGCGTTGCCCCGCGCCTCGTGCCGAGTCGCGGCCATGCGGCTTTGATCCCTGATGCCTCCGGCCGTCTCTTCGCTCCTGGCCTGCGCGCGGCGCTTGCCCTCCAGGGGATCGGCTGGACAGCCCATCCCCGCCGCGCCTTGCTTGGCGCCCCTCGCATGCACCGAACAGGTTGCACCTGATCGACCAACAGCCATCCAGCTAGGCGTGCCGCTGGCACGCAGGGGCGCTCGCCGCGCGGCGTTGGTTTCAGCGCACCCCCTGGCCCATTGGCCGCTGTTCGTCTTTCCCCAAGTTCATCGCTTTTTCCCGCGACCGTAGCCCGCGGTGCCTGGCCGTCAAGGCGCGCAGGGCCGAGTCCTCGCTGCGCTGCGGGCCGCACCAACCCTGCGCTTCTCCCTTGACGGCCAGTCCCTCGCTGGCCCGGTTTTTCGCGGGCGATGAACTCAGGAAAGACGGCGGCAAACAGGACCGGCCCAGGTCTCTGCGCCGAACCAACCGAAGCCACAACGGGCTCCGAATCTTGGAATCCGGTCAGCTTTGAAACCACAGCAACTCATTGGAGAAAACCATGCAACTCGCATCTCGATTCGCTTCCCATTCCCCGACGCTGCGCAGTGACTACCCGCTGTCCGACGACCAAATCCGCCGCGTAGCCCCGTCCATCTTCGCGGAGGCCCCGCACGATAGCCGCTCCGAACGGTACGCCTACATTCCCACCGCCGCCGTGCTGGCGGAACTGCGCAAGGAAGGGTTTGAACCCTTCATGGCAGCGCAAACCCGCGTGCGGCACGACGACCGCCGCGACTACACCAAACACATGATTCGCCTGCGCCATGCCAGTCAGATCAACGGCGCGGAAGCCAATGAAATCGTGCTGCTGAACTCGCACGACGGCACCAGCAGCTATCAGATGCTGGCCGGAATGTTCCGGTTCGTTTGCAGCAATGGCCTTGTGTGCGGCGATACCGTGGCCGATGTGCGCGTGCCGCACAAGGGCGACGTGGCCGGTTCTGTCATCGAAGGCGCTTTCGAGGTGTTGAGCGGCTTCGAACGCGTGAAGGAATCCCGCGACCTGATGCGCGCTATCACGCTGGACGAAGGCGAAGCCGAAGTGTTCGCCCGTTCCGCGCTGGCCCTCAAGTACGACCCCACCGATAACAAGCCCGCGCCCATCACGGAAAGCCAAATCCTGATGCCGCGCCGGTTCGACGACCGCCGCCCGGACTTGTGGAGCGTGTTCAACCGCACCCAAGAAAACCTGACCAAAGGCGGATTGCATGGCCGCAGCGCCAACGGACGCCGCCAGCAGACCCGCCCCGTGCAGGGCATTGATTCCGATGTGCGCCTCAATCGCGCCCTCTGGATGTTGGCCGATGGCCTGCGCCAGTTGAAGGCCTGATTCCCCACGCGGCAGGGGCAGGCAGCAGCCCTTGCCGCTTTCTTCGCTGCTGCATCCCTGAACCGATAGGAGTTATCACCATGAACGCCATTACCCAAACCGAAGCCCGCGCCCTCAACACCGCCGCCGCTATCCCGCTGGAAGCCGCCGACCCGACCAAGAACCTGATTTTGGTTCCGCTGTCGCGGCTGGTGTCGCGTCCTGCTGGCCGCAACGTGCGCAAGACCCCGCGCATGTCCATTCCCGAACTCGCCGCGAGCATTCAGCGTGTCGGCCTGCTGCAAAACCTCATCGTCATTGCCGCCGCCGATGGCGAGCATTACGAAGTCGTGGCCGGTGGCCGCAGGCTGGCCGCGTTGAAGCTGCTGGCGAAGAAGCGCCGCATCAGCAAGGAATGGGAAGTGCCTTGCCTGTTGGTGGCCGATGGCACCGCCCGCACGGCCAGCCTCACCGAGAACGTGCAGCGCGAAGCCATGCACCCCGCCGACCAGTTCGAGGCATTCGCCGCGCTGGTGGCCGAAGGCCGACCCATCGAGGACATAGCCGCCGATTTCAGCGTCACGCCGCTGGTGGTGCAGCGCCGCTTGAAGCTGGCGAACGTCTCGCCCCGGCTGCTGGCCGACTACCGCGCCGAAGCCGTGACGCTCGATCAGTTGATGGCCCTTGCCATCACCGACGACCACGCCGCGCAGGAAACCGCGTTCTACGACGCGCCGACGTGGCAGCGCAACCCTTCCCAATTGCGCGACCGCCTCACCGAGCGCGAGATTGACGCATACCGGCATCCGCTGGTGCGTTTCGTGGGGCTGGATACCTACGGAGCCGCAGGCGGTGGTGTGCGCCGTGACCTGTTCGCGGAAGGTGACGCGGGCGTGTATCTGACCGATGCCGCGCTGCTGGAACGGCTGGCGCAAGACAAGCTGGCAGGTATCGCCGCCGAGGTGAAGGACGAAGGCTGGGCGTGGGTGGATGCCACCCCCGCCGTGACCCATGCCGACCTGCACGCCTTCCAGCGTGCGCCGAGGGAGCGCCGCGAACCGAACAAGCGCGAAGCGCAGCGCATCGAGAAGCTGCAAACCAAGATGCACGAACTGGCCGCCGCCGTGGATGACGCGCTTGATACCGAAGACGAGGAAAAGGCCGATGCCTTGCAGGAAGAAGGCGAAGCCGTGGGCGAGCAGTTGCAGGCGCTGGAAGATGGCTTGCAGGACTACGGCACGACCGTGAAGGCCGCAGCCGGTGCCATCGTCACCATCGACCGCAACGGGCAGGCAGTGATTCATCGCGGGTTGATGCGCGAGGCCGAGGCCAAGGCGCTGCGCACACTGGAACGCCTGCGCCAAGGTTTCGGCAGCGAAAGCGAAGCCGGGAACGACGACGAAGGCGAGGACGACGAGCAGCCCAAGACCGCCGCCATGTCCGACAAGCTGGCGCAGCGGTTGAGCGCCCACCGCACCGCCGCGCTGCAAATCGAAGTCGCCCGGCATCCGCAAGTGGCGCTGGCCGCGCTGGTGCATGGCATGGTGCAGACCGTCTTGCAGGGCAGCCACTACGGCCACGACTTGCCGCTGGGCGTGAGCCTGAAAGCGCAAGACCGGCTGGAAGGCATCGCCCCGGATATACCGGATTCGCCCGCCGCCGTGGCGCTGCGCGAGTTGCAGCAGGTAGCAGGCGAAGGCTTGCCGGAGGACAGCGCCGAACTGTTCGCCGTGCTGCTAGCGAAGTCGCAAGATGAACTGGTGCGGCTGCTGGCGATATCCGTGGCCGTCACGGTGGACGTGGTGACACCCCGCGCCACGCCGCAGCAACCGGGCGCGGAACTGGCGCAGGCTGTCGGCTTGGACATGGCCGCATGGTGGAAGCCCACCAATGAGGGTTATTTCCGGCATGTGCCGAAGGCCGCGATTCTGGAAGCCGTGGAGCAGTACGCCCCGGCGCACGTCACCCGGCTGGCGAAGTTGAAGAAGGCCGACATTGCCAGCGAAGCCGAGCGGCTGGCCGATGGCACCGGCTGGATGCCTGCCATCTTCAAGGCCGAAGGCACCGACGACACCACGGCGCAGGATGCGCCGCAGGCGGTGACGAACGACGAGCCGGAAGCCATCGACAACGACGACGAGCAGCAGGCCCACGCACTCGCCGCCTGACCTTCACCACCACCGAGCGCCCCGGTTTCGGCCGGGGCGCTTCGCTGTTCCATCAGCATCGGCCCCAGGCCGTTCCGCCCTGGTGCCGATGGTCAAAAATCCGGGCGCGGCGGTGGCCGCGCCCGGTTTCCAAGCCCAAAGCCAGAACGCCCCTTCGCCGCCTTCGGGCGGACGGCGAAGGGGCGGCGCACAAGTGACCTTGTGCGCGGGAAACCCTCGAAGCCCATAAGTGCGTCGGCGCACAGCGCCGACGACATTCCGAACGCGCCCCACCGCAATGGACGGGCGTGTGGGGCTACGCCCCGGCTTGCTGCCGCAGGTTGCACGAAAGCGTGCCGTCCTCGACGCTGGCGGTTCGTCGCCTGTACGTCACGAAGGACGGTTCACCGACACGCCGCCCGGCCTTGCAATGGAGCTTCCACGCCACGCCTCACGCAAAGGGCCGCAAGCAGCAGTAGGGACGCTTTCACCTTGTCGCTGGGCATTGTCCTTGCCCGTGTCAGGGCGCAGGCCGGTGAAGCCGTCGCGCGGGGATGCCGAGTCGGCCATGCCTCCATTCGGGAGCGGGCGGCCAGTACGTCCTTGTGTTGTTGTGAATCCTGGCGGTGGCTGGGCTTCATGGCCGCAACCTTCCAGCGAAAACAATTCCCCCTGCGCTGCGCGCATTCCTCGCGGGACAAATTCTTTTCGCTTCCAGGTTCTCCACGGTGTTGCGACCGCTGCGCGGTGCGGCCAGCCCATCCCCCGCCGGACGGATCACAACAAGGACGCACTGGCGCGACCTTGTTCAACCCGAAAGGAGAAATCATCATGGCTAACATCGGCACCTTCACCGCAGAGAAAGACGGCTTCACCGGCCAGCTCCGCACCCTGACCCTCAACTTCAAGGTCAAGCTGGTTCCCAACGACAAGGGCGAGAACGAAAGCGCCCCGGACTTCCGCCTGCAAGCGGCCGGCCACGACTTCGGCGCGGCGTGGAAGAAAACCAGCGAGGCCGGGCGGGATTACCTGTCGGTGGCCATCGACGATCCTTCATTCCCGGCGACGGTCTATGCCCGCCTGATCGAAGGCGAGAATGACACGCACGACCTCATCTGGTCGCGCAGCAAGCCCAAGGCGGCCTGACGGCCGCCCACCGCGCCCCGCCCATTGCGGCGGGGCGCGGTGCTGCTGATCGCAGCATCGCACGCACAGGGTTTCGGCAGTTGCCCCATGTCCCGCATGTCCAAGGCCAGCATTGCATTGGTGATGGTCGAATGGCTCGAAGCCCGTGGCAGTAGGAACAGCATGGCGTGTCGGCGCATTGCGCCGCCGGGCTTTCGGGCTGCGCCCCATGCCGCCAATGGCGTCATGTCCATTCGGCTTCAATCCCTCACGCCTTCGCGCCTGGCGGCGCTGCGCGCTCCGCTTGCGGGCATTCAGACGCGCTAGGGCGCGTCGCGCTCTTTCAGCACGGCCTCGAACTCCTGGCGCACCCGCGCCAGCAGTTCGTCGGCCTTGTGCGTGTCGTCGCCGGCGTAGGCCAGCGTCAACAGCGTCAGCGGATGCACTTCCATGACCTCGCACAGCTCGGTCAGCTTGTGCAGGGTCGGACTTTTCAAGTCGCGCTCCAGCGTACTCATATAGGTGCGGCTGGACACGTCGGAGAACGCTTCCTGGCTCAAGCCTCGCGCCTTCCTGACTGTCCGTATTGCCGTTGCCAATGAGTGTTTCGCTGTCACTAACTTGGTTTCCCCATAAAAACCAAGATGACAGCCCATTGCGCCCTATAGGGCTACAATCTATAGTGTTCATTCATGGCTGAAAGGCCCGCTTTCGTGCTTTTACGGAAATCCGCAGATGCGGATTCCGACAGAACCGGGGAATCGCATCCGTGTCTTTCCGGCTTCCGACAATTCCGCTTCGGCGCTTCTGTTCTTCTACGGATGCGATGGCTTGCACATCGGTGCTTCCACACGAATGCACGGATGCGTTTCGGCAGTTCTGCGCTTCGGCACCAAAGCGCATTCGCGCATCGTCGGTTTCGTGGAGAAGCTGCCCATGACCCTGCCGCTTGTCACCGCTGATGAACGCGCCCGGCTGCTGGCCCACGGCGCGGCGCTCGCCGCTGGTCAGCGGCTCGACCCGCTGCCCGTGGTGCGCTTGTTCACCCCGGACGCGCATGTGACCTGGCTGCTGGTGTCGCTCGACCCGGCGGATGGCGACACGGCCTACGGCCTGATCGACCTCGGTATCGGTATGCCTGAGCTCGGGATGGTCAAGCTGTCCGACCTGGCGGGCATCGTCGGGCCGCGCAAGCTGCCGGTGCGGCGGGATCGGTATTTCCAGGCGGTGCGCCCGTTATCGGAGTACGTCCGGCTGGCGCAGGAGAACGGCGCGATCACGGACTGATGAAAACCAGCGCGGCCTAGCCAGCCGGGGCGCATCGTGACTATTTCAATCTTGATCAAGACCGTGCAGGTCTGAATCCGCATTCTTGCACCGAAGTGGTGCGATCCTGTTGAAAACAGTCCTGATCTTGGGCGCGGGCTGCGGCACGGTGTTCGGTGCTGCGCGTCATTTTCCTGAAGGCGTAGCCGTCGCATTCAGACGATTTCCGCAACACGCAGAGCCAAATGGTCTTGACACCGACAGTTACAGCCTAACCAATTTTGATGACGACCTGATGGCATTTCGATAGTTCCCGCATCGCGGAAATCGTGGCGACGCATCCCAAACAGAGGGAGGTTTCGCCATGACTGATCGCAGCGCCGAACACTGGTATCCGACAGCGGCCTATCTCTACGTTCTGCACCTTGACGGCCCTGCGCTGGCGTGGGAATACCTGCGCCGAAATCCCGACTACCGCCGCGACTGGCTGCGCCGCCGCCGCCGGCCGGACACGGCGCAGGCGTGGGGCCTGCGCCTGCTGGAAGACCCAGCCCTGGATGCGCGCGACGCGCATCCGGCCTGGTTTCCCGATCACGATGCCGTCGTGCAGGTTTACCCGGACGATGACCCGCCACCCGAAGCCCATGCCTTCGAGTTCTGGCGCGTCCCTGGCCGCAAGCAACTGATCCACGACGGCAAGCGCCTGGTGCTGGTGTCGCATTGGCCCGGCTGCTGCCTGCGGCTCGCGCTCGCGCCGGGCCTGGAAGACGGCATGGCCTACCTCTACGCCACCCGCGCCTGCGCCACGCCCTGCGCGCGCTATCGCACGCTCGCGTCCGAGCTGGACGCATTGGCCGTGGCCACGGTTGCCACGCCTGCGGCGGCGGCCCGTTCCAGGCCCACGACGGCCGCGGTGCTGGAACTGCACACCTTGCAGACGCTCGACGCGACCCTGGCGGGCGCGTCATTGCGCGAAGTGGCCGAAGGGCTGTTCGGCGCCGATGCCGTCGCCGCCGACTGGCACAAGGACAGCGCCTTACGTGCCCGCGTGCGGCGGCTGGTACGTCGTGGCGATGCGCTGATGCGTGGCGGCTATCGCCGCCTGGCACAGCTTCCGCCGCCGTTGCAGTAGGGGGGGACGTTTCGCGTCCCCCGTAGATCGTCCCTTAGCAAGCAGCCTCGCTTTCTTGAAAGTGCCTCTAACCGGCCGCGTGGTGTGGCCGGGCTTGATGGAGGTACATCCCATGCGACCCGCTCCCTTGCGGCCTGCCGCCGCTGCTGTCGCTGCGCCTGCGCAGCCCCAACGCTACCTGACCAACGACGAAGCCGCCGAGTACCTGCGCCTGTCGCCACGCACGCTGGAGAAACAGCGCGTGATCGGCGGCGGCCCGAAGTTCCGCAAGTTCGGCCGCCGCGTCATGTACGCGGTGTCCGACCTCGATGCCTGGGCCGACCAGCGCAGCTACGAGGCGACTTCCGACCCGGAATATGCCGAACGCCACGCGGGCGATTACCGTGATGGCCGCTGATCGCTGGCGCGTGGGTGGCCGTCGCCATGTCCAGCCCGCCAGGGCAAGCCTTGCAGCGCGAACAGCTCGACCTGTTCCGCGCGCTGCCGGGCGACATGGCACCCCGCGACAGCCAGGACTTGATGGCCTTTCCGTTCTTCTCGCTGGCGAAGTCGCGGCGTACCGCGCCGATCGACTTCCGCGCCGGCGGCATCACCATCCGCGTGGAGGGTACGCAGGAGCACGGCATCGCAACGATATGGGATGCCGACCTGCTGATTTGGGCCGCCTCGCAGATCGTGGAGGCGCGCGACGCGGGCTTGCGCCCGTCGCGCTGGATACGCGCCACTCCCTACGAGATCCTGCGCTTCATCGGGCGCGGCACGTCTCTCAACGACTACCTGCGCCTGAAAGCCGCGCTCGACCGGCTGCAATCGACCACGGTGGCCACGTCCATCCGCGAAACCACGGGAAGGCGATTGCATCGCTTCTCGTGGATCAACGAGTGGAAGGAACTGGCCGATGCCAGCGGCGTGCCGCTGGGCATCGAACTGATCCTGCCGGACTGGTTCTATGCGGGCGTGCTCGATGCCGCCTTGGTGCTGACCATCGACCCAGCCTATTTCCGCTTGAAGGGCGGGATCGAGCGCTGGCTGTACCGCCTGGTGCGCAAGCACGGCGGCAAGCAGCCGGGCGGCTGGCAATTCGACTTCCGGCACCTGCACCGCAAGTCGGGCAGCGCTGCGCGCTTCTCCGACTTCGCTTACGACCTGCGCGTCCTGGTGGCGCGGCAGTCGCTGCCCGGCTACGTCCTGGGCATCGAGCGAATGCCGGACGACGGACAAGAACTGCTGACCTTCCGGCCCGTGCTGCACACGGCACGGGGATAACTCGTGGAAAAGGTGTGGACGGCCTCGTGCTATCAGGAGTACCGGGTATCGTGCTATCGGGAGTACGCCTATCGTGCTATCAGGAGTACGAAAACGCCGGAAAGCCAATAACGGCGCGGGTTTGCGGCCCCTCTAACTTCCCTAACAAGAAATACATAACTTTTAGTAGAAGCGCGCCGTTTCGGTGGACAACCGAGAAACGGCACGGCGAACAGCGTTTTGCACGGCAGGTAAAGCCCGGCTTTCCAGCAGGGAGGGCCGCGCCATGATCCTCGCTCTGCTCAACCAGAAAGGCGGTGTCGGCAAGACCACGCTCGCCACGCACATCGCGGGCGAACTGGCGATGCGCGGCCAGCATGTCGTCCTGCTCGATGCCGACCCGCAGGGTTCATCCCTGGACTGGACGCAGCGCAGAAGCCAGCAAGGCTTGCCACGGCTGTTCAGCGCCGTGGGCCTCGCACGCGAAACGCTGCATCAGGAAGCGCCAGAACTCGCCAGGCGGGCCGATCACGTCATCATCGACGGGCCGCCGCGCATCGCCGCCTTGGCGCGCTCCGCGCTGCTGGCGGCCGAGCGCGTGCTGATCCCGGTGCAGCCCAGCCCCTACGACCTCTGGGCCAGCTCGGAAATGGTTTCGCTGATCCGCGAGGCGCAGGTGTTCCGGCCGCTGCTCCGCGCGGCCTTCGTCATCAACCGGCGCGTCAGCACCACCATCATCGGGCGCGAGGCGCGGCAATCGCTCGCCGAACAGCCGCTGCCCGCGCTGCGCTCGGAGGTGCATCAGCGCATCGTCTTCGCCGACAGCGTGGCCGCTGGCCGGCTCGCACGCGAGACAGCGCCCGACAGTGCCGCCGCCCGCGAAATCACCGCCCTGGTGGACGAACTGCTGCGGTGGCCGACATGACAGCGCAGCAGCCACCCAACAGCAAACGCACGGGCAAGCGCGTCGGCATCGGCGCACGTCCGCCCGCGAATCCGCACGCCGAGGCGTGGATTCGTCAGGGCGATGCCGACGCGCTGGGCAAAGGCGACCTCTACACGGCCCGCCTCACGCTCGACATCACGCCCGCCATGCGGGCGCGCATCAAGGTGTCGGCCTTCACGCAAGGCGTGACCGTGGCCGACCTGCTGCGCGGCCTGCTGGAGCGGGAGTTTCCGCCGGAGAACACACCATGAACGCATTCGCTTGGCCTGCCGCGAACGCGGCACCGGCTGCGCCGCTGCCTGCGCTTTCGGCACTCGCCGGACAGGCCGGCAATGTGCCGCTGACGCGCGTTTCGCTGGCCTACCTCGAACATCGCTTCAAGCTCTACCTGCGCTTCGGCGAACCGGCGCGCACGCTTCAGCTCGACCGCTGGCGGCGCTGCGCGGTGTTCCTGCCGGGCGCGATGCTCTGCCGCATCCGCTGGCAGGCCAACGACTACGGCACGATCCGCTGGCAACTCATGGTGATGCAGGCTTGCACACCGCTGGACGCGGCGCAGCGCATCCCCGGTGTTCAGCCGGGCGCGCGCTTGCTCCTACACACCGAAGGCGATGCCAACGTGCGCGCCGTGCTGGAGCGCATCGACGGCATCGAGGCGCTGGGCATCGCTGCCATCGACGTGTCGCCGGCGTACTGGCGCACGCTGGGCAACCGTCTTGCGGCTCGCCTTGCGCTGCCCGAATACACCACCGAGCGGCATACCGCCTGGCTGGCCGGGAAGGTGCTGCCATGACCGCCCCGACCACCACACCCAACGCGCCCGACGTGGCGCCGCGTCCTCGCTCACGCCTGCGCGCTCGCATCGTGCTGGCGACACTGGCCGCCATCGGCTTCGCTGCGCTGGCCTGGGCGGCTTTCGTGTCGCCGCTGCCGCGTCTGACCTACAACCCGTCCGACAGCGTGGCGGTCGGCTGGTATCGCATTGACCCGTTCGACCCGCGCACCGCCTCGCTGCCACGTCCGTTGTCCGTGGACAGCATCGTGCTGGTGCCGCTTCCGGCCACGGCTGCCGCGCTCGCTGCGCAGCGCGGCTACCTGCCGACGCGCGTTCCGCTGCTCAAACGTGTGGGCGCGGTCGCGCCGCAACACGTCTGCATCGTCGCCGGTCAGGTACGCATCGACGGCGTGCCTTCGGCCGCCGTACTGCCCGCCGACCGGCTGGGCCGGGCGCTGCCGTCCTTGCAGCTTTGCCGCCGCCTTGAACCGGGCGAACTGCTCCTGTTGAGCGTGACGAATCCAGCATCGTTCGACAGCCGCTATTTCGGCCCGGTCAGCGCATCCGCCGTGATCGGCGTTGCGCATCCGGTGTGGCCGGAGATACGCCCATGATGGCCGCCGATTCGCTGCGCTCTGACGTGCCATCGGGCATGTCGTTCTGCTGGCTGCTTCAGTGTCGCTGCGCCTGTCGTGCCGGTGCATTCGCACCGCACGTCGCGCAGCATCCGGCGCAGCCGTCCAACGTTCAGGCGTCTTGCCTCGAACGCGCCCGGCCTGCGGCCATTGGCGCTTTCGCCGGCGCGCTGTCTGTTCACGCAGCAGCGCCGCCGGGCCGCCGTTGCCTGGAGCGACAGCGAAGGGCAAAGGCGGAAGGCAAGACAAAAGGACGCGGCACCTGGCCGCGTCGAAAGCCAGTCAGCACATGGGGGGAACGCGGCACGGAGCGGCTTCGCCACCGTGCCGCGTTTGGCGCGAGGGTCGCGCC